>Ga0209727_1001439_pt1 | contig 19563 bp, 28 predicted proteins | sample RifGroC1_FD_183995 | JGI IMG/M metagenome (GOLD analysis project Ga0209727, IMG submission 183995) | Groundwater microbial communities from Rifle, Colorado, USA - Groundwater C1 (SPAdes) (version 2) | ecosystem: Environmental > Aquatic > Deep subsurface > Groundwater | place: Rifle, Colorado...
CAAAAGGAGCGTAAGCGACGACATGGCAGGACAATCCTGCGAAAGCAGGATAAAGAATTTACAATGCGGGATCGTCTAATGGCAGGACACGGCCCTTTGGAGGCTGGTATCTTGGTCCGAATCCAAGTCCCGCAGCTAAGACGGGTAGGCATGTAACCACACGCTCGTAATTCATACTCTCAAAACCAAAATATTTCTGAACTTTTTATTTTCTGTTTTTAAAGTTTTTTTCATCAATCCACGACCGTATGGAGAATAAGCTAATCAGGATAATTCCTGGCAGAAGAAAGCATTTCCAACCGTAGTCAAAAAATTTATGTAATCCCAAAGTTGATGGCATAGTTAATAAAATTATAAGTAAAAGGATTGATAAACTTCAAAATTTTTTTGGGATAAAATTACTCTAATCAAATTAAAGGAAGTCAATAATGTCAGTAATAAATAAAGTACAAAAAGGGAATTTTGACAACTCTAGAATTAATGCCCATATATTATATATACTACTTTTTAGTTGGATATTCCCTTTTATTAAAAACGGTAATCTTTTAATTGACTTATTACCAAAAATTGATATATGATTTTAAAAAGATGACTATTACAAGAGTTTTGCTATTGATATTGTTTTTCTTCACTATAGTTTTAGTTACTCCAAAAACTTCAAGAGCGATCGATTTACAAGAAACATTAACTTCAGAAAATTCGATTGTGACAAAAATACATGAAGGAATAGAATATTTATTCGCCTTTAAAGTTAAAAATAAAGTACAGGTTTTAGAAAAACACGCAGAAAAAAGATTAGTTATGGCGCAAGGCTATGCCGAAGAAGGAAATAATGAAAGGGTACAAAACTTAATGCAGAACTATCTTCAGATAAAAGAAAGACAAAACAATTTACTTGGTAAGGTTAATGTTGGAGAGGTTTTGGGTGCTGTTGCAGAAAGTACAATAGAACAACAAAAAACAATGGAGGAAATTAAGACTAGAGTGAATGAAAATACAAAACAGGAAGTTATTCAAGTTCAGGAGCAAGTTGTAAATCAGGTTGCAAAATGGGTAGTTGATGTAAATGGACCAGAGGGGACAACTGACTTTTTAAATGAAGTGGCACATGTTTGGGCACCTGGAACAGGACCTGGGGGAGAAGCGGGACATATATATGCAGGTGGTGGAAAACATGTTTATGCTACCGGAACAGGACCAGGAGGAGGTGAATCGGGAGTTGTTATTGAAGGTGGAGAAATGAAGTTTGCAACAGGGGCTTCTATGAATGCACCTGGGGCGGATATTAAGACTGTGGAGATAAAAACCGGCGGTACAGTAAATGATCCAGTGCCAGTTCCTGATGGGCCAAATTATGCTCCTGGTACTACTTCAGGAGGAGGTAATACAAATCCGACCACAAATACAATTGACCCTGGTGGCATTGATCCTGGTACTTCTTCAGATGGTGAGACTTGGTTGGCGCCATAATATATACTTTTTATGTATCTTGCTGGTTTTATTTTTAGTCTTGATGCGAGACACTACTATAAGGATGAAAGGGTCCTAGACCCGTAAGCTCAGCTTAACATAACAATTTTAGAATCAACGAGAAATGGAACGTGCAGGCTTCACTTTCGAAACCTCAAGATGGGAAATAGGACTATCTGGTCGAACAATTTGAAACAGCCTAATTTTCTGAGATTTCAGACATTTGTGGGATTACTACTTTATTTTGAAATGATTCAGATGTAGTTGAGTGAACCAAGTTCCCTGCTTTGTAAACATCAACTCTCACCGGAAATATTCCCTGTTTTTTATTTACGGCTTTCTCCTTCGCTTTGTTTACATGATATTGGTTGATGGTCCTTTCTTCCTGAAGTATTGTTGCCACCTCATGAATTTCATCTTCTCTGCCCGCTAAAACCGCTTTGGCTTGTTTCATCGCAGAACCCCAATCAACACCCAAATAGTGCTCTGTTATAAATCTGTCCCAACCCGTCCCCCCATAGCCCATTGCACCGGCAGCTGCTGCAGAAACCGCTGTCATCCGGACAGGACTCGCGGAACCTAATGAGTCACCACTGGGAATAATTGTCGCTTCGACAATTTCTCCCGCAGCAACTATATGGGCAGCTTCGTGCTTGGCCGTAGAACTTAGTATAGGTCTTGGGGTTTCGATCTTATGCGCAACGACCTTAACACCACCTTCGAGGTTCTTGTAAACAGGTCCTGTTGTGTTTATGTGTATTCTCTCTATTATCTTTAATTATACCACTTAAAAAAATCCCCGCTTCCATTGGTACAAAAAATTTGGTTTAATTACTGCTTGTGAAATCACAAAAAACTGTTGTTATACTCCACGGATTCCCCAATACCCTGTCCAAAGACAGGTCCCCCTTGTTGGCTTTTTTCATTTCGGAAAATTACAACATAATCATGCCGGACCTTATGGCTGATGTCGACCATTTTAATGTGGAAGGGATCAAAAATAAAATTCACTGTGAATTAAATGGTACCGTACCCGATGTAATTGTTGGAATATCAATGGGAGGACTCATAGCTCCGCATCTGGCAAAGGATTACCCTACTACAAAACTTATAATGATTGCGAGCGGTCCAAAGTTAAAAACAAAAATTCCCGTTTTCAATTTTTTGATCCGTTTGGAAAAATATGATACTTCCCTATTTCTTTGGAGGTTAATTAAGAGGATTCCAAGAAGTGTTTATCTTCTTGTTTATAAGACCTTCAGCAAATACAAAAATAATGCCACTACAATGGAAGAATACATAAATAAAGCCAATGAGAACTGGAATTCTTTGCAAAAAATACCCATTAACAAGGTTAAGGAAGTCTTGAAATTCGCAACAGAAACCGATAACACCGATCTTTTGACTAAAACGGTGAATAAAACCATTATTATTGCCGGCAGATCTGATAAATTGATGCCTCAAACACACTCAGAAAAAATGGCCAGATGTATTAAACAAAGCCGACTTATTACTTTAAATCGGGCACATTATGATATTTTTACACATAGCGACTATGCTCTTCTTTATGATTTTCTGAATTGATAATGAAAACACAAACCCTTCAAAAGATCAAAGGATATGCTTATGATAAGTTCTCTTGCTACAAAGGCTGTCAGCACGGTCTGGATCACGCACTGAGGGTGGTAAATAATGCCAAAAGGATGGTCAAGATCCTTAAAGTTGAAAAGCGTATTGATGTCAATTTACTGTACGCATCCTGCTGGCTCCATGATATTGCCGTAATTGACAAGAACAACAATGTAATATCATCCCTGTATTTTCATTTTTTTGAAAGTTCTATAAATAAAAAACATATCCGCAGAGTGTTGGAAAGATTTCCACTTTCTAAAAGTGAGTTCCATACAATTGCAAATGCGATAATAAACCATCCCCATTCCATTCCCTACAGGTCATTAAACAGAAATGGCGATATTTATTTGAAGATCCTGCAGGATGCGGATAGCTTTGACTATATTTCGGATGAGAGACTAAAAAGTTTTAACCATAAAAGAAAGTATCTCGCACCTGTTTCGAATTTATATGTACATCTCGTTAAGAAAAACCTTAAATATTTCCTAAACTATCCGGAATTGGCAAAATATATTGACCGGTTTTAAGTTCAAATCCACCCTTTGTACTTCTCTCTGCATTTCCTCATTTCTTAATTTCTTCCTTTCTTTAGTTCTTTCTTTCTCCCCCCCATATTTTCTTTCCTATTTCCTATTTTCTCCTAATACCGTAATATCCCAATATCACTGGGCTTTGTATCTCCATATTTTTCTTTTCCCCCACCCCCATACCCGCATAATTCATACCCCATGATACTTGTTTCTTGTCGCCTGTTACTTGTCATCTGTTACCTATTACATGTTACTATTAAAGTATGCTCACCACTCCCGCCCGTGACCAATCCGGAAGGTTTATAAAAACCTCAACCGATACAACATATTCAACCGCGCCCACTACAAAATCCGAGTCCGATGAGCAAATTTCAACTTACAGCATAACTAAAAAAAGAACTGATCCCCCGCTTCTTTTTTTACGGGTTTCAAATCCGATAACGTACATCAAAAGATGGTGGAAAAGGGTCGTTGGAAATGAGGGTGTAGAATTCCGATTGAAGGTCAGACCGTTGACAGCCATTGCAATTGCAATGGCTCTCGGAATATTCAGTTTCGGGGTCGGGCGTGTATCCGTACCGGCCGACAGTCCGATCATAAAATACATCCCACAGCTTTTGCCGGCTCCAACTTCAAATCCTTGGCGCGAAACAGCTTTTTCCGGTACTCTACGCTCAACTAATGGCGACATATACCTGTTAACTTCGGAATCCGAGGCTCTTTCCTTAAATATTCCATCCAATTTGGATCTGTCAAACTACATCGGCAAACGCATCCTCGCCAAAGGACTATTTAACGAAAACCAAAGACTTCTAAAAATTATCAGTGTGGAAAATATCGAGCTTCTAAGTACCAAACCGCAAAAGATCCCAACAACAATTCCCTCACCAACCACATTCCATACACCCACACCTATTCCCACAAACACGCAGGAGGAGCCGTTAGATGTTTCCGTTTACAATAATCCTTCAATGTGATCTGAATAACGCCTGATATACTGAAAATGATATTGCTTTGCGTATCGGAATATTTTCTAAACCTGTATTATAAAGTATATAATCGATCTGTATGAAAAATGCTGTTGTCGGATATCTGATCACTCTTACGTATTTTCTCGCTATCGACTTTTCTTGGCTTTCCATTATGTCCAAAAAGGTCTATTCTCCCCAAATCGGACATCTGATGGCTGAAAAACCACAGCTTTTGCCGGCATTTATTTTTTATTTATTGTTTGTTGTCGGACTATTGGTTTTTGTTATCCTTCCGTCAATTTCCCAAAATTACCCTATCGGAAAAACTTTACTCTATGCTGCCCTTTTTGGACTTGTAACATATGCCACTTATGACCTGACCAACCTTGCAACTCTCAAAAACTGGCCTATTATCGTAACAATTATCGATATGATATGGGGAGCAACGCTTTCCGCGCTTGTTACTCTTCTTTCAATTCTTACCATCAAAAAAATCGGGTAAATACATATTGAATTTTTGGTTTTGAGTTCGTTTCTCCTCAATCAATTAGTCACTTAACCACTTCGTCATTCTGAGCGCCTTTTCCCTAATATCGCAATATCTCCATATCTTTTTGATCCTCAGATCTTAAGCTCTGCTTATATCCTTCTTTTTCCCCACCCCCATACCCGCATAATTCATACCCCATGATACTTGTTTCTTGTCGCCTGTTACTTGTCATCTGTTACCTATTACATGTTACTATTAAAGTATGCCCACGCCTGCTGCCCGTATCCAGACACTAAACATTCCGGACCTTACTCCCTTTTTTTCCTCAGGAATTATTGACCCTATAAAATTTCTCAATACTCTTTTTGATGAAGCTGTAAAGGTCAGAGCCTCTGATATCTTTTTTGAACCGACAAAAAACAGTTTACTTGTCAGGGCAAAAGTCGATGGGGTTTTATACGAAATAGGCAGTTTAACTCTAGATTCCTACCAGCAAGTAGCATCACGGATCAAAGTTATGGCAGAATTGGACCCGTCTGAAAAAAGAAAGGTTCAGGAAGGAAAGATCAATCTTGATAAGGATGGAGTGATCGTAAACTTACGCGTCGAGGTTGCAAACACAATTAACGGAGAGTTGATCGTTATAAGAATTCATGAAAAGAAAACAATCGTTATGCCTTTGGAGGAGCTTGGCTTTTCGCAAGTTGCTTATAAAAATTATCTTAATATGCTGTCGCAGCGAAGCGGGCTCATATTAGTTGTCGGTCCGACAGGTTGCGGAAAAACGACAACGCTTTACTCAACGATCTCAAAACTTAATGAGGGGTCTGTCTTTAATATTATGACGATCGAGGATCCTGTCGAATTTGCGCTTGATGGAGTCAATCAGATGCAGGTGCAAAAAGAAACAGGTTTCACTTTTGCCCAAGGATTGAAAACTTTACTTCGTTTGAGCCCTGATGTCGTTTTGGTCGGTGAAATAAGAGACAAAGAAACTGCCGATATAGCGGTTGAATCAGGTCTTACTGGACAACTTGTATTATCAACTTTGCATGCTGAAGATTCGGTCGGGGCACTCTTTCGTCTTCTTGATCTGGATATCGAAACCTATCTTTTAAACTCCTCTCTTATGGGAATTGTCGCACAAAGACTCATACGAAAGATTTGCACATCCTGTAAAGAAAGTGTAACAATAGGAAAAGACGAAGCAGATCTTTTTCAGAAAGCGGTCGGACGCCCGCCAAGACAACTTTTTACGTCAAAGGGGTGCGAATACTGTGCATCTTTAGGTTTTAAGGGAAGAATGGGAATCTATGAAGTTCTTGTCATCAACTCAAAAATCAGGGAACTGCTTCGGAATCAAGTTACAGAAACCGACCTCAGGGAAAAACTTATCCGTGAAGGTTATGATACTCTTCTTCGCGACGGCCTTCTCAAAGCCGAAGCCGGACTAACAACCGTTGATGAGGTACTCCGAAATTCTCTTAGAATCAGTTAATTTTTGTTCCCTTAATATCCTCCAACTTCCTTTAATATTCCCTTGTATAATTTCTGTAATGTCTGCTCCTGCAAAAACCGATACTATAAAATTATTCTTAATTCCCGGCTCGATCACTTAATCACTTTTTTGTCTGTACCGCTACAACCTTTCTCCTATGACTCCTTCTTCTCCTTTTATCTCTCAGTACTTTCTCCCTCTCCTGATTCTCAATAATCTTGCTTCTAACTGCTTTTTCCTTGTTTAGCATTGCATCGACAAGTTTTTGACATTCAGAATCAGGACAGGCTGTGATAGTCGTATAAACCCATGAGGAATTGAGTCGCTCCTTCTTAGTCTTAACAACCACTCTCTGTTTCCCGCATTTAATACAAATACTTTGGCAATTAATAACCATAAACAAGTTTGTCCCCCGTTCACTTCATCAATAGGCAAAAAACCACGATATCCGTGAACTTTATGATAAACAAATTCCAAATAACTACCAATAAAATCCGATTGCTTCAAATCTCCAATTGGACATTTGTATTTATTGGAAATTGGTAATTATTTGTACTTATTTACCTGTTCCCTCCTCTAAATCCTCCTCGTCTATCACCTCTATCTCCCCCTCTTCTATCAAATCCGCCTCTTCTGTCGTTATCAAAGTTTCTTGGACCTCTTTCCTCCATAGGACGGGCAACATTTACGGTGATCTTCCTTCCGCCAACTTCAGTCTCGTTCAATTTCTTAACAGCTTCATCAGCTGCTTTGTCATCTTCAAATTCAACAAAACCAAAACCTTTGCTATTTCCGGTAAATTTATCGGTTATAACATTGGAAGATGTAACTGCTCCAAAAGGAACAAACATCTCATTAAGCTGTTGCGAAGTCACACTATAAGGAAGACCTCCTACGAATAATCTTTTAGTCATTTATACTCACCTCCTCCTTGAGATAGCACCTCGAACATCTCACCGGGTCCCGTTAGATGCACGTAGCGCTATCTAGCAGGGACATTCCCTTATCAAGATGAACTTATACTATCCCTATTTTTTAACCTGCTTCTGCTAGTGGATAAATGACTTTAGTGAAGTCCAGATATCGACCTAAAAGAAATACAAGTTCAAAAGCAAAATTTTGCTTCTATGTAGAGCATTATATCATATTGGACACATAAGTCATATAGGCCTTATAATTCCTATGTGAAACTAAATTCCAAACAATTAAGGATTTCGGATCCATCCGAAGAGGAGATACAAAATATAAAAAGAAATCCGATATATTTGGTCTTGGACAACGTACTCGACACATATAACATCGGCTCACTCTTCAGGCTTGCAGATGCAACAGGTATTGCCAAAATGTACATCTGCGGAGATTGCGAGTATCCCCCCTCTTCCCGGATCCATAAGGCAGCAGTAGGAACGGAAAATTGGGTGCCATGGCAGAAGGAAGAAAGCGCATTAAAAGTGATTAAGCGATTAAGAAAAAGTGGTGTTCAAATCATCTCCGTCGAACAACACCCCCTATCCACTAACTACTGTCTACTATCTACTAAGCTCTGCTTTCCCTGCGCCATCGTCATCGGTCACGAAACACATGGAGTAAGCGAAGGTGTACTTAAAGAATCGGACATTATCGTGGAACTTCCAATGTACGGAATCAACAAGTCCTTCAACGTCTGGGGTTCGGCAGCAGTGGTACTGTATAAGATATTAGAATCAACTAAATAACAATTTAACTATTTAGTAATTTAAGAATGAAGCTTTACTTCAACGCTGCTGTTACCGCACTTTCCATATCTTTGTAGCTGTATGCGCCGGAGAAAAGGGTTTCATTAATAAAGAACGCAGGTGTTCCACCAACACCCAAAGTTCGGGCCAATGCGGTATCAGAGTTAATTCTTTCATCATATTTTGTACCTTCAAGACAGGATTTCAAATCCGAAACACCTGCTGACTTCAAAAAATCAGCGAGTTGACCGGCTTTTGCTTTATCATTCTTAACTGTGTTATTTATCAACTCATACCCCTTATTGGTATATAAAAGGTCGTGTACTTCCCAATATTTCCCTTGTTCAAACCCACAATAAAGAGCTTTTGTTGCCATCTCACCCGCACCATGACCGGGAGTATAAATGTAAACATAAGAGGCTTTGCCTTGTTCGACCAACTTTCTCATTTCAATAACCGGAGGAACGTATGTTCCACCATCAGAAACATACTTGAACCTATCCCCCGCCTGACTGCTTAATTCAGAATTTTTTCCGGAAGCAATATGGCAATAAGGACAACTAGGGTCTGAAATTTCAACAAACAATACTTTTCTCTTGTCATCTCCGATCTTGACAAGATCCATAGAAAATAAACTCTTAACTTGATCCTGAGTTATTGTTGGCTTGGCTGCCTGTTGAGCCTGTTGAGCTTGTGCTACAGTTGGTGTTGCTGTAGTTGATCTCGCGCCCCCCTCAAGATTATTTACTTTTTCCCAAAGTATTCCCACAGCAAATGCCATCAGAACAGATGCAAGAATAAAAATGGGGACAAGTTTCTCAAAAACTCCCTTGTCAGCCTTTTTTGAAGTCTCTTCTTTAACCATAATATGTATTCTCTTAATTTATACCCTCTGTGTCAAGGAGAAAAATCGTAATGCGGATCACACTATGCAATTTCCCTGAATTATAAATCAAATTTCATTCAGTTATGCAAATTACGACTACTTTGAAGAGCTCTCATCTAAATATGCTAAGGTGTCTAAACCCGCCTGACATCCGAAACCAGCCGCAGTAATTGCCTGCTTGTAGCGATGATCGTGCACGTCTCCTGCAACAAATACCCCCTGCACACTTGTCATCGTCGGATATTTGCAACAAGCCTCTTCTCTATATTTGGCATTTGAAATTTGGAATTTGAAATTTGGAATTGTGATATATCCTTTCTCATCCATTTCAACTAATCCTTTAAAAGGGTCGCTATCCGGTTTGTGTCCGATTGCAACAAAAATACCATCCACTTGTAATTTTTCGATTATTTCTTTTTTATTATTATAAATTTCTATTTTTTCCACTTTCTTCTCTCCGATTATCCTCTTCACTTCCGTATTCCATAAAATTTCAATTTTTGGATTTGCAAATATCTTATCCTGCATTGCTTTTGATGCCTTAAATACATCCCGTCTATGCATCAGATACACTTTGCTTGCGTATTTTGTCAATACATTTGCCTCCTCCATAGCAGAATCTCCACCTCCGACAACAGCAACAATTTTATCCCTGTAAAACGGTGCATCACACGGTGCACAAGTTGCAACACCCCTGCCTATCAATTCTTTTTCACCGGGAACGTTTAGCCATTGGGTTAAAGCACCTGTTGCAATTATTATCGTCTTTGTTTTGTGAATAGAACCCGCACTGTCGGCTATCTCAAAAGGAGACTTTTTAAGTTCAAATTTAACCGCATTTTTCTCAGCAAACTCCGCCCCAAATTTCTCCGCCTGCTTTCTCATATTCGCCATCAACTCCGGTCCCTGAATTCCGTCGGGAAACCCGGGAAAATTTTCAACCAAAGTGGTTAACATAAGCTGACCTCCCCAATTCTCTCCGCCAATTATTAATGTTGATGCATTTCCGCGGGTTGTATATATAGCAGCCGTCAACGCAGAAGGTCCGCTTCCTATAATTGCCGTGTCATAAATTTTATTTTCCATATAATGACTAATATACCACAAAAGTTAAAGGGAGTAGAAAACAACAAGCAAAGCTTAACCCTGCGCGAAGAACAAAAAAGGTGTTAGAAACTGGAAACCAGGTGTTAGAGGAGAGGGAAACATTGGATCAATGAGTCAGTAAGTAAAATACAGTAATTTGTTGAGAGAAATCTGAAATTGGTAATAAAAAAATGAAATTCGTAAACACTATTATCCAATATCTTTCCCCAAAGCAGAATCCCGCTTTGCAAGACAGACTCCATTACTATTTTCCAATTTCTACAAACTATTTTCGTCTAACGTATTACGTATCAACAACTATACTGTCGGTTTTGTAACTCCCCCAAGTCCTGTTGTATCAACCACACCTGTTGTTGGTTCCACTATCTCTTCGGCAATTGGTTCTTCTACTCCAACTGATGGTTCTGTGACACTTGCCATCGGGTCAACTGCAACCGGTTCGGGAACAGTCGGTTCTCCCGAGATCATTGGGTTGGTGGCTGACACAGGTTCAGCAACAGCTGGTTCTTCTGCAACCGGTTCGATAGGCTGAGGAACTGTCGTTCCTACTGCACCAACCGGCTCATCAACCGTCGGCACTGCGATTGAAGGCGTGCTTCCCAAAGGATTTGTTATTGTATTATTAGGATCCAAAATAAATCACCCCCCTCTATGAGATGGCACTTTGTGCATCTCATGGAGTCCCGTGGGATAACTTTTCTGCCCCACTGGGACCCTTCTTGCTTCGCACATAAATTCGAAGCACGAAGCACGAATTTCGAAACAAAATCCAATTTCTCAAAATATAATGGTCCAAATCGATCGGATTTTTATAATTTGATATTTGTTAATCGTTTCGGATTTCGAATTTCGAGTTTCGGATTTGAAAAAAGTCACAAGACTTTTTTAATAAGTTCTTCATATCCTAGTTTTCCTGCAAAGCCGATCTGCCGGCCAACCTCCTTGCCATCTTTAACTAAAATAACAGTTGGAATACTCATTACATCATACTGCTGGGCACTATTTTGATTTTGATCAACATTAACTTTTGCCACGATCAACTTATCTTTATAATCTTCGGAAAGCTCCTCCAGGATCGGTCCTGCCATTTTGCACGGCCCGCACCAGTCTGCATAAAAATCAACTAAAACAGGAAGTGATGAAGAAACTATCTTTTCCTGAAAATCAGAGTCTGTTACTAAAATCGTTGCCATATTATTACGGATTAAAATATACCCACTATGTGAAAATTCGTCAACCACTAAATCACCACTTAATATCAAATTACCTTAAAATTGAAAACACAAATCTCCAATCACTATCAAAATAACGGATGCGAAATGCTTGGTTTGAATCAAAAAGTATACCTGCAAAATATCTGTACTCCCACTCCACATCAGAGATCTTTGTTTTCTCCACCTTTCTGCTTGCATCGATCCTATAACATAAATTTTTTGCTGTTTGTAAAATGTCACCCGAAAGATCTTCCTTAGCGAATCTTTTAAATTCCCCGCTCTCCAAAGCTATTGAGTGGAGAACTATCGTCTCATATTTTTCGAGACTGCAAAGAGTCTGTATCTTCGTTGCGGTTAGATCCGGTGAAGAATGGACCAAACCCGTTTTTACGGAAGGTAATTCGAAAGGTATCGTTCCGGTCGAAAGAAGAACAAAAAACGACAATCCGAGAATTACCACAATGTAAAAAAATACTATTTTATTCTGTTGCAATCTTTTTCCGCTTCCCCTTTCCTCACTCATAGCTGATTTAACTATACATCAAATACAAGACCTGTAAAAACTCAGTTTAATTGGAAAGAACAAAAACCCTACGCTCTTAAATCAAATTTGATAGAATTATATCCAAATGGATTATTACACCTTAAAGATCGGTCATATAGCCAGAAGACTACCTATCGTTTCCATATCTCCAAAAATAAAAATTGCTTCTTTTAACCTTCTTGGAGATCGGGAGCTTGTGGAATACATCGCACAAAATATATATAAAAAGATCAAAAGACTGGATTTTGACTATCTTGTCGGTCCGGAAGTTAAAGTGGTTCCCCTACTTCATGAGCTTAGTAAACTTTTTGCAAAACAAAGATATGTTATATGCAGAAAAAATATTCATGCTTATATGGTTTCACCTATCAGATCAAAATATAAACCCGAACTCGTACTTGATGGTCGCGACATTGCAGAAATTAAAGGAAAAAAAGTGATAATTATTGACGATGTGGTTTCGTCCGGCAAAACTTTCTCTGCTCTGGAAGAATTGATGCAGATGGCGGAGGCAAAAATAATCTACCAAATAGCTATTTTTAAACAGGGAGAGGGTGCGGAAAAACTGACAGGCGTTGACTTTCTTTATTCTCTTCCTATTTTTACTTCTTAGGTAACATCAATTGCACCCTTGACATTCTCATATACCCCTCATAAAGTGAAGATAACAGAATAATATCCTGTAAGCCGCAGGAAGCTTTTATATAAAAATGGCAGGTCATTACACCCAAAGGTAGTGTTTGTGTTTGAGAAATCGTTGGGTGTTTTTCTGTTTTACAAAATGGAGAAATTATCCGGATCAGGAAATCACGGTGCAGAGTTGAGAAATTGTTCCAACCCTGACTGCAAGGTCGTTTTTAATGTTCAAACCGGCGGACAAAAAGCCGGGAGTTCTCCGGCGGTACATGTTGAAAAGGTCGGCGAAACCCCGAAGGGTTATTGTTCTGCAAAATGCTTACATGAATTTAAGGGGTGGAACATCCAACCTGTAAAGGATTGGTATGCAAAAATGGGAATCGATCATGACCATATATTTCCCCCGGGATATCTGGCTCCTGCACGCAAAATTGAATTATCAGAAACAATCAAATATGAAGGGGGTGATCAATAAATGTCTTTAATTGAAAATAAAAATGGTAAGTATCCGCTAATGCAAAATCCGGGTGTTCCGATGGTGTTTGATGCACCCCCCACCCCTGCAAAACATGTACTTATAATAAATGATGCTGTAAAAATTGATCCAAATGGTTTTAATGAAAAAGTAATGCTTTATTCTGACAGCGTGCAAAAACCAAGCGAAGAGGATGAAAAACAAGTGCTTGCCGAAACCACATTTCAAGTTCATCCAGCAGGGGTTAAAATAAAGGTAATTTAATTAAAAAAACATCCCCGAGTAACCAGTCAACTATCACCGCGTAGGTGATATTGTATCTACACCGCGTAGAATTTGTGAAAAATCCCTTAATGCTCATAACAGGAGTTGCACTCCGGAAGCTATCAAATGCAGTCCCAAACCCTATCAGTTGTGTACTTTGTTATAAATAACTCAAGAGCCTGCGCCCTCGGATATCTTGAACTATTATAAAGTTTCAGTTCTTATTCTTTGGGGCAATATTCTCGGTAACAACATAACTCGTTCCGCTTAATGTAAAAATTTCAAGTCCTGTAAGAAGAAAGGGCGGATAAAACGGCGACAAAAGCACCATTCCTACCCCGGCTGTCATACCTACATATTCGGGAATATCCATCATCCTTCTTGCAAAACCAGGCTTGTTTTCCGTACTCATACCTGTATTATACCAAACCAACTCAACCCCAACTATTTTTGGTATAATATCACGACACTGTAAGTAGTCTTTCAAAAAGCATTGGCATATTGGATTGATAGTTGCAATACAAACGATAACCAAAAATAATGGAGGGTGGGCAGGACGGTAATGCGCGGGTCTTGAAAACCCGTGGGAGCAATCCCTAACAGGTTCGACCCCTGTACCCTCCGCTAAAAACTAAGTTTGGTGTGTTTTTCAAGATTAAATTTAACGGAACGTCGAATCCTTGGTCCTCAAAGTTTTAACGAAGTGTACCCACCCTCACCGCTTATTTCAATTTGCTTAAAGTGGATCTCAGTGCTATTATCGGTCTATGAAATTCGATCTCGAATATTTTAGACATGCTTTATCTAAAAGAAAAAATGACTTTCTAAGTAAAAGGGCACCTACTCTTGCACGATTATCAACGGCTTTGACCGGAAACTCCACGATCTATAAGGGACAAAACGGAAATGAATTATTGGTCAATGTTGAAGGAAAAATTATACAAATCAACTTATCTCAAGTTAAAGAGTGACCTTTTGCTTTCCTGTCCTTTCTTCACTGTTTATCTAATTTACAAAGTATCAAAAATACATTCTCCATAGAATATCATCTCGAATAATTAGAAAGTTTTTTCAGACTGGCTCTTGTGTTTTAAATTCAATTGCCTCCATTTACCAAATACAATATATGTTATATTAATTTCCAGTGCCTATTGCCTAATGTCACTTTCTATTGTTACCATACTATTGCCTATTATCTAATTGCTAATGCCCAACCTTATGACCTATTACATATTCCGCCACGGAGAAACGTTTTTTACAAAAAATGATGTTCCCTATGGGGACAATTATGAGACCGCTGAAATAATTCCTGAGGCAATTCCCGTCATTGAAAAAATCGGAAATTACCTAAATGATAAATTGGAAAATAATAACTATACTTCCCCCTTCAAACGTTCTCTGCAAACAGTTGAGATCGTTGAAAAAATTACAGGTAAAAAATTTATTCCTGACGTAAGATTGAGCGAAGAAAGGGTAAGCCATGCGAAGGAAACTCTCGCACAAATGGAAGAACGGCTTCGAAGTTTTCTCAACGATGTTAAAAAAGGAAATCCCGAAAGCGTTGCAATATGTTCTCACGGCTGGCCGATTGCAGCATTGATTTCGATCATCACGAAAGACCGCGTCACAAAATTTGACCTCTCCTGCTACCCAAAATGCGGGGTCCTTACCGTTATTGAAGGCACATCCTTAAAAACACTTGACTTCAATTAAGAAGATTTGGGATACCGCTTAAAAAATGTCTATTTTAATATGAACTATTTCTATTAGTACTCTTTTAGAATTGCGTCCGAATAGAATTAAATATGACTATCGAATGTAAGTTCACAGGAAACAGCCAATGTCTTATCGATATCGCACAAGAATATGTTGACAAACTTGATATTGTATTTATAACGGGAAAAAATCTCGATCGATCCGGCATTAACCGACAAACACTTGAGACCATCTTACCCGTGATTCAACAGGTTTACATTGATTCAAAATATTTCAATTCAAAAACCGCACAAACGTGCCGCGGATGTGAGTTTTATAACAAAAAAGTTTTCAGACGTGGAGTCCCATCTGAAAAAGATCAGTAAGTATAATTTATCCCCCTTGGCAAATAAACTTGTGGGGGTTTTCATTTCCGTCAAATTTGGTTTTTCTTAAAGTTCATCAAAGACACCAAAGCATTAATAAGAAAGGCACTAAAACTCATCCATGGAATTGTTATATAACCGAAATATTTAAAAAAATCGACCGAACAGGAAACGGAATAACCAACATCCCCACAGGGGGCATATGGGTTGGGAAAAGTCTGAAGGATGTAATGATAACCTGCAATAAACATCCCGATAATGCTTAAGGCAAAAATATATTTAAAAACATCATTGGTTTTTTTAATATAAGCCATCAAGATCAATACTACCTGCGGATACATAAAAATTCTCTGATACCAGCAAAGTTTGCAGGGGGTAAATCCCAAATTTTCCGAAAAATACAAGCTTCCTGATGTAGCAACTGCCGAAATTAAAAGAAGAATTTGCAGAGCATAAATTTGCATGAATTTGAGTATTGTATTCCTAAACACCCCAATACCCCTTACTGCCCCTATCCCCAAAAACAAAATAGCTCCAATTAGTAAAGTTGCAATGTTTGCTATCAAAACCAGAATCGAAAGAAAATATACTCCGTCCATGATGGTAAAATTCGAAATACTAAATTTGAAATCCGAAACAATATACAATTGGATAAATTATAAATAACAAACCGACAATTTTTGGAGTTTGTTTAATTAGAATTTAATTATTGTTTAGAATTTCGTGCTTCGGATTTCGGATTTAATACAAATGATTAACTCTTAAGTCTAGTATCTAGTTACTAGTAACCAGTGCATCCTCCACCGCTTTTCTCAAATCCCCATATCCATTATTCGATATCACTTTCTTTCCATTTATAAAAAATGTCGGAGTCTGGTTAACACGAAGAGTTAGCGCATCCGCCTCATCTTGTTTGATGCTTTCACCTATCTCATCGGAATTATAATCTTCAATGAACTTTTCCTCTTCCAGCCCGATTTCTTTTGCATATTCGATAAGTCTTTCTTTAATATTACCCTCTTCTATCCACCCATCTTGCTTTTCATATAACAAGCTGTTCATTTCCCAAAATTTACCTTGAAGCCCTGCCGCTTCTGCCGCTTTTGCGGTATCGATCGCTTTGGTGTGTTGAGGTAATGGAAAATGCCGATACACAATTCGCAAATCACTTTTATATTCTTCTCCCAACTGATTCAATATATCCAAATATTGCGCACACGCCGGACATTCAAAATCAGCGTATTCAATAAGTGTCACTTTTGCGCTGCTGTCCCCTTTCACCCAATCATCACTTCGTACATTAAGTATTTCCGAAGTATTGCCGTTTCCTTGCGGTGTATTCATCCACTGCCAGAGCTTATACACCCCCAAGACTACTGCAATTAATATAAGTGTTCTTATCCCCCATTTCTTTATTTCTTCGTTTTTTCCTTTCTTAATTCTTTCTTCAAATTTTTTCTTCTTCGCCAAAAGTCTTCTTTCCCTCTTTGTCAGAGCTCTTCCTTCTTCCACTGAAGTAGATTCTTTGGAAACATTATTTTCCTGAAGTTCGCTTTCCATTTCTCCATTTTCCATGGAGGAGATTTTACTATGGTTTCAAGAAAGCCTCAAGCACTGCTTGTTGAATAATGTAATTCTTCACCTCTCGTCGAATTCTAAACTCTCGAGATATTATTTTATTATTCTCATCGAATTTTTTATACTTTGACGAGTCGAGTGAATTCTGTATAAACTTGCCGACCTGTTTGACGCTTCTCTGAGGAAGCTAGTTGAGGCAAATTGCATGAACGAGACGAGAAAAACTTAAAAAATTCATATGAGGGTCATTCTTTAGTTACTTTCTTAGACAAGTAAGAAAGTAACAACTTATCTTTGGAGAAGCAAAGAAACAGAGTGAATCTCACAGCATCATTGTAAATACCAGAAGTACTAACCCGTTTGCATAAAGAAATACTCTTGTCTTGTGGGCATCCATCACAATAGACATCTCCGAAAACCATTTATTCAGCTCTTTTGTGTTCATATACTGCAACACTTGTTCCAACAGCAACCTCAATGAAAACCCATATACTAACCCCCTCCCGAAAAGACTTCCGCTTGATGTCAAAATATAGTACGTCAGTAGTAAAAACACTGCCTGAAAATATGCTGAATATATTATCGATCTTTCCTGCTGACCATCCACTTCATTTGTATATCTTACCAGCTGTTTGATCTTCCTTATACTCACAAGGCTTCTGATATTTTTTGATATATTAGCCTCAGGTCTCACCACATAGGCATAAAAAAGATGATCCACAAAAGGAAGGTAAAATCCTGTTATAACCCCAAGCCACACCAGAGCATATGGGTAGCTAAACCACCGTTTTATTAATGTGAGAACAATAAGAAGAACAACAACTCCGATAAACTTATTAAACCCCTCTTTAGACATTGCAGATTAAGATTAGACTATTTCCTGATAAAAATCTATATATTCGGCAAAGAAGAAAAAAATATGCGATGACAATTTTGGGTTGCCAAAGAGTCGCTTTATTTAAGAAATTTCAGATTTCTTATCTACGCGCCTTTCATCTCTAAATTTCACGCCCTCTTTGGTCAATTTTCTTTTTTGTTCCCTCCATCCGCCAAACTTATAATTTTCCGCAATCTTTCCATTTCTATCCACCACCCTATGACAGGGAATTTTATCAGTGTCGGGATTATTGTGCAGTAAATATCCGATATATCTTGGGGTTACTTTTATAAGTTCTTCATTTTTTAATTTCTTCATTTCTTCATTGGCGATCTTGCTTATCAAACCATAACTAGCCACTTTCCCCTTCGGAATCTTTTTTACGATTTCATAAACAATTTCTCCAACTTTTAATTTTTTATACGGCGTTTGCATTGTATTTTTACTCTTAATATCTTAATATCCTAATATCTTAATATCTTCCCCCCCATCAGTCCGTAAATATCTGTACAAAGATCTTTCCATATGCTCCGTTATCAACTACCCCAATTGCCACCTGTTTATAAGTAGAGTCCAAAATATTTTTCCTATGTCCCTCCGAATTCATAAGTCCTGTATGGGCAATGATCACCGTTGGTGCGAGCGCCAAATTCTCCCCTACCGTATTGAAGTCAATTCCCGCGTTGTCAAGCCTGATGGCCACATCTTCACCTTCCGGAGAATAGTGGGAAAAATAATTTCTCTCCCACATATCCTTTGCATAATCCCGGGCAACATCAAGAAGTTCCTCCCTAATGGAAACAGTTTCAACACCAACCTTTTTTCTTTCTATATTTATAAGTTCAAGCATATTCTTTTCAGCCTCAGCATCCACCGAAAGATCCAATCTGCTTATGTTCAGGGAAATGCTGTTTTTAGTTCCGGGATCAACTGTCAACAGTTCTACTCCTTCATTAATTATCCCGCCAAAAATGTCGTTGTATCTTTTTTCAAAGATCGGCGTTTTTTCGTATATCAATCCCCCTATTCTTGAAGAGGTGATACTGTCTTTAAAGCGGGTTGGTATCGGAAAAGAAAGTGCAAGCGGTATCAGAAACGCAACCAGCAAAAGTCCGTCAAAAATACCAATGATAAATCTTAAATATGCTAACGGTCTGAAATTTTTTATATGATCAGGTATTTTTTTAAATATAAAAAGCATGATCGACACCAAAATGGCTTCAGACAAAGCGACAATTACAAAAAAACCTATTGAGTTGGATATCGAATTCGGAAGTGAAAAGTTGTCCATTAATAATCCGGCAACAATTTGGTAATAAAGGAAGCCCAAAAGAAGCGAAGATAAAAAAGATATAAATTCGATTAGAATTATAAAAAAATTATGGCGGAAAGAATCCAACAGAAAATAAAATATAATCAATATAATAATAAGGTCAACCCAGTTACCATTCAAAGAAAATACATTCATAATTGGTATTTATTTCTGAGTCTTTTTTAACTCAGATAGTTTCCACATAAATAAACGCGGTCTTGACTGAACTTTATATGCATCCTTAACGAAATTCCTCGCGTTTTCCAACAGTGCTCTCGGAGTA
>Ga0209727_1001442_pt1 | contig 19536 bp, 19 predicted proteins | sample RifGroC1_FD_183995 | JGI IMG/M metagenome (GOLD analysis project Ga0209727, IMG submission 183995) | Groundwater microbial communities from Rifle, Colorado, USA - Groundwater C1 (SPAdes) (version 2) | ecosystem: Environmental > Aquatic > Deep subsurface > Groundwater | place: Rifle, Colorado...
AGAAGCGATTGCAAGACATTAAAGAACAGGGATGCGCGTGGGTCAATGTTGAGCTTTTGGAAGAAGATGAGGAAGAGGTAGTAGAAGAAGGACAGGAGGAGTTGGAGGAGGAAGAGCAGGAGAATCAAGAGGAAGAGGGAGTGGGAGAGTCCGAAGAGGAGGGAGAGGGCATTCAGGATGATGAGAGCGACGATGCAAACGAGGATGAAGACAGCGAGGAAGCCGGTGGGAGTGGGGGAAACGGCAGCGGCGGCTCGGGAGGGAGTGATCCTGCGCCGGTTGTTGATATAAATGTGGTTCTCGTAAAAGCAGTAGCGTTTCTTCAGAATCAGGAACTCTCGCCAGATATTGTAATGGCGTTCATAGCTGTGGGACAAAGCGCAGACATCTCTTTTCTCAAGACGTTTTTTGGCGACAGCGCCATTTCCTACGCAAAGCCGATACTCGCGATAACGGCAACTGGCCAGGATCCGCGAACCTTTCCTGAAGAGGATTTTGTGGAGAAACTGAAGAGTTTTACTGACGATACGCAGCTCGGCGACCCCTCGCTTTTGAACGACGATATCTGGGGGATTCTCGCGTTGCGGTCCGCTGGAGTGCCCGCAAGCGATCCTGTTATCCAAAATTCAAAAGCGTTCCTTTTGCAGGATCAGAATGCGGATGGCGGCTGGGCATGGGACGCGGGAGGCACGAGCGACACAAACGACACGGCAGCCGCCATTATGGCTTTGCTGGAGACCGGTATGACGGAAACCGACAACGCTATACAGCTGGCAAGGCAGTATTTGAAAGAAGCGCAGAATCTGGACGGCGGGTTTCCCTACGACCCTCAAAGCCCATTCGGTACGGACTCGGATGGCAATAGCGATGCATGGGTTATCATGGCGATTCATAAGCTTGGGGAGGATCCGACAGCTTGGACAAAGAGCCCAGAAAATCCGATTGAGCACCTTCTTTCACTGCAGGACGAGGACGGCGGGTTCTGGTGGGTAGCGCCCGGGACTTCCGAGTGGAACAACAAAGGCGCCACCCCAGACGCGGTGATTGCCTTGAGCGGTAAGAGTTTTCCGGTTTATTCAATTTCAGTTTTTCAGGACCAAGAGTCGGCGCAGGAGCAGACGGAGAGCACAGTCGGAAGTAACATGAGCAACGTGAGTTCGTCTCCGCAGATGGTTGGGGAAGAAGAGATTTTCACGGAAGGGCAGAGAGAGGGGGCGTCTCGCCAAGAGCTTCTGCGGGAGATTCAAGCGGAACTTTTGCGCGTTGAGGAAGAAGCGAGAGAAATTGAGCGCCAGCTTGCTTCGCTTGCCGCACAGCAAGCGCAAGACGAGCTCGCCCGCGCAGGCGGACAAATTCAGGAAGCGCTTGCGCAAGAAACGGAAGAGCAGGGCGAAAATGAGCCTGCCCGCGCAGGCGGGCAAACCGAGTTCGCTGCTTCGCTTGTTGTCGGTGTTGAAGAGACCAGGTCGCAAGCGCTTCGGGCGGAAGTCGCGGCAGGCCTGCCTGCGCAGGCAGGAGCTAATACCCTCGGTTTTATCCGAAGCAATATGCTTCTCCTCTTTGCCGCTGCGCTTATTTTTGGATTTGGGATATACAGGTTTTTGCGCTTTTCTCGATAGAGGTCTTCGGGAAGAATGCATAAAAGGGAAGGCGCCAGCACGCAGTGCCGGCGCCTTTATCGTCGGCGGATAAACCACCGAATGGTACGGTAGAGTAGATATGCAGGGATCACCATAAGGGAGACCGCGCTTGCCACGTAGAGCGTAAAAATGAGGATATCAAGAATGCTTAAAATGAGGAAGAGGATGAGCACCGTTAGGAAAATGGTCCAAAAAATCCTCACCATATCACTCGCCCCCTTTCTGCTTGTTTAACTTAAGCATTTTAGCTATGCTTTTGCAAGAATTTCGGATATAATGGGGGAATGAAAATTTATCTTGCATCTGATCATGCCGGATTTGAGCTAAAAGAACAGATTAAGGCATATTTGAAAGAGCGAGATTTTGAGATAGAAGATATAGGATCTTTTGCGTATGAGCCAGACGACGACTATCCGGATTTCGTGATTCCCGCAGCCCGAAAAGTAGCGGAAGACCCGGAACGCAATCGCGGCATCGTATTGGGGGGTTCTGGGCAAGGAGAGGCAATTGTCGCAAACAAGGTGAAAGGGGTGTACGCCGCCCACTATTACGGAGGATCTCTTGAGATCATAGAGCTTTCGCGACGGCATAACGATTCCAATCTGCTTTCTCTCGGCGCGCGTTTTCTCAGCAAGGAGTTAGCTCTGAGGGCCGTTGATCTATGGCTTCGTACGTCCTTTGACGGAGGCCGTCACGAGCGGCGGCTTAAGAAAATAAAAGATATGGAAGAACAAGCTTGATATGCAGAGGATTATTCCTGCCATCCTGACCGCAAATCCCGAAGAGCTTCGCGAAAACATGGAGATTCTCAAGGGGCACACAAAATGGCTGCACATTGATATTATGGACGGGAAATTCGTGCCCAATACCTCAGCGAACTTATTTGAATTGGGGGAAGCTGCCCAATTTTTTCATCTGGAAATCCACCTGATGGTGGAGCATCCCGAAAAATATTTGGAGGATTGCAGCGGCATCGGAGCCAAGCGCGTCATCTTTCATGCGGAGGCAGTCGATAGCCCCGAAGTCGTTCTCCAAAAAATGGAAGAGTACGGTTTTCAAAAAGAAATTGCCGTGAATCCGCCAACCCCGGCTTTAAAACTTGCGTCCTACATTGAAAAGCTCGATGCGTTGCTCGTGATGGGCGTGAATCCTGGATTTCAGCAGCAGGAATTTATTCCAGACGTCCTTTCAAAAGTTTCTGAAATTCGGCGACTCAAACAAGATGTTTTGATAGGTATCGATGGGGGGATCAATGAACAGACAGTGAAACAAGCGTTTGGTGCCGGCGTTGATTACGCGTGTGCCGGCAGCGCCGTGATGAAAACTTCAGATCCCGTGGCCGCCCTCAAGCATCTAGAAGAGATGATTTCATAATCATGTTTCACGACTTCAAATTCGAAATCAAATTATTCTTCATCGTGGCACTCGTTGCCGTTATCCTCGTTGCCGGGGTCTTGTTGTTGAAGACCATGCAGCCAGAACCAGTCGCTCAAACTCCTCCAGTCGCTCTAACACCCGCTCCTACGTCCGCTGTTTTGCCCGGCCAAGGTATTGTCGAAGGCAACGTAACCTATAAAAACGACATTGCGACGATTCCCGACTTTCCGCAAACACAAGGCGCTCTTGTGACATTCCCAGCAAATCGCCTCGCGTCTTTTCTTCAGGAATTTGAGCTACCGACTCCGGAGGAGAGCGTTGGGTATCTCCAGGGAGGTATTTCAGAAGAAGTCGCCTCCCAATATATTATTGCGTCTTCTTCTTTAAATTCATCTGGAAGGTTCTCGATCATTTCGGAAGAAGGAGAGTTTATGCTCTGTCTCACAAATGCCACGCAGCAGCAGGCTGGCGAAGCTCCGGTTCGTTTCTTTGGATGCGTTCCCATTTCAATAAAGGAAGGAGAGAAACTGAAAGTTGAGATCAATTTCGTGGAAGGCGGTATTGCAATTGCGAATCAAAACACTGAGAAGATCTCTATCGATACCTCCACCTGGCAAACCTACCGCAATGAGGAGTACGGGTTTGAGGTGAGGTATCCGAAAGATTGGAAGATTACTCGTGATTATGATTTCGCTTTTGGGAAAGATACTCCTGTCACAGAGATCGCCACTGTTGATAAATCTGAGTATATTCCAGGAATTATTGGCTCGATTCCAGGTACCAGCGTTGGCGGAATTCCTCCAAAAGGTAATGCATGGGTTACTTTTGCTCGAGCATCAGAGCCTAAGAGTTTTGAGGGGAAAACAACCATTCAGCTTGCGAACAATATTAATATTGTCTACACCACAAAGAGATTTAGCTATCCCACAGGTGGCTTTGTAAAAGTTTTTGGTGCATATTGGGAAAATGATCCAAAAGCTGCTTCTTTTGACCAAATTTTTGAACGGATCATTTCCTCATTCCAATTTATAGATAAGATCGGAGTTTGTTCACCGACAGATTTCTTTGGCTACGAACTTGCCAAAAACGATTGGGGAGGGAATGAGCAAGCTTACAATCTGGAATTCGAAATCGATCTGAATAAAGACCAAACAAGTGAAATCGTTGGAATCTACAGAGAAATTAGTAGCGTTGGAGAAAGATCCAAGCCAATTATGCTAAAAGTTTTTTCTGGTACCGAAGATTGCCTCCAAGAAGAGTTTGGCTACACTTTTGCTGGTCGGAATGAAGTTGATTCCGCTAGATTCGTATCTGATTTTTGGGGCGACGGAAGAAACGCAATTGCTATAACCGGCATATCTTATGCCATGGGCTCAGGTTATACGGAACAGCTATATCTTCTTGTTTGGCAAGTCGATAGATTTTCGATAATAGAAGGGCCCTTGATGATTGCTTCAGGCTGTCAGGGTTGGCCATTTAAATTTGCCGGAGAAAATGGCTCGGCCACTAGAATTATCACGGTAGATAGTCGCTGGTCAGAAAATCCTTCAGATTATTGTTGCGGCTGTGCGCGTAGGTTACAGTTCTATCTCTATGATTGGAATGGAGAGGAATACGTAAAGATTCCGGCGGGAGTTACTCAAAATAAATATCTTTCAGAAAGTATTGATGAAATTTTACAGAAAGAGCCAGGCGTATTAAATGTTCAGTAACTAGAAGACGCTATGGATCTCTCCGCCAAAACAAACTGGAAATTTCTTGCAATTGTAATTGCTCTAGTTGTTATCGTCGGAGGAGGGGTTTTACTGTCCTTGCAAGATGAAAGTGCAAATCTACCTAAATTAGATATTCAAAACGAAGCAAAAAATGAGATTAAAATAGGCCAGGTGGAAATAAACTATAACTTGATAAGCGGAATTCAATCTTCGGTAGACGAAGGTCATCAGCCATGGAGATTAAATCCGATTATGGTTTTAAGAGCTGAAATCGCGCAGTATGGATTTGATCCTGAAAAAGACCTTGAAACTTTAGATACTCCCGATACCTCCATCCAAGCAGAATTCGGCAAAAGCATAAATGAATTTTCTACTGACGTAAAGCATGAGGATAAAACGTATGTCGTGACTTTAATCCAGCCAATTCCTGGTGAAGGAAAAATCTGGACTATTTCAGAAGTTGAATTAAAAACAGCCGAAACTATAAACTGGCAGACCTACCGCAACGAGGACTTCGGCTTTGAGGTGAAATTTCCATCTGTTCTGGTTTTGCAAAAGAATACGGGAGAAGCGTATACTTCTTTTTTGGGCAAGCTGACAGGGGAGAGTTATTTTTTACAGTTTGGATATATTTCACAAAGTACGCTCGATGCAAGAGGAATAAGTTATTGCGAAGCGTATCCAAACGATTCTCGTTGCGAGAGATTCACCTTTGATAATGTAGAATTTCTCATTGACTGGGATATTGAAACGGAAGGCGCTCTCACTAGATCGAGAGCCGAAATTCTGAAATCAGAAGGCGGGATGGTTGTAATTGATATTTTACATTCGCCAAGCCGGGATGTGAAATCATTTTTCCGCCAAATCCTTTCCACTTTTCGGTTTATAGAATCAGAGGGGATGCAAGATAGGCAAACAGAAGTCCAAACTCTTTCGCAGGAGACAAATAATGTCAAAAAGCAGAACTCCCAAGAAGAGGAACGGGAGCCGGTTGTTACTCAAATCGAGGAGCCGATGGTTTTTATCGTGAAGCCATACTTGGTGTATCCGGCGGACAAAGCAATGATTCCCTTGTATGAAACCGCGGTGCAAGGATACCTTGCGGAACTTCGGCAGTGGTATTTTGACCAGGTAGGCGCTACCTTTCAGATGGTTCCGCTTGAGGTAATACGTCATCCATTTCGGAATTATCTTGAAATGCGTTGCGGAGAGAATCCCCGTCAGGAATGCATAAACAATCTTTCTCTGTTTGAAGGCAACTGGGCCCAGTACATGAATGAAGCTATTTATGGTGGAGCGGCGGCGTATTACGCGGGGGGACCTTGCTGGGCGGCAGATACGGCGTATCTGGTTTTTGGCGCAGGAGGCGGAGGATACGCGGGCGCGAATTCAGACGGAAACAGTTGCGGATGGGCGGTGGTGAGCGATTGGGTGTTGGAACCGATTTCCGGCGTTCCTAATGAGTGGGGTATTCCCTGTGTGTATAGTTCAGGATGGCAGTGCGGCGGAGGAGTCCCGAAGGGAACCCCTGCCCATGAACTCGGCCATGCATTCGGGCTTCCCCATCCCGGAGAGCAATATGCTGACCAAAGCATTATGCAATGGCACGGGAATTACCCGGGAGTTGGATTGCTGCCGCAAGAGATAGAATTTTTGCGCGATTCCCCATTCTTTAATCTGTAGTACATACATCTTGCTCGTCATTCTCTCCGCATTTCGGTTTACAGAATAAGGGGGGGGGATTGACTAAAGTTTATCTTAAGGTAAACTTAAAGTATATGGAACATATTATTGGTTTAAAAGAATTGCGGCAGAACATTGAGAAATATACAGCCCGGGTGAAACGGGGGGAAAGTTTGGTTGTGATGCGGCGCTCCAAACCGCTTTTTCGTATTTCTCCTGTCGAGGGAGGAGAATGGGAAGAAGTAGTTGATTTCACCAAGATCCGGAAGGGCGGGGTGCCGATAAAGGAACTGCTCTCTCGCCTTTGATTTTTATGGACAAGACTGAAAAGGCGTTGCGGAAACTCACGCCAAAAGAACGCAAGGCAACGCGAGCGATTTTAAGGAAAATTACACAAGAGCAATTTGAGGGTTTGGATATAAAGAGACTAAAAGAACGAGATGATATTTTTCGTGTCCGCAAAGGCGACATCCGCATTATCTATCGCAAGACCGATGCGGATATTTTTATTTTAGCAATCGAGCGTCGTTCAGAGAAAACGTATAAAAAGTTCTAAGGCATGCTTTTATTCAATCCTTTTGTAAAGATAAATTGGAAAGTTGCGGTACTCGGAGGAATCTCGCTTCTTATCCTTGTTTTGGGATGGGTTATATATAGACAAGAAGTGCATCCAGGAGAGCCACTTATCCCATTCCAAGAAGAATGGACATACGAAAAAGCATTTGCAAGAGCTATCGAAACAAATAATCCAGAACTCTGTAATAAAATCAACAAAGACCATACCATTCAGGATTTTGGGGTGAGACCTAACCAAGCCCGCGAATACTGCAAAATAGATTATGCGGTTGCGAAAAGCGATGTCGACTACTGCCTTACCCTATCGGAAGAACATTTTCCGAGCGGTGTAAGTCCTAAAGATGGATGCTTGCGAGAGCTTGCCAAAAAGCTCAAACGTCCTGATCTTTGCGATTCAATGCCTAGTCGAAACGATCCAGAATACGGATCTCTATTTGTCCAGTCCTGCAAACAACAGGCCCTTGAAATTGATATTTCCACCTGGCAAACCTACCGCAACGAGGAGTTTGGGTTTGAGGTGAGGTATCCGGAAGATTGGAAGATTGAAAGTAGTTTCCCGGGTAGATTAGGGCCGGGACAAACAGAATTTCGCGCTGGCGCTAATCCCCAGATTTTTGCTTTTGGCTCCGAAGGGGTCGACCTAACTAGAGAGGAGGGCGAAATGAACATGTACGTTGCTCCTGACGGATATTTTGATTGCTCTAACTACACGAATCTTAGTGGCGATGATGTAAAGTTATTTTTTGAACGAAACAGCGAAAAAGATGAACTTGAATTCTGTCGGTCGGATGTATACTTTCGTTTTTCTAGAATTACTGTCTCAAGAGAAATCTTTAACCAAATCCTCTCCACGTTTCGGTTTGTGGAACTAACTTCTCAAGCTCAATGGAATTGGGAAGTTCTAGGATGTGGTAGTAATGTGCCATGCTCGTATAAGGTTTGTTCGTCTCCTGATCCAATCATCTGTTATAGTTGCGTTGGAAAGTACGATAATGTGACCAGGGGTGAAAAAACTCCCAGTTCGACGACCGATCCTCGTACGACTACGGATTTTGTTTGTGCGAAAGAAGTGCAAAACCCTAGAATATGAATCCATTCCAAGACTTTAAACCCGAAATCAAACTGCTTCTTATCGTGATGCTTGTCGCCGGTACCGTCACGATTGGCGGGATTTTGCTGTTGAAAATTGCGAATGCACCCAGAGAAGAATTACAACAAGCGAACAAAAAGATAGAACCTACTGATGCAATAGAATGCGGAGGCATCGAAGATATGCAATGTTCAGATAATTCTGAATGCGTAAAAATTGATCCTCTTCCTGGCGCAAGAGGTATATGCGTGCCAAAAGAATCTCGAACAAACGAAACAGCAACCTGGCAAACCTACCGCAATGAGGAGTTTGGGTTTGAATTTGATTATCCTGATAAGTGGGACACGATTGAATTTGAGGATCGTACTACAGTTAACGATGAGAAAGGAGAGCCGTTTATGACGCTTACGTTTGCAAACCGCGCAGTCCTGGGCGTGTCTTTCTGCGGCGCCTATCGCGAGAATGAAAGATGTGAGATTTTAGAAGGAGACGAAATTAATTTTATTATCGATTGGGGAAAAGGCCAAAAGGCGATAGCTGAAGCCGACATTAAAGACGGTACGGTAGCAATGTTTGTGACTCTTTCTGAAAGCACAGAATCCTCAAGGAAACTATTCCGCCAGATCCTCTCCACATTTCGGTTTGTGAGTACATTCGATTCCGTCTGCCGAGAGAACCCTCAGTATAGCTTAGCTTGGACCGCTCCAATACAGCTTGTTGATGCGCAGGGCAAGGGGACGCTGGTGGTATGTGATCAAAAATACCCCGGAGAAAGCCATACCGTTTATATTTTGGATAAAGAGAAACATCAGGTGTGGAATGACGGATTTTCTGGTCATATTTACGAGAAACCCAAAATTATAGATATCGATAAGGATGGAATAGACGAAGTATACTGGGCTTCATCTGGGTGTGGGGGAACGTGCACCGGATGCAGAATAGAATTTTACATATACAGCCAGAAATACGATGAGAGATTTTTCAGAACAAATTGGTCTGTACCAAAATCACCCCAAGAATGTGGTATGCTGATTGACCAACCACCTGTCTTTTCTCCAAACTTGGAAGAACCAAGATATGAAATATTCAGAAATTACTTAGGGGATAAGAAATTTGAGGGTGAAAATGTGTGGGGTCCAGGATAGAAAGTCAATCTAAGAGACGAATATCTGTTAATATCTAACCTCCCCCAAAATGGGGAGATTTGGTATAATAGGAGAACTTATTCCATTTATGGCAAAAAAGCAGTATTCGCTACAGGAGTTAGACAAAATCGCAAATGAGATACGGCAGGATATCATAAGGATGCTCTTAGAGGCAGGGTCTGGGCATTCAGCTGGGCCTTTGGGCATGGCAGATGTATTTACTGCGCTGTATTTCGCGGTAATGAACCACGACCCGAAAAACCCTGATTGGGAGGAGCGGGATCGCCTGATTTTGTCGAATGGGCACATTTGTCCTGTCCGATATGCTGCGATGGCAAGGGCTGGTTACTTTCCGCTTGAGGAGTTAAAAACCTTGAGAAAATTTGGGTCTCGATTGCAAGGACACCCGGAAAGAAAAAAATTGCCCGGAGTTGAAACTACATCCGGGCCCTTGGGCTCTGGTTTGTCGCAGGCCGCAGGCATGGCGTATGTGGCAAAGTATATTGATAAGAAAAATTGGAGAGTGTTTTGCGCGATGTCAGACGGAGAGCAGGAAGCGGGGCAGACGTGGGAAGCCGCGATGTTCGCGGGGAAAAACAAGCTCAACAATCTCACGGGAATCATTGACCGCAATAATATTCAGATTGATGGGTATGTGGAGGATATAATGCCTTTGGAACCCTTGCGAGCAAAGTACGAAGCATTCAACTGGAATGTGATAGAAATTGACGGGCATAACATTGAAGAAATCATTGACGCCTGCTCGCAGGCAAAGGCGACCCAGGAAAAGCCGACTTGCATTATCGCGCATACCATTCCAGGCAAGGGAGTGAGTTTTATGGAGAACAAATTTGAATGGCATGGAAAGCCGCCAAAACCCGAAGAAGCAAAAACCGCCCTTCGCGAATTAAGGGCGATAGGCGTAAAGATCACAGGGATACGAGAATAAATATGGTCAACCCCAAAGCATATTTGGCGCCAGAGGTTTTTGCAAAAGACGTTAAAAAAACCCCGACAAGAAACGGTTATGGGGAAGGTTTGGTTATTGCGGGAGAAAAGAATCCTAATGTGGTGGTGCTGTGCGCGGATTTGTCAGAGTCAACGAGGTCAGAATACTTCCAGAAGAAATTTCCGGAAAGATTCGTTGAGGTTGGCGTGGCAGAACAGAATATGGCGTCTTTGGCTGCCGGCATGGCTTTGGCTGGAAAAGTCCCGTTTATTTCTTCTTACGCAACATTTTCCCCGGGGCGCAACAATGAGCAGATTCGAACGACTATTGCCCTGAACGACGTCAATGTGAAAATCGGAGGAGCTCACGCCGGAATTTCTGTGGGCCCGGATGGCGCCACTCATCAGGCGTTGGAAGACATTGCTTTAATGCGCGTAATGCCGAATATGCGAGTGATATATCCTTGCGACGCGATTGAAGCAAAGAAAGCAACCGCCGCCGCGGCAGAGATTGAATGGCCCGTGTACATTCGTCTTGCCAGAGAAGCCACGCCAGTAATCACCACAGAAAAAACGCCGTTCAAATTCGGAAAAGCAGAGATATTCTGGCAAGGGAAAGACCTGCCTGCGCAGGCAGGTGTAACAATTATTGCAAGCGGCCCCTTGCTCTACGAGGCATTACTCGCCGCAAGTAAACTCCAAAAACAGGGGATTTCGGCGGAAGTGATTAACAATCACACCATAAAACCCTTGGATCAAAAAACGATTCTTGCCTCGGTGCGCAAAACCAGAGTGGTAGTAACCGTGGAGGAACATCAGGTTGCCGGTGGCATGGGAAGCGCGGTGGTTGAAATGTTGGCAAAGAATTTCCCCGTGCCAGTAGAAATGATCGGTGTCCAAGATCGCTACGGCGAGTCGGGAAAACCCGATGAGCTTTTAGAAGCGTTTGGTCTCACTGCAAAGTATATTATTCAAGCAGTAAAAAGGGCCTTGCGCCGTAAGAGATGAGTTAACGTATGTTTGACGTAATCACAATAGGGTCTGCGGTGAGAGATGTGTTTGTGCAGAGTCGGGATTTCAAAGTGCTGAAAACCAAGGTGTTTAAGACCGGCGAGGCGCTCGCGATGTCCTTGGGATCCAAGCTGTATATTGAGGATCTCAAATCTTTCACCGGCGGGGGAGCGGTGAACACGGCAATCACTTTTGCAAACCAAGGATTGAAAGTGGGAGCGCTCACGGTGGTGGGTGATGATTCTGCAGGTCACTCTCTCCGCGATTATTTTCAAGAAAAGGGTATTGCTCGCGATTTTTTGATTGTTGACAAGAAAGGCAATACCGCCTGTTCAATTATTCTCACGACCGGAAAAAGGGGGAGAACGATTCTATCTTACGGGGGCGCCGAATGGCATTTGCGCAAGTCCGATATTCCATGGAAGAAATTGGCAGAGACCAAGTGGATATATCTTAATCATTTGGGAGGAGAATCGGCAGATCTTGTTCCCGAAATCATTGGATATGCCGACCGCAACAACATAAAAGTCGCGTGGAATCCGGGCAAGACCCAGCTTGAAGACAAAAAGCGGATTTTGCCCTATTTGTATGATATCGATGTGTTTATCGTCAATCAGGAGGAGGCCAGTTACGTAACGGGAGAACTGTATGAGGAACGGGAAAAGATTTTTTCAAAATTGGACAAATGGGTGAGGGGTTTGGTGATTATGACGCGGGGAGCGAAGGGAGTGGAAGTTTCCGACGGGAAAACGAGATGGTCCTCGGGTGTGCTGCCCTTAAAGCGCGTGGTGGATCGCACGGGAGCGGGCGACGCTTTTGGTTCCGGCCTTGTCGCGGCGCTCATCAAAAAGCCGGGAGACATTGAATACGCCATTCAATTCGCTTCGGCAAACGCGACCGGAGTTCTCACGCAATGGGGCGCCAGCAAAGGTTTGCTTAAAAAATCCGATTCTCCCACAAAATACGGCACATTGCAGATAAAGAAAACTATGCTATAATTGAGCTATGGCAAAGAATTTCGATGTAAAAGACGCGGTTGTGGTCCCCAAAGAGGAGATCCAGAAAAGGGGAGGGGTTGTGGTTTTGAGCTTAAAGGAATATAAAAAGCTCTGTGAGCAGGCAGTGCCTACTTACTATTTGAGCGGTAAAGAGGCGGAAGAAGTGGACGAATTGTTCCGAGAAGGAATGCGAGAATATAAGGCAGGAAAGACCACAAGAATAAGGTCGCTGAGCGATTTGGATTAAGGCATGGAAATTCAGGTTTCGGAACGCTTCAAGAGAAGCTATCGCAAGCTTCCCAAGAGAATAAAGGATCGGGCAAAGGAGAAGGAAGCGATTTTCCGAACCAACCCTTTCGACTTGAGTCTAAAGACCCACAAACTTTCCGGAAAAGACGCAGGCGTTTGGGCGTTTTGGGTCAGCGATTCTTACCGTATAAAATTCATGTTTCTTCCCAGCCGGGAAGTTTTATTTTTAGACATTGGCACGCATAAGATTTATAAATAAGGCATGAGCAAAACGTTAGTTATTGGTATAGTAGTGGTTGTGGCCATCTTCGCCTTCGGCGGGCTTTTCCTGTGGCAGATGCAGTCCGCTTTAGCGCCGAGACAACAGCAAACGCCGCCGCCAGTTCCAGCGCTCCAATCAGAAAGTATTAACATTCAGCAACCTAATTTTGATACTTCGGAGTGGCAGACTTATCACAATGATGAGTATGGGTTTGAGGCGATGTATCCGAACGATTTGCTGCTTGAGACTAGTATAGATTCTTTGGGTCGTTCCCTAACTTTTCTTACATTTCCAGAAGCATATTTATCCAATACCCCACTTACTGCGGCACAGATTTTTCTATTCGCATATTCAACAAAAGAGGGATCTTGCAGACGTTTTGAGAGTCCGGAAGATACATATCGGTTTCAAGAAAATGTACAAAATGACGGCATCTCTTTTCAGGTAGGAACATGGTCGTATACGCCCCCGTCTTTTGGTTATGAGTATCGTACAGAAAAAGACAATAATTGCTATGTTATAACTTTGATATTGGACGGCAAAGATCAGAAATTATTTTACGATTTTATTACTTCAGATGATCATCGGCTAGACATCTTCTTTAATGCCCATGCCCAAGCCGTCTCCACGTTTCGGTTTGTGGAGAAACAAACAGTAGATATCGAGAGAATTGAGACGCAGCTTCGGTTGCATCTCTCGAATACTAATGAATTTGGATACGGTGTCGAATGGATGGGGGAATTCGAGCAGATTGAGGATGTAAATAACGATGGGCATGAAGAGTTTTTCCTTGCAGCTGGGGGAGCGGGCGGCACTTGTGTCGGTGGAACTAGTTATAAAATTTTGTATTCCCCAGAAGGTCAGGAATACTTTATAGCAGCAAAATCATTTTTGCCGTCACCTCGGCCAATCCTAAACGGAACTCACGCATTTTGTACAATACTCAAGGAGGACGAGGTTTGGGAGGGTTGCGGGGATGGATATTTGGAGTACGTTTGTTTTTCGAATAATTTAAAAGAAGAAAATGCAGTATTCAAGGGATATTTAGAAAGTACTTTGGGGGATAGGGTAAATTAAGATGATATAGACTATGGAAAAAGTTGCGGAGATTTTGGGAATATCGAAAGGGAATTTGGAAGAGTTGGAGAGGGCGATGCAGAAAGCGGGGTTTGAGCCGGCTTTGGAGAAGGTGGAGCAGCAGAATGAAGAGTTGATCGCGCGGGCGCTGGACGACCTCGGATTGGGCAGAGGCGCGACGGCAGAGGAAGTAGTTGAGGCACTCGGCAAAAAAGCGGAAGAAAGCGACAGAGAACTCTACGAGTTTCTCGGCATTGATCGCGGCAGCATTGATTTTGAGAAGGTGGCGGATGCCGCGCGCACTATTGCAAAGGAAAGCGAGGGTTTTTTTCTGAAAAAAGAATACGGCGAACAGATTTTGCGCGAGCGCGAGCCAGAAGCAATCCTCAGGTATCTCGGGTATAAAGATATAGACGAATTGCTGAAGAGAGAAGACATTACCGAGATTTTTTCCGCTTTGCGCTTCACGGAAACCGACGAGTGGATGCATAAGACCTTTGAGGTTGCCTATACTAAGTTTACGTCAAACGATTTTGAGCGCCGTCCCATTGAGCTGAAAGTGCTGGGACCGCAATGGGAGGAAGTTGCGAAAAAATACGTTGCCAAGAAACACCACAACGTGAGCCACTTAAAGGAGTTTGGCGTTATATTTCTCAACCCTATTGCGCAGTCGGGCAAGGGCAAGTTTGTGAGGGATTTCGCTTTGTTGCTTCATTATTTTCACGAGATTGCTTTTTACAGCACATTATTCCAAAAATATGCAAAACTGCCCGATTTTAATCAAAAGTTTATCTCTCTCCTGCGCGGCGACGTGCCCGAAGCGGGCGAACCCTTCGACTCCGCTCAGGGTAAATGGCTTATTATCCAGCGTTATCTATGGAAAGAAAATCCCGAAGATCCGCGGCTGTTCCTGCCGCACGTGAACCCGGAAGCCATGCACTGGAGAAAAGCAGAAGAAGATATTGTGGCCTTTGGCAAAAAACACGAGGAAGTCAGCCTTGAATTTTGGGACAATTTTTGGTCCGTAGCTGGATTCTTTCCCCTTCGACAAGCTAGGGGCAAGCCAAACGGCAACAGGCAACTTGTGAGCTTTGACTTGGAAGACAATGCGATGATAGTGGCGCATAAGACAGAAGGCAAGGAGGCGCGCCTTACCTACCACCAGCACGAGGCCTTGTGGAATCGGCTGTTCGCCGAGTATGTGGACGGCTATCCAAAGCTTGAACAGCACATTCTGGAGGGCATGGAAAAAGGTGTAATTCGATTCTAAAAAGAGTATAGTATAATAGGAAACAAAGGTTGAACGTATAATAATATAACTCATATTTTCGCACTATGCGTTTAACGCTTAACGACCCTGAAACGAACTGGAAGTTCGTGGGCATCGTGCTCGTGGTAGGATTGGCTACGGCGGGGTGGATACTTTTCTACCTATAACCAAAAATATAATGGAGGAGGCGATTCGCAATTTTCCCAAGCAGTTCGCGTGGGAGCCCAAAATCGCAAATTTCGAGAAATGGAAGGCCTTGGGCAAATATATTTTGTGCGGCATGGGCGGCTCTCACTTGCCGGGAGACATCTTTCAGAATGTCGTGCCCGGTTTTGATCTTACGGTGCATCAGGATTACGGCTTGCCGCGATGGCGCGACGACGTCCTTAGACGGACGCTTATTATCGTGAGTTCGTATTCGGGCAACACGGAGGAGGCGCTGAGCTCTTTTGAAGAGGCGCTAAAAAACGGCTATCCCATAGCCGCCATTTCAACGGGCGGCGATCTGCTTATACGCGCGAATCAGCATGGGGTGCCGTACATTGAAATTCCGGATACTGACATTCAGCCGCGTTCCGCTCTTGGATTTACGTTTAAAGCATTGGCAAAGATGGTAGGAAGGGATGATGTTGCAGAGGAAGCGACAGTGGTGGGCGAACAGCTCGCAGAAACAGCAGGGATGTTTGAGCAGAGAGGAAGGGAACTGGCTGTAATGCTGCGTGGGAAAGTACCCATCATATACGCCTCAAACAAAAATTACTCAATTGCTTATAACTGGAAGATTAGGTTCAACGAGACGGCAAAGATCCCTGCGTTCTTTAACACATTCCCGGAGCTGAACCATAACGAGATGAGTGCTTTCGACGCGACCGATCCCACGAAAGAGCTCTGCGACAAATTTCACTTCATATTTCTTGTAGACACCGTGGACCACGTGCGAATTCGCAGGAGGATGGATATTTTGGAACAGCAGCTTGTAGAGAGAGGGTTTGAGGTAGAGATTGTTTCGCTGGGAGTGGGATCCATGCTGGATAAAATCTTTAGTTCCATTCTCACGGCCGACTGGGCAGCGTTTTACACCGCAAAGATGTACGATCGCGACCCAGAACAGGTTCCGATGATTGAAGAGTTTAAGAAATTAATTGGCTAATTTGCTTAGGTGCTGAGGGAACATCTCCAGAAAATTTTTATTGAGGAGAGCGATTCCAAAAAATTCTGGATTGTCAATAATTTCCTTGCGATTGTTATTATTGCTTCGGTTGTTTTGGTTTTGCTCGAGACAAATCCAGCGCTTCACGAGCGGTACCAAGGAATTTTTACATTGCTTGAATACTTGATCGGCGCCGTATTCACCATTGAGTACCTGATTTACATCTATCTGGCGCCGAGCAAACGCGCCTATATCTTTAGCTTTTACGGGATTATCGATCTTCTTGCCATCCTTCCTACCTTTCTCGCTTTGGCCAATTTGCAGTTTCTTAAAACCTTGCGAATCGTGCGGTTGCTCAGATTGTTTCGTTTATTTCGACTGCTGAAAATTTTGCGCGTAATCAAACACCGTTACGGAAGAGAAAAAGCCGCTCGGGAACTTCTCAAGATTAATCTTCAGATTTATTTCGTTGCGTTTATCCTGCTGACCATTGTTTTTTCTATTATTCTATTCCACATTGAAGAAGGAGTTCCAGGAACTCAGATTCGAACGATTCAAGATGCAATGTGGTCGGTGATGTCCGCGCTTTCTTCCGTTGGATTCGGCAATGCGTTTCCTGCTTCTTTCGTCGGGAAGCTCTTTTTGGGATTTGTGATGATCGTTGGAGTTGGCTTTCTGAGTTTTGCAATTTTAACACTCGGACGTTTTTTCCAGATGCTTATATTTGGGGAAGAGATAGCGCAAGAGCTCGAGGAATTTAAGTCCTCCAAGAGAAGATTTGCGAAAAAACACAGACATCTTTTGGAAGAAGAAAAGCATCGATAAATGCGGATGCATACGTTCCAATAACGATATGAAGATTCTTTTGGTGCAAGATCCTACTCGGCTTCACCACGTTATTACCCAAAAACATGTACAGCAGATACAAAGCATAGTTCCTCAAGGCGAGGTTGTTTTGGTTTCTTCAGATGACGAGGAGAAAGTCAATCGTCATCTTGAAGGAGCGGATGTGCTTGCGGGAACACTTTGGTCTTTGCCTGAAATACGGGACACGAAAAATCTTAAGTGGATTCATTCTTTTTCTGCGGGAGTGGAGCACGTTTTAACGCCTGAGGTGAGAAATTCAGATGTAATCGTGGGAAACGTTGCCGGCATTCACGCAACGCCGATCGCCGAACACATTATTGCCTTTCTTCTCATTTTCACGAGGCGACTGCGTGACTCTTTTATCAGCCAGCAAAGAAAAATCTGGCAGAAGGACAACAAACTCACGGAGCTCAAGGATAAAACGGTGCTCATCGTAGGACTAGGGCACATTGGCTCTGAAACCGCGCGACTGGCAAGCGCTTTTGGCGCTCGCGTTATCGCGGTGGATCGCGCCGGGAAAGAAAAGCCAGATTTTGTTTCCGAGCTTTACCCCTCAGGAGATCTTAAAAAAGCGCTCCCGCAGGCAGATTTTGTGGTGCTTACCTTGCCCTATACCGAGGAGACCCATCATTTGTTTGATATGGAAAAATTTCGTATAATGAAGCAATCGGCGGTATTGCTCAATGTCGGCCGTGGCAAAGTGGTGCATGAACAGGAACTTATTGATGCTCTGAGACAGAAAATGATAGCCGGAGCCGCGCTTGATGTTTTCCAAGAGGAACCCCTGTCCCAGGAGAGCTCTCTATGGGGAATGGAGAACGTGGTGATTACTCCCCACCAATCCGGAATCTCGGAGAAATATATGGACAGGGCAGTTGAGGTATTTTGTGAAAACTTGAGGGCGTATCTTGCAGGTGAGCGCCTTCCCAATTTAGTCGATAAGCAAAGAGGTTACTAACTTCTTTTAAAATATATATGAGCAACGAACTTTATGCATTTGTAAAAGAAGCGTTGGGAAAGGGTCAGGAGCGTGCTTTAATAGAGCGGGCGCTTTTGGATGCCGGATGGCAGGCAGAAGAAGTGCAAAAAGCGTTAGCCGCATTTGCCGAGGTTTCTTTCCCGGTTCCGGTGCCCAAGCCCAAACCCTATCTGCAGGCGCGGGAGGCCTTCCTTTACCTAATTTCTTTTATTACCCTGTATATTTCCGCGTTCAGTTTCGGCGTTTTGGTATTCGCGTTTATTGACAAATTCCTGCCCGATCTTCTCCAATACGGCGGATTCTTCCCGCGCGGCCTCACCACGGCGCTCGCCTCTTTGATTATTGCCTTCCCCCTGTATCTGTTTATGATGTGGCGATTGGCGAAAGCTGCCGCAAAAGATCCGGAGCGGCGCCAGTCAAAGGTGGCAAAATGGCTCACCTACATTACCTTGGTGATTGCGGCCGGTATTATTATTGGCGACTTGATTGCGGTGCTTGCAAGTTTATTGTCGGGTGAACTCACCACGAGGTTTTTGCTTAAGGCCTTTACGATTTTGGCAATTACCGGGAGTATTTTCGGGTATTATTTGTGGAGTTTGCAAAGGGAAGAAAAAGAAAAGGGGGAACTTGCCGCAAGCGCCCCGCGCGCGCAGGCGGGAGAGAAACCGATGGCCGCGAAAATTTTCACCGGCGCTGTGGTTGTTTCCGTTGCCTTAACGGTGCTCTACGGGCTGATGTTGGTTGGCACGCCGGCTCAACAGCGGCTTTTGCAGTTTGACGAGCGGAGAATTTCCGACCTCCAGCAGATTACCTTTGCCATAGACAGCTATTGGGAGCGCAGCAAAGAGCTTCCCGAGGTTCTGGAGGATTTGCGCGACGCCAGATACTATGTGCAGTCAATTACCGATCCCAAAACCGGAGAACCCTATGAGTATATCATTCTTACAGAAGATACGTATCAGCTTTGCGCAATATTTGAAACCGATACCGCTTCGTCGCAATATCAAGAAAAGCCGCGTGCGTTTTCTGAAGAACTGTGGAACCACGGCATCGGCCGCGCCTGCTTCACTCTCGAAGTCAGAAAACCCCAAGCAGAACCGATCCCCGCGCGATTATAAAAATAACAAATACTTAGGTTAAGCAAATAATAAATTAATAAATAAAAACGCTATGAGAACATTTCTCGCTTCATTTCTTATCCTTTCTTTCCTTGGGGTCGGAACTGCGCTTGCCCAAGAAGCCGAACTCACTACAGAAGCCGTTGTGGAGGCAGAAACGGTGACAAACGCGGATTTGGGAGTGGAGGATCCCGGATTGCTCCCGACAAACCCGTTTTATTTCTTCAAAGAAATCGGCCGCGGCTTGCAGCGCGCGTTTACCTTTAATACGGTCGCGAAGACAGAGCTGGAATTGAAAATCGCAAGCGAAAAAGCGGCGGAAGCAAAAAAAGTTGCCCAAGAAGATCCTGCGAATGAACGAGGCATTGCCCGGGCAATGCT
>Ga0209727_1001443_pt1 | contig 19536 bp, 14 predicted proteins | sample RifGroC1_FD_183995 | JGI IMG/M metagenome (GOLD analysis project Ga0209727, IMG submission 183995) | Groundwater microbial communities from Rifle, Colorado, USA - Groundwater C1 (SPAdes) (version 2) | ecosystem: Environmental > Aquatic > Deep subsurface > Groundwater | place: Rifle, Colorado...
GGCGCAGCTGTCAAGGAGGGAGTGGATGCAGTCGTTGAAAAGAATAGCCAGATAGTTGATAAAGTGAGCACAAGATTGGCTGGGATGTGGGAAGGCGCTAAGGCCGAGTGGCATAAGCAGGGTGAGGCGATGGGCAAAAAGGTCGATGGATATTGCAATCGGGCGAATGAAGCTATCGACAAGAAAAGTGGTGAAGTAGTAACAACTGTTGATGGCTGGGGAAAAGAAATGGTCAATTCTTTCGGCAGGGAGGTGGCCGGGCCTGTGATCGAGGTCTTCTTTATTCCCGTCGTACAAACCATAGATGAGGCTCATAGGTTGGTATCCGATATTGGATCAAGAGCATTGGATGTGTTGGCGTCTCCAATTGAGAGTGTAACCAGCCGTGTGTTAGCAGTAGCTGAAATTCCAGAAGTGAAGTTCATTAGAGAAATGGGGGAGAGAGCTAGAACTTCTGAGGGGAAAATGAATTGGTTTAGACGTATGGAAGCAAAGATTGGAGGATGGATAGACAAGGCAGTGAACTTATCAAACGACCTGTCTTTGGATTCTAAGCAATTAAGAGCCGATGCAAGGTCAATTAAGGAATGGTATGCAAGGAATAAGGGAAGCAGAAATGAGACTATTCAGGCTGCCGGTGCGCTTGCCGGGCAAATGAAGCAAGGAGTTTTATAAAAATATAGAAAAAAGATGGATAAACAAAGTTTCGTAAATTACATAAAAACTCTAGCTTTAAGCCCAGAAATGGAACAAGCAGTCATGAGTTATATAGAAAGTCATGAATTCGGAGACAAGATGGTAGAAGACGTGGCCATGATCCTTGAAACGGCGGCCGATCACGCAGACATGGCTGCAGAAGAATTAGATAAGGTGATAGCTGAAATGGAGACCCTTAAGAGCGATATTCAGGATAGTAAAGAGGAATATGAAAATGCAACCGATGAGGAAGATATCAAATATATGAGTGATGTTTCAACGGTGTTGGATGAAGAAATTGCCTCGATGGGTCAGGAACAGACACAACAGGCTGCTGAGCAGGAACCTGTTGAGGAACAAAAACAGGATGAACCGGTCGTCAACGAACCGGAGTCATTAACCCCGGAGGTAGCGCCTGAAGTTGAGGCTACTGAAGCGATTACCCCTGCTGAAAATGCTCAACAAACAGAACAATCGACGGATATGAATGCTTTTTCACCAGCGCCACAAACAGGGGAGTTACCTCCATTACCCCCACTCCAACCAGTGGAACAACCCCTGATGGCTTCAATGCAACCTAGACTTCCAGAACAACCTTCAATAATGGGAACGGATCAACCGACGGACAGTCCAGTAACACCTCAACCGCCCACATTTTAAAATATATTTTTAGTTAAAAGCCCCCTGGAAACGGGGGTTTTTGTTACCCTTGTTAGTAAATATTAAATGTGTTCGGATGTAGAAAATTATACGTATTCACCGATTTATAATTTAACACCCAATGTGGAGAGGTGGGGGTTATTAGCACAAAAAAATACCCGGTGTTACCCGGGCGGAGAGCTTGTTATTTTAGGCGACCTGACTATTATTTTCGAAGGCTTCAAGTTCTGTGATGGCCTCAAGGGCATATAAATGAATATAATAGTCAACGGCTTTGAAGCAAATGATGGTTATGCAGAAAAAACCAACGGTTAATAGAAGGAAGGCAAGAGCTGGAAGAAGCGTATGAGATGCGACAGCTACGATCGTCAAGATAAGGAAGGTGAAGGTATTGAGGCCAAAAAAGGCGGCAGTGTCGATCATGGTGTTTGCCTTCATCCGAGTTAGAGTTGATTTTCTCATTCCAACCTCCAGGAAGTGAATTTTAAGGGTACAAGTAGGGTGAATTATACCCTATATAAACTAGTGGAGCAAGAATGAGCTAGTTTGTTCTATTGGCATAAACGAAGTAGCGAACCGGTGAGTTCCACAGTTGGCAAGTGTAGAGAATGAGGTTCGCTTTATAGTCGGTGATGGCAGTACCTGTTTCGGTTGAGTAAACAGTGTACTCATATTCTCGCTGTTCCCAGACAAATTTAATTTTGTCCCCGGAGACCAGTTGTGGCAGACTATAGAAAGAATTTAATTTTCTGAAAGCGGCCGACCATTCCAGATAACCCCAGCGGTGGGCAGCAAGAATTACCGGTTGTCCAGGGCGATCGGGAGTCCCGAAGTTGGGGACACGCCAAATTCCCTGCTTTAAGATAGTATTCCAATCGGCGCCTTCGTGGATTTCTCCTCGTACACCAATTTTCTCGATTATAAGGCCATCTTTTTCAGGAAGTGAAGGGTCGAAGTCGGGAAGTGTAATCGGGGTTGGTGTGGGTGCGGGAGTCAATGTTGGGGACGGTTGGTTTATCGTACCAGGCTCTTCGGTGACGGTGTAGGCGATCGTAGAGGCTAGTGTTTCCGAGGCACGAGGAGAAATTCTGTAATATACATGTGGCCAAACAGGGAGAAGAGCAAAAACAACTGCGAGTGTCCAGAGGGAGATGCCGCTGACCAAAAAGAACTTTTTATGGAGTCGCATAGTTAAGTTTAGCAGTAAATTGGCGTAATTTGGGTGATGATATGCTAGTTGGTAGATTGATATATATTGCTAGACTTATAATCATCAACTTGACAATTTCAGGCATGGGTGATACTATACTGACTAGTTAGATATACTTTGAGTTTACTGAAGGTGGAATGGGTTTGGCTAGCAGTGCCAATTTTGGACCGGCGCTGCACGATAGCCTTACGCGCTTCACCCTTAGTGAACTTAAGGCTTTCCGCTCACTTGACAGGGGGAAAGTAATATTCCATAATCCTGCTTAGTTCCCAATTGTTTCCTCATTTCTAATCGAGACATATTTAATGGATCCGTTCCCAAAAATCTTATCAAATAATTAAACCTAAGTTTATGGCTGACGATGCCAAAGTTCGTGTTAAAAAAACTATTGCGAAAGAGGCTGCTGAGCCTGCAGTAGTAAAAACTCCAGTAATGGAGAAGCCAGAAGTGACCGAGGAAAAACCTGTTGTCGCTGAGCACAAAGCTCCCGTAAATGCGCCCGCAGCTCCTGTGGTTGTAGCTCCTGCTGTCCAGGACAGACCTTATTACATGAGGCCTCAACAGTCCAGGCAGATGTATTCACAAAGACCGGTAATGAGACCTGCTTACCAACAAAGACCCACTCCAGAGCCCGTAATCACCGAAGAGGTGACCGGGATCGTCGACGTGCTTGGTTCTGACGGAAGAGCAGTGGCAAGGCCGGATTTCAAACCAAGTGAGAACGACATCTTTATCAACTCGGCGATGAGCAGACAGCTAAGACTCAGGTCGGGAGATATCGTAATAGGTTTGGCCAAACGCCCCAGAGAAGGCGAGCAGTATTGGGGAATGATCCAGATCTCGAAGGTCAATGGTGTCGAGCCTTCGAAAATGATGGACAGGTCAAGATTTGAGAAAGGAACACCTATATACCCCTTCGAGAAGATCAAGCTGGAGACGGGTAAGGAAACCGTTTCTACCCGCCTTATCGACCTCGTTGCTCCAATCGGTAGAGGACAGAGAGGTTTGATCGTATCTCCACCTAAAGCAGGAAAGACAACTGTATTAAAGGAGATTTCATCCGGGATCGCCGCCAACTATCCAGAAGTCCATATCATGGCAGTTTTAGTGGGTGAGCGTCCGGAAGAGGTGACCGATATTTCAAGACACATTGCCGCAATCACTAAAAATAGTGAGATGCCCGGTGAAACGGCCGCCAGTAATTTTGATGAAAAAGCCGAGGAACAGACAAAAGTAGCCGAGATCGCACTCGAGAGAGCCAAGAGATTGGTCGAGCTTGGAAAAGACGTAGTCATCCTCCTGGACTCAATTACCCGCTTGGCACGTGCATATAACCTGGCTATTCCGACATCAGGAAGAACACTTTCCGGTGGTTTTGACCCGGCAGCTCTATATCCTCCCAAAAAGTTCTTCGGAGCAGCCAGAAAGATCGAAGGTGGAGGCTCTCTGACCATCATCGGAACAGCCTTGATTGATACCGGATCGAGAATGGATGATCTGGTTTATGAAGAGTTCAAGGGCACTGGTAACATGGAGTTGCATCTTGATCGTAGGTTGGCCGAGAGAAGAATCTACCCGGCAATTGACGTGATGAGAAGCAGCACTCGCAGAGACGATCTGTTGTTCGACTCAATGGAATACCAAAGCGTTATTTTGATGCGTAGAATGCTGGATGTTTTGGGTGACGGTGAGCGTACAGAGGTAATGGTTTCCAGATTGGCGAAGACTAAGACTAACAAGGAGTTCCTTGCCTCACTTAAAGACGGAGGATAAAGTAAATTTTGAGTTAAAAAGCGCCACCTTCGGGGTGGCGTTTTGGTACAAAGTTGAATTAAGGCTCAGAATTGAACCGTGGTAGAGGATGTCAGCGGATAAGAGTAAGATTTGCCCTTGAAGATGATCGATTGAGGAGAAGAAGTGAGGCCGTTTTGTTTGAGAAGGGTAAGGTGATAGGGAATCTGAGCGGAACCGGTGGCGAGGAAATAGGAAAGGTCCACGGTGCTGAGCGTGCCGGCTGCGGTGGTATGGAAGAAGCCGATCTCCGTCAGGCCATATTTATTGGTAGTAGTAATCACCTGTTGGGGAATGTGTGGAGTGGCGGAGGGTGATGATTGGTTGGGGAGGACTTCGATGTTCCAGGCGTCGGAGGGGAGGTAGAAGCGAAGGTAGCTGATGTAGTGACCGGAAAAATCAAAGGGAGGGTTGGGGTTATGTCCGGTACTGGTGTTGTTGAGAATGAGGTGAACACGGTGACGGTAGGTGCCGCTCTCTTCATAAATCGTATGTTCGGTAGACCTCTGGATACAACAGTTGGCTTTGTTGGCGCCTAAATTTGCTTCGACCAGCAAGTAAGTGTCAAGCGGTCCGGGATTCAGTGTTCCTGCCCAGCCTTTCTCGATGAGGAAGTCTTGAAAAGTTTCGTCTTGTGAGTTGAGTAACAGATTGCTGTGGTCAAGCTCATTTTTAACTATCAGAGCAATCCTTGCATGTTGAATCGGGTCGAGAGTGAGGAATTTTTTCTTCAGAGCCTTACCGACGGCAGTAAGAGCATCTTTTTTTTGAGTTGAACCGGGGAAAAAATCAGTTTCCGCTTGTGATTGAAGGAAGGTGTAAACATTTTGGGGAGTGATCTCCGCCTGATATTCCCTAACACTGAAAGGACCGACAATATCGAGAATTTTCTTGATTGTGGTCAGGTTGAGAGTGACCAGAATATCCGGATTTGTCTCACCACCTTTTTCCAAGAACCAGCGGATAGCCATTGCTGTTGTAGGAAAGTCAGGTTCCCAGTCAGCATTGGCCAGTTCCCAGGTACCATGCTTGAAGGCCTCCTGAATTGGAGCTGGTGGGTCGACGTAGCCATCCAGTTGGCCATTGGGGACATAGATATCCTGAAATGATAGGTCGAGATTGGGTCTGTATCTGGGTGAGGTGATCGTCAGTTTGGCAAAGGAGCCGGCGAAGCCACCATTGGCTCGTATCTCGGTGTCGTTTTGCAGCAAGATGGTATAGGTGGTGGGTTTTTCTACTCCGAGAAGGTATTTGAGGTAAGGGAAAAACGGTTTGGTGTAGATATAGGCAGAGACCAAGCTAACAGAGAGGAGGAGGATAAGAGTGGTGACAATCAGTTTGATGTGAATCTGGCGCACATATTTATTGTAGACTAAGGATATGGGATTGAAGCAGAAAATAATAAATTCACCGTTTTATGATTGGTTTGGGAAAAGGAGCTTCTCCCAAGCCGGAGAAGACATCATTGCTTCTACCGAATTGAGGAGGGGAAGAGGATACTATGTAGACATTGGGGCGTACCATCCAAAACTATTTTCCAATACCTACTTTTTCTACAAGAGGGGGTGGAGAGGGTTGGTGGTTGAACCAAACCCCGAAATGGTGAGGTTGTATAAGGAGATTAGGAAGAAAGATGTGGCTCTGGGAATAGGGGTTGGAGGCAAAGATGGGGCGGAGGATTACTACATGTTTAAGGATTCGGCGGCCAATACATTTGATCCGGGGGCAGCAGAAAGAAATAAACAGTCAGGACGAAAGATGATTGGAAAAAAACCGGTTGCAATTTTACGTCTATCTAAAATTTTGGATGAGTATTTGCCAAAAGGTCAGAGAGTTGACCTTTTAAGTGTGGACACCGAGGGGATGGATGAGGAAGTTTTGAGATCAAATGACTGGAAAAAGTATCGACCGAGGGTGGTCATCTGCGAAGATCTGCAGTATTTTTGGGAAAAGCCACTTAAGTCGGGGGTGGCAGTGTTGATGGGTGGTTTAGGATACCGACTGGTGGGAATGACTCCCTACTCTCTGGTTTTCAAGGATGAGGATGAGAAATAGGAGCAGAAGGCCGAAGGTGGCATGTGAGTAAAAAGGGTTAGTCATCGATAACTTCTGAGGATCTTTCAGATTTAAATTGATAAGACTGAAGCTAAGGGCTGTAAGAATTAGGGTCAATTTGTTTTGTTTGCGAGAGATAAGAATTAAAAAGGCGGGCAGTGACCAGAAGAGATAGTGTTGCCAGGTGATCGGTGAGGTAAGCAGGATGGCTACAAGAAAAAGGGAGAAGGTTAGGGGGTTGTGCTTGGCCTTTAAGGAGGAAATAAAGACGAGGATCCAGACCAGACCGGAAAAAGCGAGGTTTAGAATACCGGCAATTTGTTGATTGGTTAAGCGAATAAAGAGGCCGGCAAGGGAGGTGTTGTAGTAATAACCCGAGTAATTGGTGGACATATTAACGAGTGATTGCAGGAAAGATTTGTTCAGTGGATGAGGAAATAAAAGGTCGATATATAGGTTCAGTGATAGTAGACCCAATAAAAAAACGGGAAGCGATTTGGTATTTTTGGTCAGGATGAGGTAAGGAATCAAAAGAAGAGGATTTACCTTAAGGATGACAATCAGGGAGAGTATCAACCCTGTAAGGTGAAGCTTTTTTTGAGAAAGGAAGTGGAATATACAAGCATACCCGAGAAATACAAGAAAGTTCACCTGACCCTGCGCCAGTGCATATTTGACAGGAAACGTTTGCAGGGAAATGAGGAAGAAAATGGTCGCGAATACGTTTGAGTCTTTCTTGAGCGCATAGCCGGAAAAAATATTTAAAGCCAGGAAGAGAGAGATAAGAGAGATGGTAGTCCAGAGGAGCTTGCTTAAGTCCGGCGGCAGAAGAGACAGGGGGATAAAAAGAAGGAGTGAGGCGGGTGGATATACCTGGGTCGGGTAGGTGAAGTATGGATCTTGACCGGAGAGGAGATTCTGGGCAGCTTTAAGATAATAAGAATAATCCTGAAGATCGGAACGAAGAGTGAGAGAAATGGTCCGGATAGCAAAAACTGACAACAAAAGGAGGAAGAAGATGAGGACTTTTCCGCGATTAGTAGTCGTTGACATGCTACAATATTTTCCGCTACCTTTAATCAAGTAGCAAGTAATGAGTAGCCTCAAAAAAGCAATTGACTATTGGATTTTTGACTTTTTCAGGTTTGTTAAGAGCTTGGTCTCTTACTTTATCCGTAGCTACCTTTCACCCAGATTTGCCAAGTTCGAAGGAGTGAAAGGTTTTTTTGTGGGAAAACTTTATCAGCAAAGAGGTAAGTATTCCAGGCTGATCGTAAATGGAGCGATGGTGGCGGTGTTGGTATTGGGAGTGACCATGGGTCCGTCTTTGGTGGTTAATGATACTCAGGCCCAAGCAATGTTATCTTCCGGTTTGGGCAATCGAATAGTCTTTGCTCAGGACGTAACTCCAACTGCCGGTGCTCAGGTTTTAGGATTAACTTCTGATAATGCTATGGCTGTGGACACAATGACTCAAGTTTCCGACAAGCCCAGGGCTGAGGTAACCGAGTACAAGGTCGAAGAGGGGGAGACTTTTGCCTCAATCGCTAAGAAGTTTGGAGTTGATGTCGACTCAATCAAATGGCTAAACAAGGGGGTGCAGGAAAAGAAGGTCAGGGCAGGAATGACACTGCAGATTCCACCTGTTTCCGGTGTGATCCACACAGTGAAGAGTGGTGAAACGATTTATTCCGTAGCTAAACGCTATAACGTTTCTGCCCAGGCGATCGTCGACTTTCCCTTTAACGAATTTTCCAATGATGAGACCTTCGCCATTGCTATTGGCCAGACATTAGTTGTACCTGACGGTGAAATGCCTGATGAACCGGTGACCGCTCCTAGAAACAATCTGGCTCAGCAGATGACCCCAAGTGCGGGTGTTATTTCGGCAACCGGTTCCTGGATCTGGCCGGCTGCGGGAAAGATCACTCAAGGTTTCAAGTCCTGGCATAAGGCGATAGACATCGCAAACCGGGATGGAGGAGCGATCTTGGCTGCAGACTCGGGGACAGTGGTAGTAGCAGGCTGGCCGGACAACTCCGGATATGGGAACAGGGTCATGATCGACCATGGTAACGGATACAGAACTTTATACGCTCACTTGTCGAAGATCTCGGTGGTGATCGGTCAGACAGTAAAGAGGGGGAATGTGATCGGACAAATGGGATCGACCGGCCGTTCGACAGGAAACCACCTTCACTTTGAGATCAGAATGACAAACGGGCTGGGTGATCCTCTGGCATATTTGAGATAGAGATTTATAGATTGATATATTCGTCAGGTTTGGAGGACTAAGGTGATGTAAAATATACATATATGGTGGATACAGCGAAATTAATCATTAGAGCAGGACGCGGCGGAGACGGGGCGGTATCTTTTAGGAGAGAGAAATTCATTCCTAAGGGTGGTCCCGATGGCGGTGACGGTGGAAAGGGTGGCAATGTCTGGATTGAGGCAGACCAGAACCTAAATACCCTGCAGGATTTTGCCCACAGACAAAAATATGAAGCCGAAAATGGGGGTAAGGGACTGGGAAAGAAAAAAGCAGGTCCTAAAGGTCAGGACCTGGTGATCAGAGTACCAATGGGTACTTTTGTGAAGCTGCGGGCATTTCCGATAGATGAAATCCGGGAAAAGGAGATCAGAGTCAAGGGTATGAAGCTGGGAACGCTTGGTAGACTGATACCTCAGAGAAGAATCCTCGGGTACGAAGAGAGAGAAATTGACATGAATGAGGCCGAAAAAAGGATATTGATCGCCAGAGGTGGTCATGGAGGTAAAGGCAATGTTCATTTTAAGAGCGCCAAGACAACCACACCGCTAATTGCCGAAGCAGGTCAGTTCGGTGAAGAATATGATGTTGAGTTAGAGCTGAAACTATTGGCCGACATCGGTTTGGTCGGGTTACCTAATGCAGGTAAATCGACGCTGTTGAGCGTATTGACTGCTGCCAGACCGAAAATTGCCTCATATGCTTTCACCACACTGGAACCAAACCTGGGAGTGTTAAAACACAAAAATATATCCAAGGTGATCGCCGACATCCCCGGGCTTATAGAAGGAGCAAGTGAGGGTAAAGGCTTGGGAGTACAGTTTTTAAGGCATATAGAAAGAACGCAAGTAGTGGTGCATCTGGTTTCGGTCGAACCTATGAGTGCGGAGATGGTGTGGAAGAATTACACAGCGGTCAGGCAAGAGCTAAAAAAATACAGTCCTGAACTGGCGGTCAAAAAAGAGCTGGTGGTGATAAATAAGATCGATCTGGTGGACGAGAATACGGTGAAAGAGATCGAGAAGTTGTTTAAGAAAAAGAAAATTGCAGTTTTCAATGTTTCCTGTGGCAATGGTCAAGGCATAGAAGGCCTGAAAGATTCTCTGATATCAGTTAGTTAGCAATACATTCGTAGCTGGGGTTGTCACATCTTAGGTTGCAGGTTGGATCTTCACAATAACTGGGATAACAGAGGGGAAAAGAATCTTCTGCGATGAGAGTACACGCACCACTGACACAGCCGTACAGGCGTGAGCAAATTTCCCGACCAGAACAACCGGCAACAACGATGGTCTCGTTGGTCCCCGGACTGTAGACGGCATAGTAGTGATCACAGTAGGGAATGTTTGAGCCAGACGGATCAAAAATATTGGTGAGCTCGGTGTAGACCACGAAGTTTTGAGGGCACGACGATTGAGGGTAATAGTAGAGTAGATAAGGTTCTTTGGTGCTGGGATCGCAGGGGATGGGATTGATATATGGATCGAGGTCATCACCTCCGCAATTTTCCAAAAGGCTTTGTTCCGGGTAACAACCATGGTCTTCATAGTAGGATTCAAAAGCAGCCTTCAGTTTGGCGAGGTCGGTTTTTCTGACGGTGTCATAACCTTTGAGGATTTGGGTCATGGGGTTGAGGATGGTAAGTATACCCATGCCAAGGATGATAAGGATCATGACGACGACGAGGATTTCTATGAGGGTGAAACCTTTGCGGTTCATAATTTAGTTTATCAGTAATTATTTAGTCTTTACCAGCCAGTAGTTAAATTGAATGTCCTGGGTATTGTTATTGGAACCGACAGCGACCGTAAAGCCAATGCCTGTCTGTTTTGACTTGACAAAGAGAACCTGATTCTTGGTGTCCGAAACCGGAGTGAGATAGACGAGGGTGTTGTTGTCCATCCTGGCGGAGGCGATGGCAATTTCGGTTTGTCCGGCAGGAAGAATGGCCGTGCCGATGGTGGCGTTTGAGTTGGTGGTTCCTGAGGCGGAGGCGTCGGAGGCATTTTCTCCGGCGGCGATGATCAATTCACCGGTAGCAATTTGTTTAAAGTCGGCCGAACCGGTGTCATTGACCGAACCCACCAGATTACCATCAGGATTGTAGAGAGACAATAGTTGATCTGAGGAGCTGGGGCTTGTTGGTGTACCAAGAGCCAGTTTGCCGGAGATGGTAGCTTCTTTGGTATCGACGGCCTCAGCATAGAGAGTGCCGGTCAGGAGTAGATCTCCGTTGATGACGACCCGGCCATTAGGATAGAGGATCATTAGATTTGCCAGTAGGTGCACCTGGTGATTGCCATCAGGCTGGATATATAGATCTGAGCCGATGGAGTTGAGTGAGTTTGCCAGCAGAGTGCCGTTGATCTGAGCATCTACGGCGATCAAGTTTTGAGTGGAGACTGAGGTGAGCACAAGATCAGCGGGGATGGAGGCGGTGGGTGTACCCAGGTCGGCGATGTTCAGGACGTCTCCCGATGTACTTGCCTCTGACATAAGGGTGTCATAGTTGCCGTACTTTGCCTGAAGATCTGCAAGAATGGCAGAAGCGGTGGAGTATTGACCGGAGAGAAGAGAAAGTTGGTCATTGAGGGAGTTGACGGTGCCACCTTCAATGTTGTCGGCATAAAGAATGCCGGATACAGTAGCGTCGATGGTCTCCAAATAGTCAATTTCGGCCAAAGGTGATATCAGTTTTTGTTTGACGGTAATGTTGTCGGCGACTACTTCTGAGATAACAGCCATACCTGCTTTAAGATTAGCAATCAGCGCAGTGAAGAAACCACCGACCTCGCGATTTTCTTTACCGTTGGTGTTGAGGACATAAAGCTGATCCGATTTTTTGACGATCTCCGCATTGTATTCGGGCATATTTATGACTGCGGGAATAGTATCCGGGTCATTGAGGACGAAACCGATTGATTTGCGATCGGGGGTTTTGGTGGTCCAGGTTTCGTAATCGAATCTGGGAGAGGTCATACGGAAGGAAATTGTGGAGGGTGAGCTGGAATAGAAGGCAATAAGGTCATTTTGATGATCGACTTCGTACCAGACCTTGGCTTGAGATTGTGCCGTGAGCAGCACCGTCAGTTTGTCCAAATTTAGTTTTAAGTTAGCTGTTTTTGAGAAAACCCAGAGATCTGAGCCCTGTGGTTGATGAAGGATGTCCATCACGTACCTGTAGCCAACTCCATCAACATACTCGTTGGTGCTAATGTTTCCTGTGACTTCTTCTTTAACTCCAATCATGGAAGAGAAGTAGGTGGAGAATTTTTCACCATTGATAGAATATGGAGGGTCGACAGTTCCTACATCGATCTTGCCGACACCTGAACCAACGGTAATGGTACTGGTAGTGCCGGTCGGATCGAAAACAATGTTTTTGGTTGAGTCGGCATTGTTAGTGACGGTAAGAGTAGTGTTGTATACCTGCCAAGCTCCGCCCTCAAGTTGACGATTGGCCACATCGACGGTTAGAGTGCCGGCGTCGTTATACACACCATCGACAAGGTAGGCAGCAGTCCAAGCCAGAGCACCCGATCCAAGGGTAAAGTAGGCGTTGTTCTCGGCTTGAGGGATGAGAGCTCCATTGACCATGACGTAGACTTGGTTGGTAGCTGCATTCTCAATCAGAGTCAAACCATCTGCCCAAGTGTTCAGACCTGATTTAAACTGAAGTTTGAGGCCGTCTGTGGCCGGTCTAATACCTGAGCCGATGTAGGTATATCCGGAAACAGAGGCGTCACCAACAACATGTAAGTTAGCTAAGGGGTTGGTGGTACCGATACCAACATTACCCTCAACCATGAGCCCGTTAGTGGGAGCAGCGCCGGTGATGTAAGCGCCGGAGCCGATACCAACCCCTCCGGATACAGATAGATCCGATCCCGGATTGGTGACTCCAAAGCCAACATTACCTTCGACCAGAAGGCCACTCGTCGGAGCTGCCACAGTGGCGTAGGTAGCACCAATACTTGTATTTCCCAGAACGGAAAAGGTTGAACCAGGGTTAGTGAGCCCGATACCGACCCGGTTATTCAGGGCGTCTATGGTGAAGGTGTTAGTGTCGAAATTGAGGGAGTTGACTACATTGGCGAGGGCGACAGTAGTGGCATTGACAAAGGTCCACGCTCCTGAGTTGACAGTGACTGTATCAGTTATGGCATCACCGATGTAGAGGTTGTCGTTTATTGCTGCCGAGCCGGCGACTTCAAGAGTGTAGGTGGGGTTTGTTAGACCAATACCAACTCTTTCATTCAAAGCATCTATGGTCAGGGTATTGGAATCAAAGTTGAGTGAGTTAACAGAGTCATTGAGGGCGACTGTGGTTGGATTGACGAAGGACCAAATGCCGGAATTTACTGTGACAGTGTCTGTGCCTGCGTCTCCGAGAGTAGTGTTGTCATCAACTATCAAATGATCATTTATGTGAACTGAGCCATTAACTTCAAGCGCCTGATCAGGATCAGTGACCCCAATACCGACTCTATTATTAAGAGCATCAATGGTAAGAGTGTTTGAGTCAAAGTTAAGGGAGTTGACTACGTTGGCAAGGGCAACTGTGGTGGCATTGACAAATGTCCAGGCATCGGCATTAACAGTGACAGCATCACCAGTGGCATCTCCAATGGTAAAGTCACCATTTATTCTAGCGGTACCATTGACCTCTAAACTAAAGGTAGTGGTGGTAAGACCAATGGCGACTCCTCCGGTACCAAGATTGAAGAAAGCATCTTCATTGATGGTGCCAGGAAGTCTGACGTAGGCTGAGGCTGTGGCAGCACTACCGACAAGAACATCATCGGTGAGGTTTACCGGGGCAAGCGCTCCACCATTGCGTTGCCAGTAGTTGACCAGGGAAGCGAAGTCGCTGACACAGTTAGTCTCACCATCATCGGTACAGAACTGGGTAGCCTCGATGGTGCCGTCGGTGACTGCTGTTCTGAAAGTTGAGATGCCACCTGACGTATATATATCGCCGGCAACGTCGAGAGGAGCAAGTGGGTCGGTGACACCAATACCAATCTCACCAGTGGTTTTAATTATTATGGAGGGAGAATTCGCAAGGTTAATCGAGGGGGAGATGACAAAGCTATCTGCCAGGCTGTTGTCGATTCCAGCAGACCAGTTTTGCGTGCCGGTAAGCAGGAAGGTTATGGCTGCATCTCCGGTACCGTCCTGCTCGATTAAGACACCTGTATTGGACACGGCAGTGCTGTTAATGTATGTCGAAAGGGGAGACTGTGGTGTGGTAGTGCCAATACCAACCTTGCCGGTACCAAGATTGAAGAAAGCATTTTCATTGATGGTGCCCGGGAGCCTTACAAGGGCAGAGGCTGTGGCGGTACTCCCCGTGAGGACGTCATTCCAGAGCTCGGTCGGAGATAGTGCCCCTGCGTTTCTTTGCCATAATTCTGCTGCAGGAGTGGATGCTGCGGCAGCATCAATCCAGTCCGTACCGGTGACAGTTGACGAGAGGACTTGTCCAGAGCCACCGGGATCGTTACTTGAGTCGTAATATGCACCGGTGACGCGAATATCTCCTGAAACGTGAAGTTTGGTACTGGGGTTAGTTAGGCCGATACCTACTTTGTCAGTTGACGCGTCCGCATATATTAGTGCATTATCAGTGTCTCCTCTGACAATGAAATCGGTATTGGCATCTCCGCCAGCATTGAGCAATACACTGCCGGCATTGGTATAAATGGCGAAGTTTGAAGAGGAACCAACATTTTGGTTACCTATGTAAAGACCATAGTTATTGTCGATTGTTCCGCCTCCTGAATTAATATTTGCATCAAGAAAGGCAGCCATAGCACTTCCTATAGTTCCTGTATCTTCGTTATCGACCCGGCCGTGAAGGGCGTAGGCTGTGGTGATGGTAGATGTACCAGTTAATCTAATCGTATTGAGCATACCTCTAACAAGATTTTGTGTTCCAGAGTCGGCAGTTATATTAGTAACCAAATATAGATTGTTGTAGCTGAAAGCATCGGCAACGGATTTGGTGGCGTATATCGAAGATGCATAGTTGACTGCTCCTCCAGTTGAAGTTGAGGTAACTCTGAATCCATTGGTGGTCGAAGAGTCGGTATTCGCGACAGCATTTATCCTAATTCCACTAGTGTTGCCGGTAATCTTTGCGTTGAAGTCAGTCCACTGAATTCCTTGGCCGTTTGTCATGGTAATGTCGCCATCTTTTTCAAAGACAATTTTTTCTACTAGTCCTGCGTCACCGCCCGGACTAAAACGTAATCCGAGTTGTTCGCCATTTAGAATGTCTATTTTAGGGTCGGTGGTACCTCTGAAAGACAAAGTGCCCGATGTTGAGGCCGTTCCATTGACATCAAGCTTGGCTGTGGGGGAGGTTGTGCCTACTCCAAAATTTCCAGTGTTAATAAAGGAATTTTCTCCGGAAGTACCAGCGAGATGAACATAGGCAGAAGCGGTAGCAGTGGAGCCGATGTTGACTGAGTCTGTAATGTTGATGGGAGCTAGTGAGCCGGAAGATCTTTGCCAGTAATTTAAGGTTGTAAAGCTGCTGATACAATCCGTCTCACCATCATCGGTACAGAACTGGGTAGCCTCGATGGTGCCGTCGGTGACTGCTGTTCTGAAAGTTGAGATGCCACCTGACGTATATATATCGCCGGCAACGTCAAGAGGAGCAAGAGGGTCGGTAAGGCCGATACCGACATTGCCTGCACTGGTTATTCTGACTTTTTCACCAGAAGTACCATTGAGTGTAGTGAAAAATCTCATATAACTATCATTCGTTGAAGCAGTTGATGTCCATTCTTGTTCCATAGCAACATCAATTCCTCCAGCTTTTCTAGCTGTAGCATCTCCTGTTTGTGCTAAGTTGTAGACAGTTGAAATGCCGGAATCGGTAGTCTGACCTGAAGTAATAAGATTCTCTAAGGTGAGTAGGGTTTTTAATCCTTGATCGCTGAATCTGATATTGACTGTTCCTCCGCCAAGACGAACAAACCTAGAATTTGCAACAGTACTTGTTTCCAGTAAAGCCTGCGGGGAAGTGGTCCCGATACCGACAAAACCACTGTTTTTGACTACAAATTTATTGGTGCCTGATTGAGAGGCGGTGAAGATGTCTCCAGCCCCTTGCTGATTCACAATTAGAGCTCCGTCGGCCAGAGTGGCATCAGTAGTGATCTTGGTTTGGCCATCAGCTCTGACAGAGAACTTTACTGCTTCGGTAGAACCAGATGAAAGTGCAAGTAATCCTGGGGAGTCGCTATCATTCCCTACGTAACCGCTGATGAGATTACCGCTGGTGAGATTGGCATTTTGGATCCTGAGTTGATCACCTGTAGCGGAAGAGGTGAGGATCTGGACATTACCTGCTCCGGCGGTGTCGGGTTGGATAATGATGTTGCCGCCAGAACCGGTTGTGGTAGTGAGTGTAAGAGTCTGGCCTTCCAGATTAAATGTACCTGAACTGGAAATGATGTCGGGGGAGGCAGATCCCAAAAGGATATCCCCATCATTGTTCATTACTGGAATAGTATTCTCAGTTGCTGATGGAGAAGCAGGGTACCCCTGGAGGGTTTCGGAGTTTAGGGCATAACCAACGGTAGCGATTTGTTGACGGGGGGTGAGGGTTTCGGCTCCGACTTGGACTTCGATGAAAACATCCCGATTATCGGAGAATACGCTGGCGGGTATCTCTGCTCCGCAGACACCGTCACCAATTAAGGTGTTGAAGATACCGTCTTGATCAGGATCCACCGAACAGGTAGCTAAGGTTGAGTAGAGGAGTGTCCCCGGTGGTGCAAGTTGATCATAGAGACGGAACACTACGCTAGTAGCAGTGGTGATAGGAGTACCGCCGGAATCGGTCAGACGACCTTGAAAGGAAAGTTGACGAGCCGGTCTGACAAGGGCTGTAGTGGCTTGGGCAGGGAAGACAGCGTTGATTATTTGGTCGTAGGCGAAGGTAGCCATAGCAGTAGTAGCTAGGACAAGAAGCGCGAGGTGAAGATAGGGTGTAAACGGAAGCTCATTATACTTTCTGTATAATGTTTTTAGCCTCGAAGGCTTTTCATTTTCACGATCGGTAACAGTTATCTTTTTGCGCTTGGTTAATCTTTCCAGCCACGAAAATGGAGCCAAGGGAGTAATGATAGTCTCTCTTTCAAAAGGATTTCGTGAAATGTATTTTTCATCCGCACAAAACTTGGCAAATTTTTTCACGGACGATTGTCGGCGGGCAATCAAAGAAGTGCTGGTATGATTTAATTTCTGGTAGGTGATGTAGGCCGATAGTTGATTTTCCGAAACAACTAATTCCAAAGTGTGAGGGGTAAATGGGGTGTCATTGGCACTCCAGTGGAGGTAGTGATTGAGGTCAGACAAGTAGTTTTTAACAGTAGAGTGGGACCTTTTCTCGGACTCCAGATAAGTCCTAAATTGGGACAAGATTCTGGCAATAGCATCCTTACCGGTCGACTCCGGTTTTGAAGATGTGAGAGTCGGTAGTCCTGATAGTTTTGCGCTCGGGGTGGGTGATATATTGTGACCGGGTACTCCTTCAGGCGTGCGGAATTTAGAGGAAAGGAATGTTGAGAAGCGTCTGATAGAAGCAAGCCTGCGATTAGTGGAATTTATCGGGGTGAAGAGAGCTCGCTGGTATTCTGTATATAGATTGACATACTTTGTTAGGTTTTGAAATACCTCCTCAACTGTTGGTGGAGTTGTATTCGATGGGATATTGTTAATGAAGTTTAGAAAGTGTCGGATATCGGAGAGATAGTTCTTTACGGAGACCGCCGAAAGTCCAGCCTCAATGAGGAAGCTTGCGAAGTGTTTTAGGAGCTCTTGGGGGGTTGGCAGGCTCATTTTAATCGGTGTTATTGGCTTGAGATCAGGAGAAGGAATAAGATCGGAAGCACAACTACGGCACCAGCCAGGAGTACATCCTTGAAGGAAGTGTTGACTGAGTCTTCAGTGATTTGAGAGTAGTCGCTGATGATCATTTTATTAACAGCTGTTGATAACATTGTTTAGGTTCAGATTAGACGATATTAGACGTCTATATACCAATATAATAAGCAGGAGTTGAGTTGTCAACAGGGGGATGAATGATCCATTTCCATGACGTCAGCAGGGTCTATATGAACAGATTTGTGTGCGGAAAGCCGAAGATTATTTGCGGTGAATTGCGGAAATATATTTTGTCTTGCGGAAATAGGAGCAATCTAATTTATATTTGTGCGTTTATTGAATATTCTACGATTTTCACAAATGATAAGGGAACATCACGTTTGATATACTATGTATAGAATAGTAATACTTAGCTTGGAATGTGTCTCATTTGTATTTTTCCTAGATATTTTGCCTTTTTCCTTTTTAATTTTCATCTGATTGATGAGATTAGGTTTTTCAACCTCTTTATCACTTACTGGCATCCTACAATTGTTTTTTTCGGTGTTGTAGAGTCAGAGATCCTTATGTTCGTGGGCTCAGGTTCTACTGAGTGCTTATTATTAAACTTATCGTACCTAGCCAGGTTCGTAGTTCGTTTATTATTATTCAGTAAATATATTGTGTTTAAGTAATCAATTACCGGTAACGATGTTGATTGGGTATTGAGCATCGAAAATTCCAAGAGTCTAATTGAAAGAATAGAATATTTTTTTGTTAATGTTGCCCAGATCCACACTCAGACGCCTTTCTTGGGCCATTGTGTAGGGCGGTTTGAGGCTTTTTTCAGGAAAAAGGGGGAACAGAACACTATTGGTTTGTGCTAAAGCCTAACTTTGTTAATCGTGTGCATCATATTGTTTTTGCGAATTACTTCGCAAATATATCTGGTCAATTTGTTTATGTATTTTATATAAGATGATGCACATAGAAATTTATTTTTTCGGTTTTTATCATATTTTTGATTGGGTTGGAGTTCCATTACCAATAATTAATTTTCTTTACAACCTTACTAAATATCCTAAAGAATAATATATTAGTGCATTCTAACTATCTGATTTTGCCGATTGAAATTGATATATACCCCCTGGGAGGGTATCGATATCTTTTATTTTTATATTTAAAAGAATCCAAATCTTAGTCTTTATCTTAAAACGAGTATTTCATATAAGTTATCACTATTTTGGATGGCAGATAAATCATATATTTTTGTATATCCTGTAGGGTAACTTTTGTATACATTTGAAAATATTTGGTTGTTTACCATTTTTTACTAGATTATTTGACCTTTTTTACACAAAAATTTGCTCAGAAAACTACTTTAGTTTTAATATTTATTTTTTTTGGAGATCCGTCATTGGCTTTTACACCAAAATGATCATTTTTGGGGTATTAGCTCATTTAGGTCGAGCCTTTGTTGCAAATAAATTTGTCAAATCCCCTTTTTAATTTCCTAGCGTATCTCTGGGTGTACGATATTGACGAAGGGGTGTTTACTGTTGGGAGAGGTTGCCTGGAGTTACACCAATCTTTGGGTAGAAGTATTCTGAGAAGGTTGCTTGCAGACAGAGATAGAGATAGAAGACAAGTCCGTATGAGGGTATGAAGAACAGAGCTACAGCAGAGGTTAGGATCCCGAGACCAAGGGGGAGTGAGCGAATCTTCATGGATCGCTTTTGAAGCCGTTCTAGGGTACTTGGGTGTGGTTCAGGTTGAAGAAACAGGCAGGCATTAGCAAATCGTTTCCCAGGAATGATTACATGTTTAAATTTTCTGTCCCGGTGATAGGCTTTGACGAATGCAGACTTGGGGAGCGGCTCTGGAAGAGAGTATTGGCCAAGGATGTCACTGACCGTATGAGCAAAGGATTTGTAGGTGATAAAGGTGTCATAAAGTTCTACTGTGGTAA
>Ga0209727_1001456_pt1 | contig 19396 bp, 25 predicted proteins | sample RifGroC1_FD_183995 | JGI IMG/M metagenome (GOLD analysis project Ga0209727, IMG submission 183995) | Groundwater microbial communities from Rifle, Colorado, USA - Groundwater C1 (SPAdes) (version 2) | ecosystem: Environmental > Aquatic > Deep subsurface > Groundwater | place: Rifle, Colorado...
GTGACGGCGGCGGCTAAGAGAATCGTGGATGTGGTTCAGTGGCAGGGCTGCTACGACGAGGGCTGGAGCGACCTAATCGTGCCGGAAGCTTATGGACATCCGGCCAAGTTCTCACGGGGCCTGATCGAGCGGATCATCGAGCACGGCTTGGCGAAAGGTTACTGGCAGCCTGGCTCTACTCTCGTTGATCCATTTGGCGGGGTGGCGCTGGGCGGGATCATCGCGGGCTATCATGGTCTGAATTGGATAGGCGTCGAGCTGGAGTCCGAATTTCAGCGGGAAGGGACGGAGTACGAGTGCCCTGGCATCGGCAAGGCCGACTGGGTACGGTACTATAACCGCTTTCGCAAGCATCCTGACATCTGCCCGCAATGCCATGCGACGGCCCAGGACTGGTACGAGAAGAACAGCAGCATGATTCCCCAGGGCGAGCCACATCACTACATCGGAAACCTGGAATTGCACCGAGCCAAATGGAAGGCCCTCGGCTACGACGTGGACGTGCGGCTGGTCCAGGGCGATTCACGGAACCTGTCGGCGATAGTACGGCAGACGAGCGGGATTGTGACGAGCCCGCCATACAGCGAATCTATGCAGGCAGGGAACAAACAGGAAGGTTATGCTGAAGCGCGTGCGCGAGGTGCAGGACTATCAAAACCTGCCGCAAGCGGCCAACTGGCCACAGCTTTCCAGAATTACGGTTCCGCTCCCGGTCAGATCGGCAGACTCAAGCCCGGCGAAGTCGATGCGGTCCTGACAAGTCCACCGTATGCAGATGCAATTGGAAAAGCCCAACATGAGGGCGACCAAGAGAAATATCGAAAGCGGCAACAAGCATACAACGACAAGCACCCAGAGTATCATCGGCCGTCTCCTGCGAGTTACAGTACGGACCCCGGCAACATCGGCAATCTCAAGGAAGGCGATATTCAGGGCGTGATCACGAGCCCGCCTTGGGAGGACCAGGAGCCGAGCCACTGTGCATCAGATAAGCCATACAACAAAAAACTGGCTGATGCGGGAGTGTTTTGCGGAAGGGTTGTTGACTCAGAGTACGGCCAGTCTGACGGTCAGATTGGCAATTCCACCGGCGGCGATTACTGGCACGCGGTTCGCCACGTGTACGCTCAGTGCCACCAGATTTTGAAGCCCGGCGGGGTTCTCTGTGTGGTGGTAAAATCATACGTTAAGCATGGCAAGATCGTTGATTTGCCCGGCGATACGCTCAAGCTGCTCGTTCACCTGGGCTTCGAGCCGGTCGAGATCGTCCACGCCATGCTGACGAAAGAGTGGCAGGAGAACATGCTATTTGAGGGTCCGGTGACGCGAACTAAATCTCGGAAGTCCTTCTTCCGCAGACTAACCGAGAAGAGGGGCTCGCCGAAAATAGACTGGGAATGCGTGCTCTTCGTGAGGAAGATGGGCGTCGTGGGCGGATCGATCCGGTGATGCGGATGCCGCTGTTTGATGGACAATAAGTGGACCTGGAGTGGACGCTATGGACTGTTTGAGCAAAGAGGACCGGAGATTGACGCGGCTGGCCGAGCGGATCGCGGAGGACCTGTTCACCGATGGTGGCAGTAACACGAGAGCCTGCCGACTGCTCCTGTCGTTCTGGAGGCCCGGCGCAGATCGAATGAGCGTGAAGGATGAATTCCAGACGGGGACGGGTTTGTGCGAGACGGCCGTCGTGGACAGGATTCTCAAGCACCTTCGGCGGGCGAAACGTAAATCGTAGATCATAGATTCAGAGGGTCACGGTATGGGTCGGCATCGAAAGCGTGAGATGGTTTGCGTGGGAATGAGGGACTGGCCGGGCTGCGGAAAGACGTTTGCGGGTACGGGCTCCAGTCCGCTGTGCGACGACTGCCGGCGTCTTCGGCGATCGGCGAAGCAGCACGACTTGTACGTCGCCCAGACGGCGAAGCCCAAGCCGGCGATCGAGCAGCCCATGACCCGGCGCAAGGTCGAGGCGATCCTGGAGGCCCCGAACGAGGAGCTCGGACCGGCGCACGGGTTCGCGTCGCTGGGCGATAAACGTAAACGCGGGCTGTGACGGGCGAAGCATGGACGGAGTGGACGGAGCATGGACGCAATGGACAGGATTAACGAGCTGGAGCACGCCATTGATAAGTCGGAGCGCAGCCAGAGGGCATTGGCGGGGTGGGTCGTTCAGTTGAAGGGGCAGATCCGCCGGCTGGAGGCGGAGAATGAGGAACTCCAACGGATCGCCGAGAGGGCGGGGAAGGAACGGTCCTGGGGCTGGGTCTGCGAGCTGCTCGGCGGTCTCGCGACGGCGATCGCGGTCGCCGGGGTGCTCCTGAACAACGCCAGAGTGATCTGGTGCTTCCCGGTCTGGATGGCCAGCAATGGACTGACGCTGGTCCTGCACGTCCGGCGCAGGATGTGGACCCTGGCGGCGCGGGACGCGATCTTCCTGGGCCTGGCGGCCGCCGGATGGTGGATGTGGACGCGATGAAAGAGACGAACCACGAAGTTCGCGAAGGGCCGGGAGATTTATGAATATGAAACTGAGTGTGAAACAACAACGAGCGTTGATTCCCGATAGCGAGATCAAGGTCGCCTTTATGAAACGTGGCGACATCAAGACACTCTCGTCGACTGAACGTGAGGCGCGGTGGCGAGAACACAAGAAGCATGTCGACAAGTTCCGGCAATTTCTCGCGGGGGTTGACGCCCTCGTGGTCGGTGAAGGAGACTAATCCTAAATCGTAATTCGTACTTTTTGAAAGGGACTGACGATGATTGGGACAAAGTGGACCGGAATGACCTTATTGACGGCGCTGGCGGCGGTGATGCTTCTGGCGGGGTGCAACGGGGGGCAGTGGGTGGGATCGACCGTGGCGTCGGATGACCTGGCGGGCGTGCGGGCCGGATGGCGGCCGGCGCCGCAGGCGCGGACGGAGGTCGGCGTCGAGGCCGTCTGGTGGGACGGGATCGCCGACGGCCGGGAGGAGGCCTGGGGCGGCGGGGCGTACGGCAAGTACGACGTCGTCCAGGAGGCGGACTTCGCCATGCTCGGGCTCACCGTGCCCGTGGCCTGGAGCGTCGGGGGACGCGGCGGGGCGCTGGAACTGGAGAACGCCGACGAGGACGCGTACACGTTCCTGTTCACGGCCCTGTCGTTCGGGGACGAGCGAAACCGGATCGGGATCGAGTACGACTACGCGCTGGACAATGATCTGTGGAACGAATTACCGATCCTCCGCGAGGACAATAAGGGCTATCTCCTTCTGAACGTGGAGCATCGGTTTTAAAGAGCCTGTCGCCGTTCAGATTTTGAGAGACCTCCAACCAAGCCGCCCTCACCGGGCGGCTACCGGGGCATAGGCGGCGGGGCGGGCGCTCCTGCCCCGCCGGCCTTAAGGACCCAAATGACCTCAAGGACGAAAGGGACGAAAAATGAAGGCATGGCTGGCGGACATGATGACGGGCGCCTTGAGGCTGATGTTTCGGCGCGGGCACAAGTGGTATTACAACGCGGAACGCGGCCGGCGTCAGCACTGGGCGCTGCGCGAGCGATGGTGGTCCCTGAAGGTCAAGGCCGACGGCACGAAGGACGATCTCGACGACGATCGGGCGGCGTACTACCAGGGGCTGGGCGACTTCCACGATTCACCGGACGAAAAGCGGCAGAAGGAGATGATGGCCCGCGTGGGACTGGGAAAAGCCGACCCGGCGAAGCCCTACCCGGCGCATTGATGGGACGGAGTGGACCCATGGCGACTCGAATCGAATGGACGAAAGTAACAGCATTGAGATGATACGTGAGCAAGACAAATATTAATTGGAGTAACTGGGTCGCCAATCCCTTCCCTGGATGCCGAAAAGTCAGCCCTGGGTGTACCCACTGCTACGCGGAGCGCATGGCCCGGAGGCTCAAGGCGATGGGGCACGCCGCCTATCAGGACGTGGTGGATGAGAATGGCTGGACGGGCAAGATCGGCTACAACACCCGGGGGGTCACGGTCCCCGGCAAGCACAAGATGGTTTTCTGTCAGAGCATGGGCGATTTGTTCTATGAGCGCGTTTCCGCGGCGTGCATCGAACTGACTGTGTGCGAGATGCGCGACCAGCCGCAACACATCTTCCAGGTCTTGACCAAGCGCATCGAGCGGGTCGCTGGATTCGTCAAGGGCTTGACGAAACCGTTCCCGGACAATCTGTGGCTCGGCGTGACCTGCGAGAATCCAGATTACCGATGGCGCATTTCGGTTTTAAGAACGATCCCCGCCCAAGTGAGGTTCATTTCATTCGAGCCGCTTCTTGAACCGATTCCTGATGTCGAACTACGCGGCATCGACTGGTGCATCATAGGCGCGGAGTCCGGCCCCGGCCGCCGCCGCTGCGAGAATCGGTGGATCACCGGCCTCATCGTTCAGGCTGATGAGGCAAATGTCCCCGTCTTCGTCAAACAGATCGACGTCAAGGGCGAGATCGTCAAGGACATCGACCGGATCAGCGGCATCCTCGACTGTCCGCCGGAATCTCTCAGGCAATGGCCGAAGGCTCAATCGAAAAAGTGACGGAGTGGAGCTATAGGACGAATGGAGAAACAGACAAGCGAGTTGCGGTTATATGCCGAAACGCTGCGGGATATCGCTGTAGAGGCCGGCCGAAGGCTTGAACCTGCCGAAGTGGAAGCTCTCCGCAAGATCGCGAACCGGCTCGAACGAATCGTAAATCGAAAATCATAATTCATGGATCATGGATCGTAAATGGTGAATCGTCCGGTCAAACGTCGTCATCCGGGCCCGTCGCCGAAGCGGCGAGCCAAAAGGGTGCTCACGCAGGAGCAGAAGGAGGTTCTGACGGCCCGGCTGCGGAACGCCGGCTACGCCGGCGGCAACATGGAGGTCGTGAAGGCGGCGCGGGCGACGCGCCGGGCGCAGTACGACGCCATTCGCGAGCGGCTGACGACCTGCGATATCATCGAATTCACGACCGAGTTTCTCAAGCTGTCGCTCGACGGCTATCCCTTCCTCGAATTGATCCTGCGGTGCTCCGAGGGCCTGCCGCTTCGGGACGGGACGCTCACGACGTTCGTCGAGGTCCCGAGCGACGGATTCGCCGTCAAGGAGGCCGAACTGTCGTGGCCGCAGTATTTCGCCCTGTGTACGGGCGGCTCCTGCGATACGACCGGGCCCCGGCCCATCGTGACCGGCGGCAAAAAGTACGCGCCGGGCCCCTCCCGGCCGCCCGTCGTCGGGGCCAGGGCGGGCCGGCGAAGCGCCAAGAGCACGTCGGCTGCCGTCAAGGCCCTGTACGACGCCACGCGGGCCAAGTGGCGAAAGTACCTGCGGCCGTCCGAGGTCATGGTGGTCCCCATCATCGCGACCAGCCAGGACCAGGCGGAGGACATCATCACCCAGCGCTGCCACGAGCTGCTCAAGGACGCCCAGCTCGACTGGCTGATCGGAGGGATGGACCCCAAGCTGCACCTGAACATTGCCACGAACGATACGATCCCGCTGATCGTGGGCGCGGAGATCCAGGCGTTCCCCTGCAACAGCAAGAAGGTCCGCGGCGAGGCGGCCCCGCTGGTCGAGTTCGATGAGTACCCGCACTTCGCGTTCGAGGGCCGCAAGAAGGATAAAGACGTTCGCGCGGCGGCGTGCGGCGCCCAGGGCCAGTTCCCCGGCTGCCAGTTCCTGATGATCGGAACGCCCGCCGCCGAGCAGGGCGACTTCTACGATACGGAGCTGGCGGCGTCGGACCCGGGCTCCGGAATCATGTTCCTGCACGCGTCGAGCTGGACGGCGGCCCCGACGCTGTACCGGAACAATCCCGGGTACTATCACGAGAAGTTCCGCCAGGACCCGGACAGCTTCACTCGTGAATACCGGGCCCGGTACGACAAGAGCGTCGAACCCATGTACCGGGAGGAGGACATCCTCGCGTGCATGGTCCTGGCCGGCGAGCTGGGCTACAATCCCGAGTGGCGGTGGGGTGCGGGGATCGACCAAAGCGGACTGAGCGGCAACGACCGCTTCGCGTTGACGATCTCGTACTACGATCCGTCGCGCGACTGCTGCGGGATGGGCTGCCGGCGGACGTGGTCCGTGAGCGATCTGGACCTGATCATGGGCGAATGCCGGGCCATCATGCACCGATACCGGCTCTACGAGGCGATGACGGACCGCTTCGCGCAGGGCTACGTCGCATCGGCGCTGGCCAAGGAGGGCATCCAGTCCGTAGTGGCCCCGCAGGACGCCGAACTGCACATCGCGTTCCGCAGGCTCCTTGTGGCCCGCAAGTACGAGCTGCCGATGGACAATCCGATTCGGGACGGGCTGCTCCAGACCCAGTGCTTCTATACGTCCAAGACGAACCGGCCGAGCATCGCGCACCCCCGGACCCGACACGGGCACGGCGACGAGATCCAGTCGCTGGTGCGAAGCGCGCACCAGGCGGTCAACGCCAACTACATGCGAAGGGCCGACGACGAGCGGGATTCCGCCGACCGGGCTCGGATCGAGCGTGAAGAGTCGGCGTACGACCCGCTGACGTTCTGGAGGCAGGAATGAAGACGACCCGAAAGCAATTTGAGGTGTTCAAGAGTGAGTTTCTCCGTTGGTATGAGCGGCTCGGACTGACGGAATGGCGCGTACGGTTCCATCACGAGCGGCTCGAGAAGGGCGTTTGCGCCTGCGTCTGTGCGGATTGCGAGAGCAGACTGGCCCCCGTCTACTTGGGATTCGTTCTGGATCATTCCATCGAAGAAGTGGCCCGGCACGAGGCGTTGGAGTTGCTGATGAGCGAGTTCGAGGACGTGGCCAGGTCGCGATATGTCCGGCCGGACGACGTGGTTCAGGCCCGCCACGCCGTCATTCGCCGGCTGGAGAACCTGCTCGATGGCATGGAAGCCAACCGATGCCTGACCGAACCCGGAGAACAGAGAAGTGAAAGGGCGAAAGGATGTTGATGAGCGAGCGGGTCGATGCGAAGAGCGTGGAACGGGCGACACGATGGCTGCGGGAAAGCCGCGAGGAAATTCCCGTGTGTGGTTTCAGCGACGTTCGGGCGATGATGTTGTGGATCAGTGAGGTTATCGCGCATCTCGATTGCGCATGGATGACGGCGGACCGGGAGGCCGAGCGGCAAAAACAGGTGTACGAGGCCCGGATCGCGAAACTCCGGGCCGATCTGGCCGCGGCGGCAGCGACGGGCGCACGGGCCCCATCGACCGGATTGGCTCGGCGGCTCATTCGTGCGCTTCGGGTCTTTCGCGGTTAGGGAATCTTTTTTTCCTCTTGACAAATCCCGGTCGGGACACAACAAGGACATTCTGATGAGCGCCCGGAAATGGGCGCAACGGGTTTTGTGAAAGGGCCGAACGATGAGTGTGGGGCGGATAGCGCGATGAGCGGGGCGTTGCGAGCCATATCGAGAATGCCGCGGATCTCCATCTCCGGACTGCCGAAAGAGGCGATGGGCAAGTACCCGTACGACACCGGCTGCCGGTTCCAGGGGGCCAAGGTCCGGCTGATGACGAAAGACTCCATGATGGCCTTCCAACTGGGTAACAGTCTTCACGCCAAGGGCCTTCCGAGAGAGCCGGCGGAGCAGTTGCTCCGGCCGGAGCTCCGCGTCATGCCGGTCGCCCTGACCCGGGATACGGCGGGCCGCGTTGTGTACTTGTGCTGGCCGAACCAGGCCTCCGGCGACATCGTGTGCCTGGAGACGACCGACACCATGCTCCGCCAGCCGTTCCTGAGATGGCTCAAAGACCTGTATATCAAGGCACAGGCTCCGGAGCCGGAGAAACCCAAGACCCTGACCGACCTGGCGAACGAGGGCGAGATCGAGACGATCGACGCGAAGGACCTGACGTGACAATCGAAGAACGAGCCGAATACGTTATGGAGAAGGTCGCCGCCAGTGACGATCCGGGATTGGCTTTCATGGAAGCACTGATGGATGTTCTTGCGCCAGAGCCAAAGTGTGAGTTTGACGGGACATGACATGAACCGGCGAGAATTCGTGAAAACGTGTTTCGGAGGAGTGGCAATGATTGCCACGGGTACGGTGGCGATTCAGGCCCAGCCCGCGAGTGGGCTCCGGCATGTTCCAGGAATCGGGGCTGGCCCGCTACTGAAGATCAGGATTTCCTCGAAGGACGTGGAACGCGAGATGTGCAAGGCATTGGACGATGCTATGGCCTATGGCACAATGATATTCGAGCCGAAGTGTTTTGACGGATTGGCAGTCAGGTATTCAAGAGTCTGACAACTGAATAACGGCGTTCCCGGCCGGGTCCAAACCGGGCTCGAACGATAACAAGCAACGATATGGCCATGCAGGGGCCTGCACTCTGCATGGCCTTTTTCGTTGCGCATTTTAGGAGCGACGGCAATGGCGAAGAAGAAAAAGCGAAGCGCCGGCAAAAAGGGCAAGCGCGGTATGCACATGATGCCCGACGGGCGCATGATGAGCGACGGCGAGATGAAGCGAATGATGGGCAAGCGCAAGAAATGATCGACGTAGTTCAAAGCTTGTTGACGGCACAGGGACCGATGGAAGATGTCCGCAGCGGCTACGAGGACGCCATGCAGGCGTGCTTCGACACCGTCAATCCGCGCCGGTACGACATGACGGGCGCATCGAGGAAGGGCGCCGTCCGCAGGACGAAGCAGTACGACGGCGTCCCGGCAGACGCGTTCTGGACCTGGGTGCACGGGATGCAGGGCTGGGTCGTGACGGAGGACGACGACTGGCAACGCGCCGTGATCACCGACCGCCGGTTCCGGCACAACGACGCCGCCGAGCGGTACTGCCAGGAGTACACCGAGCAGATGGAGGTCGAGTTCCGCGAGGCCCTGTACTACGACAACGTGGGCGAGTTCCTCCAGGACGCCGCCAGCGGCGGGACGGCCGCCATGCTGGTGGAAGAGTCGGCGGCCCTGGACCGCGCGGTCCTGCGAGTCCCGCACCCCGGCCGGTACTGGATCGACCGCAACGCCGACGGCGCGTACGACGTGTATCACGAGAAACTGACTCTGACGGCCAGGCAATGCCTCCAAAAGTACAGCGAGCCCGGCGACACCCTGCACCCGACGATTCTCAAGTGGGCGAAGGACCCGGCGAGCGCCAACTGGGAAGTGACGCTGCTCCAGTGCATCCGGCCCGCCGACGACGGCATCTTCCCGCGCCGGCTCGTCTGGAGCAAGTACGTCCTCGTGACGCTGCTGCTGGAGCTGCACGCCGGATCCGGAGTGACGAATCCCGACAGCGTCCTGGACCAGTCCTCGAATCGCCTGATCCGGATCCAGCCGCTGGACTATTTCTCGCCCGCCATCTGGCCGTTCCGCTGCAACTCGGACGAGCTCTACGGGTACTCGCCCGCGATGGACGTGATGGTCGCGATCGAGACGGCCCAATCGCACGCCAAGAACCTGCTCGACATGGGCAACTTCGCCGCCAGTCCGATGATGGCCGTTCCGGACGAGGGCCGTACGTCGTTTTCGAGAAAGCCGAGAGCGAACTTCTACTTCGGTTCCGAGAAGCGCATTCCCAGCGTGATCGAGATGGCCCGGGAGTACCCCGTGGCCGTGGACCGCGAGGAGCGCATCCACGCCCTGATCCGGAGCCGGTATGGATACAACGTGTGGAACGCGCTTCAGTCGCTCCAGCAGAAGCGCGAGCGGGTCCAGGCCCGCGAGGTGATCGAGGCCCGGTCCGACCAGGCGAGATTGATCGCGCCCCAGCACAACAGCTTCTGGCGAAAGGGCGTATTCCCGGTTTTCGATTCGCTGGCCCGCATCGCCGACGCGGGCGGCCGATTGCCGGAGCCGCCGGCCGTTCTCGATGAGCTTCGCGAGAAGGGCGGGAACATCATTCGGCCCAAGCCCATCGGCCCGCTGGCCGTGATCCAGATGTACGCCCGGCGTCTGGGCTCGATGCGGGAAGGCTTTACCTTCATCAACGAGATCGCGGAGATCACCGGCCGGCACCTGGGCGCCGATGTCGCCCGCAAGATCTACGCGAGGATCAAGCTCGAAGACCTCGCCGAATACGTCGGGGACCATACGAACTTCCCGCAGGAGCTGATGAACTCGGACGAGGAGACGGCGGCCCTGATCGACGCCGACGACCGCAAGGCGGCGGCGGAGGCGATGGCGAAGAACGCCCAGGCGATGGCGGCGGCGACGGCGAAGATGGCCCCGGTCGCCGAGAGCGGCCTGCTGGCCGCGGGAGTGGCGTAAGATGCCGTTCACGAAGACCAAAGGCGGCAAGTACAAGAGTCCCAGCGGCCGGACGTACACGGCCCGGCAGGTTCGGGCGTACTACGCGACGAACGGCTGGAAACGAAAGACCAGGAGAAAGAAACGGTGAGCGTGACACCCGAACAGTTCGAGTCCATCAAGCGCTGGCGGGAGCTGCTCTTTCGCAGCGCCGACGGCCGTGAGACTCTGATGGATCTGCAAAGCGGTCTCGGCCTGTTCACGGCGGTCAACGACGAGGCGAAGGACCGGCTCGCCGGCGATCCGGTCGCCGTCGGGCGGCTGTTCGCGGGTCTGGAGATCCTGGCGGAGCTGGGAATCTGGCGGACGGACATGTTCGCAAGTCTCATCGAGGCGATGGCGGCGATGCCGATGCCTCGGATCGAAGATCAAGTGCAAGGCGAAACGAAAGGGTAAGACCTATGGCGGTAGTGGCCGACAGATTGAGGCAGGCGGCGCAGGCCCGCAAGGAAAAGGTCCCGGTCCTCGCGCCGACCGAGATCGAAAGATTCTCGACGGTGTTCGTCCCATTCAAGGAGGTCCGCGAGATCAAGCCGAACGGGGAGCCGGGCCGGCTCATCAAGGCCGTGGCATATCTGGATTGCCATGCCCAGGTCAAAGGGATGGGCAGCGGCATCCACCGGCAGATCGATATCGAGGTCGGCGAGGGGTGGGGCGTGTTCGGGGAGATCGAGCAGGGCGTTTCGATCGCGCTCAGGGAGTTTCTGGAGTTCGTCAAGAGCGAGTGGCTCGCGACCCAGGACCGGAAAGTGGCGGAGGCCCTCGAGGCGGCCGGCGGTCTGAGGCCGCTGCCGAGCGATAGGGGGAAGGACCCGCGCAAAGTCGAGTGGATGAAGTCGCTCAATGCCCGCAAGGTGAAGGAGCGCCAGGAGAGAGAGGAGGCGGAGAAGCTGACGGGCGCGGGAGGGGGCGCGGAAGGGGCGGCCCAGGCCCAGACGGAGCCTGCCCAGGAGGTGACGGACAATGGCTGAGATCAAATGGCTCAACGAGGACCTTTCGTTCTTGCCCGGATTCGAGCAGAGTATGCCCGAGGACGTGCGAGACTACGCGAAAGACGCCAAGGACCTGCCCAGCCTGATCAGGCGCGGGGCGGATACCCAGAAGGAATTCCACAGTCGAGTCAAGATGCCGACCGATCCGGCCGAGCGCCGCAAGTTCATGGCCGAGCATTTCAAGGCCGAACTCGCCGCCGACGAGCAGGCCCGTCGGAAGGCCGCCGAGAGTGAGTCCGCGAAAGCCAAAGGCGACCGGGAGAAGGCGGAATCCGAGGCGGCGCAAACCCGGATGGACGAGGCGGACAAGGCGATCCGAAAGGCGTGGGACAAGGAGTACGACACCAATCTGGAACTCGCCCGCCGGGCCATCCGAAGCGACCATTTCCCGAAGGGATTGAAAGCCGCGATAGCCGGGGCCGAAGGCGTCGAGCCCGACAAGCTCACCGACGACCAGATCAGGCACGCGATCGCGCACGACCCGATCGTGGCGGAGACGGCGCTGTCCATCGCCCGGCTGACCCGGGACGGCCATACGGAGCGCGGGGACGGGCACGCGAACGACAAGAGCAAGGAGCGATACCCGTCCTATCCTCGCAGTCCGGAAGTCTACGCCCGCGCCCCGGACGATGACCCGGAAAAATTGTGGTTCACCAATCGCGGAGCCGAGTACGAAAACGGCCGGTACGTCGCCGGGTCGTTCAGCGGCCCGCTGAAGTAGGACGGAAAGACCCTGTAGGTGAAATCATGTCAACTAAAGACGTAGATGGATTGATCCAGCGCATAGAAGAGATATTTGATAAGTATAATCCATCAATTACCGACATTCAGACGGCGCTCAATATGGTCCTGGATCGGCTTCAAGAGATCCAGGCAAGAGAAGTTGAGATAGCCGCAAGCTCTGTTTAATTCTGTAATTCGTAGATCATCTCGGATTCCCCGAATCTTCGGGCCTGAGTGCTCACCGGGCAAAGTGCCCGGCGCAACCCGGCGTGAAGGTAGCGGGCCTGTCAGGGTGACAGATTCCTCGCGAGACAAAAACAAGACACTGTTTTTGAGGAGTTTGTCCCATGGCGGGAAATAGTATGAACAACTGGTCTTATTCCGAGGTCACGGCCAGGGAAAATAAGGACGGGCAGCTCCAGGCTGAAGTGAATGTCCTCGTGCAAACGAACGACATCCTCCAGGACATGCCCGTTCGAGAGTCGGAACTTGAAAACGGCGAGGAATTCGATATCACGACGACCTTGCCGCAACCCTATCTGCTCACTTGGGGCGAAGGCCGCGCGGCCACGAAGGGCCAGGTCCAGCACGGCTCGGAGGGCGTCGCCTGGTTCGGCAACCAACTGCGAATCGACAAGGAAATCCTGGCGAACAAGTCCTACGCCCAGCAATTCCTGAAGAACGAGGAGACCAAGTTCCTCGAAGCGATGTGGCAGTCGCTGGCGGAGATGGTCTTCTACGGCTCGACGGCGGATGAACCCAAGGAGTTCGACGGCCTGAATATCCGGTACGACAGTATCGTCGCCGACGAGGTCATCGACAACGGCGGGACCGCGGCCAGCAACCTGACGGACATCTGGCTGATCCAGTGGGACCTGTACGACTGCTGTATGCTCTTCCCGAAGGGGTCCAAGGGCGGCGTCAGCCGCGAGCAGATGCCGGACGTGGCCCTGAGCACCCAGACGGACGCCGACAACGCCGTCCCGGACAGCCAGAAGAAGATCGCCGACTTTATGAGGGTGAACTTCGACTGGCACGGCGGCCTGTTCATCAAGGACCGGCGGCGGGTCAAGCGGATCGCCAACATCCACCAGACGGTCGGCAACGCCAACTCCTTCAAGATCGAGAAGTTCGATGAGGCCGTCGAGGCGTTCGACACGCCCGGCCAGGTCTACGCCTACATGAACAAGCGCGTCCGACTCCAGGTCCGCAGGGCCGTGGACGAGAAGGGCAACGTGCTCTACCCGCCCAACCAGCCGTTCGCCAAGCCCCAGATGTACCTCGGCGAGGTCCCGATGCGCCGGTGCGACCGCATCCTGCTGGTGGGCAACCAGATCACCTGATAGGCAAAGAACGGACGCGCACGGACCGTCACGGACGGGCACGGACGAACAACGAAAAACGCAACTGATTTGGAGAACTGACCATGATACTCGATTCACAATGGATTTTCAGCGACGCCCAGGCGATGCCGAACGCCACGGAGGCGATCTGCACGAACTGGATCGACTGGACCACGTCCAAGTTCAAGGACTGGTTCAATACCCACATCCCCCTGTGGGTCATCGTGACCTGCAATACGGTCCCGTCCGGCGGGACCAGCATCCAGATCGAATTCTATCAGCACTCGACCACGACGATCACCAGCGGCGACCTGCTCATGGCCTGCCGGGCGATCGCCGTGGCGGATATGTCGGTGTCCCCGGACGATCCGGGGCACTGGCTCGCCTGCGTGCCGCTCATGTCCATTCTCGGCAGCTTGCAGGCGGCGGACGTGGATCGGTATTTCGGACCCGTCCTCAACGGCGCGGGCGACGTCTCCACGGGCAAGGTGGACTCCTGGCTGCACATGGGCGCCAACCCGCCGATCCCCGTGGCCCGGCCAACAACCAGCAACGTCGTCATGCCGGCCTGATTCTGATGAACGAGAAGGCAACACTACCCCAGGTGAGTGGCGGGGGGCCTCGCGCCCCCCGCCGTTGCCTGACACTAATCGTTCGCCGCGGAGATCCGGGCGGGCGATTCAGAAAGGAGTGCCAAAATGGCACGTGATTACAACTGGTCTACGCACCGACCGACCGCGTACGACATGACGGGAAACTCCCAAAAGGACTACTTCAAGAAATGGGCGACCGAGATCGAGAGCGATGTCGATGTCAATACGAGCGACCTGGTCAAGGTCAAGAGCGATCTGGCCGCCGTCGTCGTTGCCGCCAACGGCTCGGATGTGACCACGCTGAACAGCGATGTGGTCGTATTGAAGAGCGACCGGACGGTCAATGCCTCTCACGTCACGGCGGTTCGTTCGGACGTCACGATTCTCCAAAGCGACCGAACGACGTTGAACAGCGACGTGACGGTTCTCAAGAGCGACCGGACGGTCAACGCCTCCCACGTCACGGCGGTTCGGTCTGATGTCACCATTCTCCAAAGCGACCGAACGACGTTGAACAGCGACGTGACGGTTCTCAAGAGCGACCGGACGGTCAACGCCTCCCACGCTACGGCGGTTCGTTCGGACGTCACGATCCTCCAAAGCGACAGGACCACGCTGAACAGCGACGTGACGGTTCTCAAGAGCGACAGGACGGTCAACGCCTCCCACGCTACGGCGATTCGGTCTGATGTCACGATTCTCCAGAGCGACCGGACGGCGCTGATCAGCAACTTGAAGCTGGTCTCCGATGCCGTCGTGGGGTCGGATACCTCCAATCTTGTCACGGCCACGAGCGATATCGTCGTCCTCAAATCGGACCGGACGGTCAACGCTTCGCACGCCACGGCGATTCGGTCGGACGTGACCATTCTCCAAAGCGACCGGACCACCCTGAACAGCGACGTGACGGTTCTCAAGAGCGACAATACCTGGCAGGTTTCGGATGTTCATACGAATACGAGCGACATCGTCGTCATCAAGGCGGACATCCTGAACAACGTCAAGAGCGACATCACCATTCTGAACTCCGATCGGACGGTCAATGCCTCCCACATCACGGCGGTTCGTTCGGATGTGACGATCCTCCAAAGCGACAGGACCACGCTGAACAGCGACGTGACGGTTCTCAAGAGCGACCGGACGGTCAACGCCTCTCATGCCACCGCCCTTCGTTCGGATGTCACGGTCCTTCAGAGCGACCGGACGGTCGGCAGTTCCCATGCCACGGCGCTGCGGTCGGATGTGACGATCCTCCAAAGCGACAGGACGGTCAATGCCTCTCATGCCACGGCGATTCGGTCGGATGTCACGATTCTGCAAAGCGACCGGACGGTCAACGCCTCCCATGCCACGGCGCTGCGGTCGGATGTCACCATCCTTCAGAGCGACCGGACGGCGCTGGGTTCTCAGGGCACGACATTGCGGTCCAATCTGGCTGTCTTTTGCAGCCACTTCACCGCGATGGAAGGCTCCGACGCCTGGGCCAACGTGTCCGATCTGCGAGTGAGCATCTCCGACCTGGTCGTGGACCTGAGCAATGCGTTGATCTCGACGCCCTGATAGGAAGGACCGAAATGCGGATCGTGCACTTTGCACAATTCGGACCGAGAGCGTGCGGCCTGTACGGAACCGCACGAGACCTCATAGCCGCCGAGCGCAAGGCCGGCGCGGACGCCCATCTCGTGGATATACGAGACGATGGTCAAAGCCGCGTCGGCCTGCGCGACGGCGAGATCGAAACGGTTCACCCCGATTACGCCTACGACGCCGACGTACTGGTTCGGCACACGGCCATTACGCCATGCCTCCAGAATGCGGGAATCCCGGTCGTCATGGCGGTTCACGGCCGGCCCGAGAGCAGTTGGCGTCAGTACGCGTCGGGGAACGACGTGATCGAGGCATTGAGCAATAAGGCCCATGATGCGCGGTACAGGAAGTTCATCACGTTCTGGCCGGAATTCATGGAGGTCTGGAAGACAATCATACCGGCGGACAAACTGTGCTATGTGCCGCCGCCGGTGGACCTCGATTACTACGCGGGCGGCACGGACCTGAAACTCGCGGGCTCTCCGAAAATCCTGATCGCCGACGTCTGGCGCGACGATATCGTGCCGCTGGACTCGTTGATTGCGGCCGTTCGGTACATCGAGCGTTGCGCTCCGGGCGGCAAAATCCATATCGTGGGCCTGCCGGGCGGCAAGGCGCTGAGAGCGCTGCACCCTCTTTTGAACGGATGGTCGAAGCAGATCGGCTCAGCCGCCGGGCAAATCTCGAATATCAGGGACTATTATGCGTCCTGCGACGTGTTGGTGACGCCCCATGCCATTGCGACACGGACCATTCGGGAGGGCCTGGCGGCCGGGTGTCCGGTCGTGGCCGGCGATGCCTGCCGGTACACGCGGACCCGGGCCGATCCCAAAGATTACCAGGCCGTCTCCGATGCCATAGCCGCCGCGCTGGACATGGAGGGCCGGCGAACGAAAGCGAAGGAGGCGGCGGCCCTTCATTTCGATCCGATGGCCTCCGCCCGCGACATGCTCGGCGTCTGTGAATCCGCCTGCGAGAAACGGACGCCAAAGACAAAAAAGCTGCTGCTCGATATCGGCGCGCACGTGGGCGAAACGGTCCACCGGTTCTACCGGGAGCGGCCGGACGCGGGCCAGTTCGATATCTACTGTTTCGAGCCGGACCCGGAGGCGTTCAAGCTCCTCTGCGCCAATGTCGGCCATATCCCGAACGTCGCGTGCGTGAATAAGGCCCTGACGGGCAAAACGGAACGGCGCCAACTCGCCCGCGGCTCCGTGAATGACGGCGAGGGAAATACGCTGTTGGCCGGCAAGAGGACCGGGGGCGTGGATTACGGCAGGCAGATCGAAGTGGACTGCACCGATATCTCATGGTGGCTGTCGAGCCATCCGGCGGACGTGACGCTGGTCAAGATGAACGTGGAGGGCTGCGAATATGAATTGCTGCCGAGGCTGATCCAGTCGGGCGCGATGGGCCGCGTCACGGAATTGTATTGCCAGACGCACTCGATCAAGTTCGATCTGGCGGAACGGATGCGCATGGACGCCGTGGAGTCGCAGTTCCGCGAAGACGTGAAGCGATTCGAGACGATAGTCAAGTTGACGACGAAAGGGATGGCGAGTTTTGCGCAGTGAAATCTTCCAGAGTCACAAGGGCAGGGGCGTGAACGTGCTCCATCGCACGATCTGCGAAGTCCATCGGACGCTCTATGACAAGTCGGTGATCTACCTTCACGACCGGCCGGAGGCCCTCGCCGATATGACGGCCCTGCTGGAGGAAGCCTACCTCATGGGTGTCCGGATCATCGACAAACTCATCGAGCACAAGCTGGCCATGCCCGACTGGGAAAAGAACAACGTCGAAGAGGCGAGGACACTCAGACTGGAACGGAAACGATTGCTGAAGGAAATGGATGAAACTGGCCCTTATTTACGATCCGAACGATCCTAAGCTGTCGCCCGAGGCCTATTCGTGGACCTACCGCGATATGTTCCTCGCCCTGACGGACGCCTTCGAGTCCGTCCAGTACGTGACGGGCGACGGGTCCGCGGCCGACATCGACGCCGACGCGATCGTGTTCTACGACGTTCACAGCAGCCACCACGTCAAGATCGACGGGATCGAGAGGCACCCGGCCGTCAAGTATGAATACTTCAACGATCCCCATCAGCGCGAGCAGCAGGGCATCTACCCGAACGGCCGGAGGTTCTACAAGCTCGGAGCGGGGGGCCGGTGCAGGCGCGCCATGGAGCGCGGCGTGCGGTTCATCATCTGCCCGTACCGTTGCGGCTACGAACGATACATCGCGCCGCACGTTCCGGACGGCTCGCTCGCGTGGTTCCCCGTAGCCCCGAAGCCGCGAAGGGCGGTGCACTCGCTGCTGACCGACCGAAAGGCCGAAGTACTCGGCAACGGTCATTGCTGGCGCGGGGAGCAGGATTTCAGGCCGTACGAGTTCCGGGCCTGGGCGTTCGCGAAATCTTATGTGACGTGCGTCGAGCACGCGCTGGACGGCCGGACCCCGAAGGGCTGCGCCTACCAGGGGTTCCTCTCGCAGTACGCCGGAGCCCTGGCGCTTTGCGACACCTACGTCGTGCCGAAGTATCTGGAGATCCCGATGGCCGGATGCCTGTGCTTGTGCCAGATGCAGCCGGATTACGCGGAGATGGGATTCGTTGACGGCGTCAACTGCATCGCCGTGGATCGGGGCAATCTGGCGAGCAAGGTGACGGAGTTGCGGGCCGATCCCGGCGCCTATCAGAAAATCGCGGATTCCGGCCGGAGACTCATCGAGGGCCGATATACGGCCTCGCACTTTGCCGGATTCGTCAGGAAACACGCGGAACACTTCGCGAAGAAATGATCGTTTCGCCGGGGTGGGGCCATCGGGCCCTGCCCGGCCCGTTATAGGTGAGATATGCCGGTCAACGAGACAGGGACGTACTGGGACCCGGTGAGCATCTGCAACGCCGCGCTGGGAATGCTCGGCGATGTCGGCAAGGCCCGGCGGATGAGGTCCATGAGCCGGGGGGCCAATACCCTGCCGATCCACGAGGTCGCCATCGACTTCTACTTCGCGGCCAAAGAGCAGATGCACGCGATGATGGACTGGAAGCGGACCCGCAAGGTCAAGGAACTGACCCTGAAGGTGGACAACGACGGGGAAAATGAAGCCCCCGTCCTGTCCGGCAAGTGGACCTACAAGTACGTCCGGCCGCCGGACTGTTTGATCTTCCGCAAGGTGCTCGACACCGACGGCACGGAGTGGGAATACGACCTGGTGGTGGAGGAATCGGTCAAGAGCACCAATACCCGAGAGGCCGGGTACGGGGAATACTACAACGACGAGTACATCTACTGCAACGTCGCCGACGCGATCGGATGGTACACCATCCTGATCGGAGAGGAAAGGTACATCCCGGGGATGGGTCAGCTCCACGCGATGATCCTGGCCCAGCAGCTCGCCATGAGCGCGACCGGCAAGATCGGCGTGCGGGCCGGCCTGGCCCAGGAGCTCCAGGTCCGGGCGGAGCGGCTGTGCATGGCTCTGGGGGCCAAGGAAGGATACGTCGAAAAGGAAGAAGGCGAGAACGAGTATACGGAACATTACTGAGGACCGAGCATGACCGGACTGATGGAGCAGATCACGAGCAAGAAACTGGGCGCGGTGATGACGGCCATGATGCTGATCGTCTACGCGGCCCCGGACCACGCGACCCAGTACCTGATTACCGGCTTGACCGCCCTGCTGGTCGTGTGCCAGACGATTCTGGACTGGAAAGAAGGCCGGAGCAAAAACGGGAACGGAGGTCAACCATGAACCGCATCATCGCATCCATCCTGATCCTGATCGTCGGCCTGTCGAGCGCGGCGTGTGGGGCTACCTATTATGTTGGACCGGCCGCTACGGGCAGTGCCTCGGGCGGCGATCGGAGCAACTTGATGGCTTTCTC
>Ga0209727_1001467_pt1 | contig 19272 bp, 22 predicted proteins | sample RifGroC1_FD_183995 | JGI IMG/M metagenome (GOLD analysis project Ga0209727, IMG submission 183995) | Groundwater microbial communities from Rifle, Colorado, USA - Groundwater C1 (SPAdes) (version 2) | ecosystem: Environmental > Aquatic > Deep subsurface > Groundwater | place: Rifle, Colorado...
GCAATTACTTACAGCCAAATGTTTATCAAGAAAATAAATTCACAATGGGTTTGTCAAGTTGTGATGGATGTTTAAGGAATAGAGATACAAAAAAATTTTTATTTTCCTAAAATTAATTTTCCGTCAATTAATCCGACAACTGCCTTAACTTTTATCTTTGCTCCAACATCTAAATCCGGGTCAAGCCCTGCAACCTTAACAAATTCTTTATTTTCAAATTTATAAATCTCTGCATTACGACTTATAAATATACAACTTGTCTCGTCATAAATAATTGTGTCGCTTCTTAAATAGGCCTTTGTTTTATTTAAATCGCAATTTGGAGGAGAATTCCAGCCATTAAATTTAGCTTCAATAATAACCTCTTTTCCAGCATATAGTTCTGGATTGGAAAGTATATCTTTTATTTTTGTGATTTTCAAATTTTGTTTCATGATTAAACCTCCGATGATTATTAATAGAACAAAGATAATAAATATAAAATATCTTTGCTTCATATTTAAAATTAGTTTGTTTATTATTTAAATTTTCTCATCGCAAAACTCTTAAACTCTTTATCACTAAAATAATTATGGATTTGAAAAAAATTTCCGACTTTGAATGGGAAATTCCGCGAGAAAAAGAAATGAAAGTTCCTGGAAAAATTTTTGCTTCAGAAAATTTGCTCAAAGATATACAAAAAGATATAACCCTTGAACAAATAAAAAATGTTGCAAAACTTCCTGGAATAATTAATTCAAGCATTGCAATGCCCGACGCGCATCAGGGCTATGGTTTTCCAATTGGCGGTGTCGCGGGTTTTGACGTCGACAAAGGAGTAATTTCTCCAGGCGGAGTTGGCTATGATATAAATTGTTCGGTTCGTTTATTAAAAACAAATTTAAAAATTAAAGATATTGAAAAATTCAAAAAACAAATTATAGAAAAACTTTTCAAATCAGTTCCATCTGGCGTCGGAGAAAAAGGAAAAATAAAATTAAGCAAAGAAGAATTAGACGATGTCTTGAAAAACGGCGCGCAATGGGCAGTAAAAAATGGTTATGGTTTTGAAAGCGACTGGAAGCACACAGAAGAAAATGGAAAAATGGAAAACGCAAATCCAAACGACGTCGGGCAAAGAGCAAAGGCAAGAGGCATCCCTCAACTTGGAAGTTTAGGGGCAGGAAATCATTTTTTAGAAATTCAGTTTGTTGATGAAATCTTCGAAGACAAAATCGCAAAAAAATTTGGACTGGAAAAAAATCAAATCACAATAATGATTCATTGCGGTTCTCGAGGATTGGGTCATCAAGTTGCAAGCGATTACATAAAATTAATGGAACAAGAATATGGGTTTCCCGAATATGACAGAGAATTAATTAACGCCCCAATAAAATCTGAATTAGGAAAAAAATATTTTTCAGCAATGTCATGCGCGGCAAATTTCGCGTTCGCAAATAAACAAATGATAACACATTGGGTGAGAAAAACTATGAAAGAGATTTTCAAAAATTTTAATGCAGAAGTAGTCTATGATGTTTGTCATAATATTGCAAAGTTTGAAAAACATTTTATCGACGGAAAAGAAAAAGAAATTCTTGTAATGCGAAAAGGCGCGACTCGTTCTTTTGGCGCAGGAAGAAAAGAAATTCCAGAAGATTACAGAAATATTGGACAACCAGTAATAATTCCCGGTTCAATGGGAACTTCGTCATATTTATTAATTGGAACAAAAAAAGCAGAAAAAATTTCTTTTGGCTCAACAGCGCACGGAGCAGGAAGAAGAGAAAGCAGAAGTAATGCCTTAAAAAATTTAAAAGGAGAAAAAATAAAAAAAGAATTAAATGAAAAAGGAATTGAAGTTGTTTCTGGCTCAATAAAAAATTTAGCAGAAGAAGCTCCACAAGTTTACAAAAATGTCGACGAGGTTATAGAGGTCTCTGACAAAGTTGGTCTGACAAAAAAAATTGCAAGATTAAAACCTTTGGCAGTTATGAAAGGTTAAGGAGAACCAATGTTCTCCTTACAATAACCTCTCCTTTTTCTGTTCCAGTGTGCGATATCTTTCAAATGCCTCCGGGGGATATCGCGAAAATCTATAATTTTTATCTTCGAGAAAACTATTTTTTGAAATTGTTTTTTATTTTCCTTTTTTAGGCGCGGTTCCTTTATCTCTTTCAACAACCCTATCAACACGATCTGGTCTTCCCCAAACCCAACCTTCATCTGGATTAAGCGCCTTCTGCGTCTTTCTAATTCTTCGGGAGTATAATAAGGAGGTACAATATATTTTCCAGAATACCCAATAAAATCTTCAAAAGGTGTATCATCTATGCTCATAAGTTAGAAATAATTTTCTTATTTAAAAATATTTAGGCGATAAAGAATCTTAATTATCAACGAAAGAATAAATATAAAAAAATTTAAAAAAAGAAAAAACTCAGAAGAAAAATCTTCTGAGAAATTAATTGAACATGTCGATTCCTAAATCAGACATTCGTCTTTGCGATTCTACCATTTGGTGTCTGTCATCTGGACGTCCCAAAACATACGGGCTTTTTACTCCAGTCATAATTGTTATCACACGAACTTTTCCAACAAAATCTTTGCTGATTCTTGCGCCGATAATTACATTAGAATCCGCGCTTAAATTTTCTGAAACAGTTCTGCCAATTAAATCAAATTCTTCTAATTTTAAATCTGGACCACAAGTTACATGAATCAAAGCTCCAGTAGCTCCTTGATAATCCACGTCAAGTAGAGGATGTGTCAGGGCTTGTGAAACAGCTTCATTAACCATATCAGATTTAGAATCACTTTCTCCGATTCCGATAACAGCGACGCCGCCATTTTTCATTATAGATGAAACATCTGCGTAATCCAAATTAATTAAACTTGGAAGAGTAATTGTCTCAACAATACCTTTAATCATAGTACTGACTAACTCATTAGCGACGGCAAAGGCCTGTTCAAGTGGAAGTTGTCCCGCAATATCAACAAGTCGATTGTTGTCAAGAACAATGCAAGTATCAGTGATATCTCGCAATTCTTGCAAACCAAATTCAGCTTTGTCAATTCTTGCTTTTTCAGATTCAAACGGCATTGTAACAACGCCGATAACAACTGCGCCTGCTTCTTTAGCAAGTTGTCCAACTACTGGCGCCATTCCAGTTCCAGTTCCACCGCCTTCACCAGCAATGATGAAAACCATGTCCGCACCAGAAACTGCTTTTTTAATATCAACAACAGATTCTTTTGCAGCTTCTTTACCTCGGTTCGGCATTCCGCCTGCCCCAAGTCCACGTGTTAATTCTTTACCAACAAGAATTTTCTCGTCGGCTTTTGCGACGCTGAGATGCAAAGCATCAGTATTAGCAGCATAAATTGTTGCGCCTTGGATTCCTTTATTAAAAAGCCAAGTCACAGCATTGCAACCCATTCCACCACAACCAATAACCTTTATGTTTGCTTTTCCAGCTCTAAGTTCGTCAAAATTAATACTATGTGTTTCTGTATTTTTTATCGCTTCTTTTGCAAAATCTAAAACCATTTTTTATTGTCCTCCTTTCAATTCTATATTCACTCTCTAAGAGAGCTATGTAAAAATAAAATAATCTGATTTAAATATATTTATGTTGTAGAAATTATAAATTAAAAAGATAATTTTAGAAATAAATTGAACGCCGACGACAAAATTTAAAAATAAAATCTCAATTTCTTGAACAAACGAGTTTAAAAATTTTTCATTATTTTTTAAAATTAATGCACGCTTGCGTGCGTAATATTTTAGTTTCAAAAATCCAACTTTGTAAGAATTTTTTCACAATAAAGAAATTGCTCAAAATTTTTGCATCTCAATCACAGCAAGTTGCGGGATCTTGCGAAAATTTTTTGCTATGCAACCAGCAACACAGAAAACAATCTCCAATTTATTTTCTCCGTCGATGTTTTCTGTTCTCTCCAAATCTGAGAATGAATAAAAAAAGATTTGGTGATTTTCTATCTCCAAGAAAAATAGGACATTTTTTCTTGGCCCAAAAATCCATTGGATTTTTTGGTTTCAATTTGTTTCGTAGTAAGCTACAAGGTATTAACCCAAATTAAAAATAAAGAAATTAATTTGAAATTAAATCTTTATCGGATTTCTCGTCAATAAAATAATTAAAAATACCTTGCAAGTCACAATTAATTAGATTTTCAATGAAACAGTTTGATACTAATTTTCTAGAACAAATGCGCGACAGAGCGTAAATATTTTTGCTCCAAAATTGTATTTCAGAAATTTTTCCGCTCCAAAATTATTAATGCAAAAGAAATTTTTAGCGAGGTTGTTGGATTTCTTAGAATTATCTTTTTAATCTTTCACTTAAAAATTGTCTGAACTCTGCGTCCCCTATCCTAACTTGGACATCATCAGAATTTGCAGGAATTTCAACATCATATATTAAAGAAGGGGTAACTTTTTCGCATCTTGCATAAAAAGCTCCATAAGAATGACGTTGAACCATAAGAATCATCCCCCCTGTTTCTGCATATTCCCCCATTGCTTTGATTACACTAATTTCAATTGGTCGTATTGGCATAAAATAATTTTCATTCTTTATTATTTAAACATTATTGCATTTTAAAATATACTTTTATAAAACACGAACGAGAAATTAATTATAACCCTTTGATTTTTCTATTTTGCGATTAAAATTATTTTTGAAATTTATTTATTTTCAATTTGAATTCATACTTTTAATTCTTTTATTTTCCTTTGTTTTCCCAAGCTCTAACACTTGGCCGAACTTTTAACATTGGATTTTTTGTTTTCATTCCTCTTGATTTTTTTCCAGAACTTGTAAGTCCGCGTAAAACTCTTTGTTTGTTTGAGCCCTTTGCAATCCAGTTTATTGTTTTGTCATTTTTAATTTCTGGTTTTGAAGGGTCAACGCAAATCACTTCATAAAAATAATTTATTCCGTCTTTTCCTATTAAATATGAATTTAAAATTTCAAGATTGAGGTGTTTTTTTTGAACTCTTGATTCTGCAATCCATTGGTAAGACATTTTTAAATTTTTTCTTATAGTTAATCTTTTGCTTCTTCTTCCTTTATTTGGTCTTGGGCGTTTGTGTCCTCCTCGCGGAATTCTTATTCTCACGACGACAAAACCTTTTTTAGCTTTATAACCAAGCGTTCTTGCTCTATCCAACCTCAATGGTTTTTCAACTTTAACTTGCGCAGGCGAGTGTCTCCATTCAATCATTCTTTGTCTTAAAACTTTTTTGTCTGGTTTTTTCCAAGCCTGTTTTATATAATAATATAATCCATGAGTCATATAAAATATTAAGGAAGATGGTTTTTAAAGTTTGTCTAAAAACCCTGCGGGTTTTGTCTTGGGTTTTTAGACATAGAAAACTCACGGTTTTCTGGGCACAAAAATTTCAAAAATAAAAAGAAAATTTTCGTGTTCCCAAAAAAATACGCGTTTAACTAAACCGCAAATAAATATCGCGGATTTTTTTTAGGATTGAGAAGATTTTTTGGATAAAAATTATTTGAATTATTCAACTACTGCAAATCAAAAAAAGATTTCATTTAATATCTAATAAATAAACTGATCCTGCACTACTCTCGACCTCGCTCGGATTTTTATTTTTGACTTCGCAATTTATTCTCGCGAAATCGCTCGGATTTGAAAAAAGAAAAATTTGTTTGAATTACGCAAATCTCTACAAAAATTCCGTTTATATTTCACTTCGCTTACCAAATTTTATTTTTTTATTTGGTAATGACAGAAAACATCGACGACAAATTAAAAATGTTTTCTGTATTTAATATAAAATGAGCCTGCACAGATTTGAACTGTGGACCCCTGCCTTATCAGAGCAGTGCTCTAGCCAGGCTGAGCTACAGGCTCATTATTTAGATTTCAGAATTATTTTATTTATAAAAGTTGTTATCAAGAATTATTTGAAATTTTTGTTATCTTAATTTTTTCAAAGCCAAATAAATAGCAGTGATTATTAAAAGCGTGAAAGTGATTATAACATAGAGTTTGTTATCAAAGTTTTTTACCGCAGCTTCTATTACTAAAACTGCTCCAGCAGGCAAAGTAATTATTTGAATTAATAAAATTTGAATAAATAATCCGACGACAATTAAAACAAAACCGATTATTGCAAATATAAAAAAAGTATTTCTATTGTATGCTTTCATAGAATCCTCAAAATTTTTATTGCACATGTCACATTCTTTTAATATTGATGTGCAACCTTTTTCGTCATAGTCATAAATCGCAATCCCATTTTCTTGAACGCATTTTTCTGTTTGTTCTTGCAAGGTTTTTGAAAAGGTGCAATTTCCACAAACTTCGTTGCTTATCCCATACTTAACTGGATAAGACCCTCTACCTTCAACCCCTTTACAAAAATTTTGATATTCAGGGGGTTCATAAACATAACTCACTAATAAATTAAAAAGAGTTATGACCATAATCGCGATGAAAACTCCGATGATAATTGTCAAAGCAAAATTTCTTCCAGATAATTTTTTATCCTCCATATTAAATAAATGGTTAAAAGATTTATAAACTCTTCTACGATAAAATTTTATGACAAACTACGAGCAACTTTTGGACGAAGCGTATTCAAAAATAAAAAAATCAGACGCGAATAGCGAGAGATTTGAAATCCCTAAAGTTCAAGGACACTTTGAAGGCAAGAAAACTATTCTCATTAATTTTTTTCAAACAGCGTCGTATTTTAGAAGAACTCCTGAACATTTTTTAAAATTTTTATTAAAAGAACTTGCGACTTCTGGACAGACAGAAGGCGACAGATTAATTTTGAATAATAAAATTCCGAGCGCGAAAATAAATGAAAAAATTGAACAATACACAAAAGAATTTGTAATCTGCAAAGAGTGCGGAAAACCAGACACAGAACTTTCAAAACAAGATAGATTTATGTTTATTCATTGTCTTGCGTGCGGAGCAAAACACACTGTGAGAAAATTTTAATTTTATTTAATTCTATGATTTTTATTTAATCTTTTTGTGTTTTGCGGAGCTGCGGAGCCGAGTGAGTTCACGAGTTATCGCATCAAAAACTAAAAACGAATGGGCCCACGAGTAAAAACACACTGTGAGAAAATTTTAATTTTATTTAATTCTATGATTTTCATTTATATCGTCGTAGTTTTGCTAATTTTTAGCTTTTTTGGTGCTAAAATGTCTCAATCACCTAATTTTATTTATTTTTATTTGTGTTTTGCAGCTTTGGTGAATTCCTCTTATTTTTGCAATTTTTGTAAGTCAATCCCGCCCGCCCACCCTCGAACGCCTTCGGCATTCGCAAAATTACTCTTACAAAAATTGAAATTAATTTATAGTTTCGCCAAATTCTGTTCTGCGGAGTCGAGCGATTTTGCGAGTAAAAACATAATGTGAGAAAATTTTAATTATTTTTTTACTTTTTCCACCCAAATTTTCCCTTCACCAAAACCTTTAAATATCAATTGATATTTTATAATATCAAATGAAACAAAATAGTATCAAAGAAAAAATCAAAGAATATTTTTTTATAAATCCCTCAGCAAAGTTAAGAGTTAGAGAAATAGAAAGACAATTAAAATTGCCTTTGCCTTCAGTGATAAGATATGTTAATGAGTTGGAAAAAGAAAAAATTTTAAAAAAATATAATTTGGGTAGTGTTGTTTTTTATTCTGCAGATAGAAGTTCAAAAATATTTCTCTTGGGGAAAAAATTGTTTAACTTAAAGCAAATTTATAATTCAGGGTTAATAGAATTTTTAGCAAAAGAATTAAGCAATCCGTCAATCATTGTTTTTGGTTCTTATTCTAAAGGAGAAGATATTGAAAATAGCGATATTGATTTATATGTAGAAACTCCGTCGAGAAAAGAGATTAAATTTGAAAAATTTGAAAAAATTTTAAAAAGAAAAATTCAAATTTTTAGTTATTCTTCAATACATAAAATAAATAATTTTCATTTAGCGAACAATATTTTAAATGGAATTTTATTAAATGGTTTTGTGGAAATTTTGAAATGAAGGAGAGTAGTTGGAAAGATTGTCTGGATTCAAGAAATTCTTTAAAGATAACTCCGGATAAAGAAAAAGCAAAGTCATTGATCGAAACCGCAGATGAAAGAATAAAATGTTCTTTGAAAAAGATAAATTCTCAAAACGCAAATTTTGTATTTGAAGATTATTATTCGTCGATAATTGAACTGATTCATTCGCTTGCAATTTTACACGGATACAAAATAAACAATCATCTTTGTTTGGGTTTTTACATTAAAGAAGTTCTTGAAAAAGAAAATTTATTTTTTATTTTTGATGACTTGAGATACAAAAGAAATTCTTTGACTTATTATGGAAGAAAAATGGAATTTGAAGTTGCAAAAGATGCAATAGAAAAATCTAAGAAATTAATCAGTGAACTAAAAATAATTTTAAAAAATAAATTTGAAGTATAAGGATGGATAAAAACCAATTAAAAAACATTTAAATAATTCTTTTGCTTGATTTTAAAAAAGATGGTTGAAACAAAATTAAATATTGAAGAATTGAAACACAAATCTCGACGATATAGCATTAAAGAAGGAATTTTTGCAACAGCAAAGGGCGCGTTTGGTGATAGCTTTCTTTCTCCATTTGCGCTTTCAATAAACATGACTAATTCTTTTGTTTTTTTGTTAAGTTCAATTTCAGGATTGCTCGGGCCATTGAGTCAGATGTTTAGTTCTCGTTTGATTGAAAAATATTCAAGAAAAAAAATTGTTTTGGAATCTGTTTTTTGGGAAACAATGATGTGGATTCCTTTTATTGCCGTCGCTGTTTTATTTTATCTTAACATTATAAAAAGTTTTCTTCCTTTAGTTTTATTTTTATCTTTTTCATTATATATCCTTTTCGCGAATATTTCTGGACCAGCATGGTTTTCATGGATGGGCGACATTGTCGACGAGGAATATCGCGGAAGATGGTTTGCAAAAAGAAATTTAATTCACGGATTCATCGCGGTTGTTCTTGCAATCTCTGCTGCGTTTTTTTTGGATTTATTCAAAGATAAAAATATTTTAATGTTTGGATATATCTCTCTTTTCTCTCTTGCGTTTATTTCCAAATTTATTTCTTGGAGAATTTTTAAAAAACAATATGAACCAAAAATAAAATTAGAAAAGGGATATTATTTTTCTTTTTCAGAATTTTTATCTCAGGCGCCAAAAACTAATTTCGGTAGATTTACAATTTTCAGATCTTTTCTCGGATTTGCATGTGCGATTACAGAGCCACTTCTTGCAATTTATTTATTGAGATATTTAAATTTTGAATACAAGCCCTATATGATTGTAATTTATGCCGGAACAATTTTTTCTTTGGTCGTTATGAATCTTTGGGGAAAGTTCGCAGATAGATATGGAAATTATAAAACAATGAAACTTACAAGTTTTTTTATTCCGTTAATTCCTCTTCTCTGGATTTTTTCGTCGTCGCCGATTTATATGATTTTTGTCCCTTCAATTGTCAGCGGAATTTCTTGGGCGGGGTTTAATCTTGCTGCGGGAAATTTTATTTATGACAATGTTCATCAGGAAAAAAGAGGACTTGTTGTCTCATATTACAATATGCTCGTCGGGATCGGAGTTTTTTTAGGAGCAGGACTTGGCGCTATTTTAATTAAATATCTTAATACAACTTTTATTGAACCTATTTTTTTAATATTCATCATCGGCACAATTTTAAGAACAATTGTTATGCTTGCTGGAATTTCTCATTTGAAAGAAAAAAGAAAAATAAAAAAATTTAATCAACAACATTATTTAAAAAATTTAATTTTAAAAGAAACAAAACCGGCTTTGATTGAAGAAGTTCATCAGCTGATGGAAATAAAAAAATATTTGAGAGAATAATTATTTCTTTTGACCCAACATTAAAAATTCTTTATTCCCTGCTTTTTTTCCTTTGATTGGGCTTTCAATTATCTGCAAAATCTCGACGATGTTTTTAATTTCTTTTTTTATTTTTTCTAAAACTTTTTCTAATTCTCCGTCGTCAGCATCTGCTAAATTTTTTCCAGATTCATAGTGCGGTTTGATCAAGGAAATTATTTTTCCGTCGGGCTTTAAATTTTTTATTGCGTTTGGTAAAATTTTTTTCTGCGGAGTCCAACCAACGTCGATAGAGATGAAATCCATTTTTTCAGGAAGCTCAACATGAACTGCATTTGTGTTATCAAGAACAACAATTCTTTTGTCTTCTTTTAAATTAAAATGCAGACGATTTTTTGAGGTTTCAATTGAGTAAACTTTTTTTGGATTTTTTTCTAATATCGCCTGAACAAATCCGCCAGTAGAACTTCCAAAGTCAGCGCAAGTTTTATCTTCTAAATCAATTTCAAATTTTTCTAAAGCGAATTTTAATTTTTCATAAGCTCGTGAAACAGGTTGCATAAAATAAACACAAAATAAGAATTTAAAAATTGATTTGTCTTTAGTTTCTTAAATAAAAAATTTCAATTAGAATTATGGACTCATTTGAACAAAGAAAAAAGGATGTTCTCGCGAAATTGGACAAATCTTCAATTGGAAAATGGGACGAAAAAATTTTAAGATTGTGCGAAAAAATAAATTTATTAGAAAATTATTATACTACCTCGTCGTGTTCTGGAAGAATTCTTGTTATGCAAGATCAAGAAAAAAAAGGACCCAATTTATTTAAGTTGGTTTCACATGATCTAATTTCTTATGAAAAATTTATGAAACGTTTACCGACGAATTTTCACAGATTAAATACAGAAAACAACCCCCCTTCTAAATTTCTTCGTCGATGTTTTCTGTCCTCACCAAATCCCAATGCAAATTCAAAGGATTTGATGAGTTTTAAATTCAAACAAGAACCATTGATTCTTCATGTGATGTGCAAAGATTTGGAAAGCGCGAAAATAATTTTGGAAAAATCCCAAATTTCTGGATGGAAAAGAAGCGGGATAATTTTTGCAGAAAAAAGAATTGTTGTTGAACTTTTATCGACGGAAAAACTGGAATTTCCTCTTGTTTCAGACGGGGAATTTCTTGTTGATGAAAAATTTTTGAAAATAGTTTTAAAAAAAGCAAATGAGAATATGAAACGAGGGTGGAAGAAAATACAAAAACTTGAAAAAATAATTTAAGAAGTTTTAGAAGTATAGAAATTGTAGACAACCTCTTTATTTGTTTGTGTTGTCGGCGATTGAAAATCCGAGAAATTTTTTTCAAAAAAATTAAGCAAAGATTTTCCCTCGCAAAAATTTAAAAACACATTCTCTTTATGTTTTCTATGAAAGAATTTGATTTGCAGGAATTTAATAAAAAAAGAAATTTAATTAAAGAAGTTTTTGAAAAGTCCTCTGGAAGCAAAGTTGAAATTGCTGGCTGGGTTCATCAGTCGCGCACTCTTGGAAAAATCAATTTTATAATCTTGCGAGATATTTCTGGAAAAATTCAGGTCACAGGAGTTAAAGATGAAGTTGATGAAAAAATTTTTAAGCAAATGGATTCTATAACAAGAGAGTCAGTGATTTATGTTCGTGGAGAAATAAAAATTTCAAAGCAAGCTCCAGGGGGAAAAGAAATTGTTCCAGAAGAGATTATTATTTTAGCAAATGCAGAAGAACTTCCGATTGATGTTTCAGATTTTTCAAAAACAGAACTTCCAAAAAGATTGGATTACAGATTTTTGGACTTGCACAGAAAAAGAATTCAGGCAATTTTCAAAGTTCAGTCAACAATTATGCAGGCATATAGAGAATTTATGGTGAACGAAGGCGCGATTGAAGCACAGTTTCCGTCGATAATTGGTTCAAGTTCTGAAGGGGGAACAGATTTATTTGAAGCAAAATATTTTGAAAAAAAAGTTTTCTTGAGCCAGAGTTGTCAGCTTTACAAACAAATGCTCGCGTGTTCAATGGAAAAAGTTTTCACTATTTTCACGGTCTGGAGAGCTGAAAAACACAACACAATAAGACATTTGAATGAAGCAAGACAACTTGATTATGAACAAGCATTCGCAGACGAATTTGTTGTGATGGAAGTTCTCGGAAGATGTATTCAGTATATTATAAAAAAAGTTTTAGAAAAAAATAAAGAAGAGTTGGACTTGCTTGAAATTAAATTAAAAATTCCTGCAACAAAATATTTAACTTTTGCAGAAATTGCAGAATTGATGAAAAAACACAAAATCCACGTCGGTAAAGATGATTTGTCTGGAGAGGCAGAAAAAAAATTAGGAGAATTATTTCCTGACACAATTGTTTTTGTTCATGACTGGCCATTGAGCGGGAAGCCATTTTACATTATGCCTAAAGGAGAAAATCTTTCTTGCGGTTTTGACGCAATTTATCAAGGAATGGAAATCACTTCTGGAGGACAAAGAGTTCACATTCCAGAACTTTTAATTGAGAGATTGAAAATTAAAAAATTAAATCCAAATGATTTTAAAAGTTATGTTGATAGTTTTAGATTTGGGGCGCCCCCGCACGCGGGCTGGGGAATGGGACTTGAAAGAATTACAATGTTGATTTTAGGTTTGAATAATATTCGCGAAGCAGTTTTATTTCCAAGAGACAGGGATAGATTAACTCCGTAAGATTTTAAAAAAAAGTTAAACTCCGAAAACAAAAACCGATTAAATAATTTTTCCGCGAAGGAAATCTCTTATTTATCAAAAAGATCGTGCGACAAAATCGCACTGAATTTATTTTATCCCAAAAATTTTCTAACCAAATTTTAAAAAAATAATTATTATAAATAAAAAGTTAATTAAATAAAAGATTATTCTTCTCAATCGTCGTTATCTTCATCTTCTTCTTCCTCTTCATCTTCTTCCCAATCATCTCCATCTTCTGACATTTTTTAACCTCCGATTTTAGTTAAAAATATAAAACTCATTTATTTTTAAATGTTGCGAATGCAAAAAATCTCTTACAAAGTTTTATAAACCTAAATTTTCTAAAGAATTTACTAAACAGCACTGCTGTTCTAACATCGCAAGATGTGGTTAAAATGACAATCGTATATGAAATAAATTCACACGAATATAATTTGAAATTAGCAGATGCCCTGAAAAAAATTCCTGAATTTAAAATTCCTGAATGGGTCTATTTTGTAAAGTCCTCTCCAAGTAAAGCAAGACCAATTGACGACGACAATTTCTGGTTCAAGAGGACTGCAAGTATTTTAAAACACATTTACAAAAATAAAATTGTAGGGGTAAATAGATTAAGAACAAGATATGGAAGCAGAAAAAATCGCGGAATGAAACCAGAAAGATTTATGAAAGCAGGCGGAAAAATAATAAGAACAATTCTTCAGCAAGCCGACTCTGCAGGATTTACAAGAATTGCAGAGCAAGTAAAAGGCGTGCGAAGTAAAAAACCTGGAAGAGAACTCACTCAAAAAGGAAAAGAATTTTTGGAGGCAATAAAATGAAAGAACATTTTGAATGTTGGCATGGACATACTCACGCAAAAGAAAGATATTATGTAATTGGAACCACGGGAGGTGCAATGACTTATGATGAATTCATCTCATATTTTCAACAAACTAAAACTCCTCAAGAAAGAAGAGAAATACATTTGCGAGTAAATGGGAATGTTCATTTAGAAATTGCAGGAAGAGTTGAGGTTAGAAATTTTAAGGGGCAAGCAATTTTAGAAATTCCAAAAATTTATTCTCCTCAAACAAGAGAAGCAAGATTAACTTTAATTGAAAAAAAATTAGGAGTTCAATTACAAAAACATGGCCACTAAAAATCCTTTGAAAAAAACTCGTCTTGCAAAACAAGGACGCAGAACAAAGTGGGCTCCGATTTGGGCAGTTATAAAAAAATTTGGGAAAGGAAAAAGAGTTCATCCTTCTGCTATGACAAGAATAAAAAGAAATTGGAGAAGAACAAAACTTCACATTAAACCTTACAAACGACGAAAAAGTCATATGGGATAAAATGGCAGATAAAAAAAATTCAGAAAAAATTGAAAGAGAATATATTATTCCACTTAGAAAAAATTTTCAGCATGTTCCAAGATACAAACGAACTCCAAAAGCAATTAAAACAATAAAAGAATTTTTAGTTAGACATATGCAAATCCGCGACAGAGATTTGAATAAAATAAAAATCAGTAAATATTTAAATGAATTAATGTGGATGGACGGAATAAAAAATCCCCCGCACAAAATAAAAGTCAGGGCAATTAAAGAAGGAGACATTGTAACAGTTGAAGCGGTTGAACTTCCAGAAGTTTTGAATTTCAAGAAAAAAAGAGAAGAAAAAATTTCAAAAAAAGCAGAGAAAGAAGCTGGAAAAAAGAAAGCTGAGAAAAAAGAAGAAAACACCGACGAGAAAAATAAAATAATTGAAGATGATAAAGAAAAAGCAAAAGAAGAAGAAAAGAAAAAATTTGAAGAAAAAAAAGAATCAACAATTGAAGGAATGGAAAAATTTGAAGAGCAAAAACACAAACAATCAAAACATTTAATCGGCGGAAAGAGTAAAGAACAAAAACATCAATTTAGACAAGCGTTGGAGAAATAGTTTTTGAAGAAGAAACCTCCGAAGAGAGAAAAAATTTGGTGCTACGCACGATTTATTTTTATTAATAATAAACTTACTCGCGAGCCCACATTTTTTGAAGCGATTAATGAACTCGCCCTATTCAAGTCCCACTCGTTTATGGATTCTTTCGTGAAAACTCTCGGCTTCGCTGAAAAATTATTTCATTGGTTTTTATTGTTGGGGGTTCAATTTTTTTGCAAAATTATTCTAATCCTCGCTATTCAAAAATATTTAAATCTTCAAAACATTCTTTTTTAGTATGTTAAATGAATTAAAATACAAATTACATTCATATGCAAATCCTGAAAAAGCAAAACTGCTTCAAAGATTTTTCAAAACAGGAAAAGGAGAATATGGCGAAGGAGATATTTTTATCGGAGTTAAAGTTCCTGACACAAGAAAAGTTGTAAATGAATTTTGGAACAAGATTAATCTTGAAGAAATTCAGGAATTATTAAATTCAAAAATTCATGAAGAACGATTATGCGGAATTTTAATTCTTGTAAAAAAATATTCAAAAGAAAAAAACACAGAAGATAAAGAGAAGATATTTCATTTTTATTTGAAAAATTTTAATAGGATTAATAATTGGGATTTAGTTGATTTAAGCGCACCAAACATCGTCGGAGATTTTGTTTTTTCAAATCCGAAATTTAAGGAAAGAATTTATGAGTTTGCGAATTCAGAAAATTTATGGAAGAAAAGAATTGCAATACTTTCAACATTTAAGTTCATTCGAGAAAATGATACAGAAAACAAGAAATTTTCTGTCCCCTCTAAATCAAAAAATCAAAATGATTTAGCGGGTTTTGACGACTCACTTAAACTCGCGAAACATTTTCTCGACGACAAACACGATTTAATTCACAAAGCAGTTGGTTGGATGTTAAGAGAAATTGGAAAAAGAAATGAAAAAATTTTGGAAGAATTTTTGAAAAAGAATTTTAAAAAAATGCCGAGGACAATGCTGAGATATGCAATTGAAAAATTTGAAGAGGGGAAAAGAAAAGAGTTTTTGAAAAAGTAATTATTTATTACAACAACCTATTTAAAGTGAAAGGGATTAGAATTAATATGAAAAAAAGTTTAATGGTTTTATTTTCTTTAGGAATTCTTATTTTAATTTCAGGTTCAGTTTATGCAGAATCAACAATTTGGCAGTTTGATAATTTTGTAAATAAATATCGTGTTTATGGAGAATCTGTTTGCAACGTCGACAAAAACAAACCTTGTGTTTCAGAACTTGGTTGGCAAGGAGATACAATGAGTTTTAAATTTAATCTTGACGACGGAGCAATTACTTCGGAATATGTGACGTTTCAATTTTCTATAGATTATTTCTCTCCAATAAAACTTAATGTTTATGCAGGAAAGCCTGCGAAAAAAATAACTCAACTTGAAATGAATCACGACGGAACTTATTCTGTTTCTATACCTTCTTCTTATTTTATAGAAGGTAAAAAAAATACAATTAAATTAGCAAGCCCTAATGTTCGAGTAGGATATGGTAGACCAACTCAGGGGTTTGTAATTTATGACGCAAGATTTTTGAACCAAGATTAATTTAATCGCTATACGAATTAAAGATTTATAAACAAAGATTTCTATTTATTAAAAAAGATGGAAATATACACCCTTGGGGGATTTAATGAAGTCGGAAAAAATATGACTGTTGTTGATCTTGGCGACGATGCGATTATGTTTGACGCTGGATTTTTTATGCCAGCAATAGTTGAAATGCAAGAACAGGAAAAAGATGGAAAACAAAAAGCTTATTCTGAAAAACAACTGAGGTTGAAAGAAGCAATACCAGCTGATTTAATTTTGGATAAAGCAGGAGTAAAAGAAAAAGTTCGTGCGATTTTGTTAGGGCACGCGCATCTTGATCATATTGGGGCAGTTCCGTATATCGCTTATAGATATGATGCTCCCGTCGTCGGAACTCCATTTACAATTGAGGTCTTAAAAAGAATTTTAGAAGACGAAAAAATTTATTTAAAAAATAAATTAATTGTTGTCCAACCAAACAATAGTTTTATTATAAAGGGCAAAAAAAGAAATTACAAAGCAGAATTTATTAACATAACTCATTCCACAATTCAGACCTCAATGATCGCCCTTTACACTCCAGAAGGAATTGTGCTTTATGCAAATGATTTTAAATTAGACGACAATCCTATTTTAGGGCTTCCCCCAAATTATTATACATTAAGAAAAATTGCAAAACAAGGAATTAAATGTTTAATCGTCGATAGTTTGTATTCAGGAGCAGAAGTAAAAACTCCGAGTGAAAAAATCGCGAGAGCAATGTTAGAAGAAGTTTTGCTAACAATTCAAAATAGAAATTCCGCAATTTTTGTCCCAACTTTTTCAAGTCACATCGCGCGACTAAAATCAATTGTAGATTTTTCAAAAAAATTAAATAGAGAGGTTTTTTTTATCGGACGAAGTTTAAATAAATATGTTACTGCTGCAAAAAATGTTGGCATGTGTCCATTTAGAAATGAAATAAGAATCGGAAGTTATCAAAAACAAGTTGAATCAATGTTAAGACAGGTAAATAAAAATAGCAGAAAATACGTTGTGGTTTGCACAGGACATCAAGGCGAACCAGGAAGTATTTTGGAAAGAATTTCACTTCGGCAACTTCCGTTTGAATTTAAACAAAACGATAATGTAGTTTTTTCTTCAAAAACAATCCCTGTTCAAATTAATATAGAAAATAAAGAAAAAATTGATAAGAGATTAAAAAAATTAGGAGTTAGAATTTTTGATAATGTTCATGTTTCTGGACACGGTGGAAGAGAAGACCTTCGCGATTTATTGGGGATCTTGCATCCAGAAAATATAATCCCTGCGCATGGTTCGCATCAGCAACTCGCTCCAATGGTAGAACTCTGCAACGAACTCGGATATAGAACCGGAAAAGAATGTCATCTAATGCACGACGGCGGAAAGCTGAAAATATGAGGGGCACCTTTGGTTCAACTCAAACCCTCGCTCGTTTGCGGATTATCTCGCGAAAATTTTCGCCCTTACAACCCTCCTTTTAGGTTCAGGTAAGTGATATCTCCCAAATGCCTCCTGTGGATATCACAAAAATTCGTTTGTGCTCGAAAAATAAAATTCGGTAACGCCACATAAAATAAATTATTCGCGAAGATAAAAATCGTTGATAAAGGTTGATGCAGAAAATTTGAATACGAAAAAATCTCTAATTTATTTTCTTTTTGTGAAAAATCTATTGAACATAAAAAAGCTTTAAACAGATTATTTAATTCCTCTGAGAGAATAGAATATACTCAAAAATAAATCTTTTTCAAAAATCATTAAATACTAACTATTAATTACTAAGATAAAGCTTTAGAAAGATTTATATACCATTAATATATATAAATAATATCTTATAAGGGTTACTAAGCAGATGAAAAAAGAGATAAGCGTCAAAAAATTTTTATTGGAAATTCCAGAAGAAATATGGAGCAAGTGGAAAGAGAACATTCCCCGTTCTATCTCATTAAATAAAGCATTAATTGAATTATTAAAAAGAGAGGGAGAAAAAAATGAGAAATAAAATTGTTATTCTAATTTATATGCTAATTATTTTTTCTAATTTTATCTCTGCGTTTTTAATTTCAGATCAAGGAACAAATGTAATAGAAATAGCAACAGGAAATTTAACTTCTTTAGCGAATTTAACAATTAGCATTTATGATAGTTCAACCGGAGGAAATTTAATTTTTGAACAAAACTTTACCAATAATATTTCAAATGGTTCTTGGAATGTTATGTTAAATCCAGATTTAGAATATGGAAAAAGTTATTGGAAAGATTACAAAATTAACGACGAGGATTTAGATTTTGACGGAACTGAAAGATTAGAGATTCAATCCTCTGTTGGGAAAATAAATAATATCTCGTTCATTAATTTTTCCTTAATAAATTCGTGCGCAGAAGGAAGTTCAATAAGATTAATTTATGAAAATGGAAGTGTTTTGTGCGAGACCGACGACAATTCAGGAACAACTAACTTAACAGATTATGCTTTGAAAAATCAGTCAGAAACATTTTCAGGAAATATCACAACAACTCAAACAGGGTTTTTTGGATGGCTCGGAAGTTTGGCTTCAAGAATAACAAAAATATTTGTAACAGATATAGACGCTTCAGGGAGTATAAATGTCACAAAAAATATAACTGCTTCATATTTTGTCGGGGACGGAAGTTACTTAACAAATCTTCCTGCAGGAAGCGGAGATAATGCGTCGTGGAATCAGACTTATGCCCACACTTTATTTGATTCAACGTATAATTCAACTTATCATAATAGTGTTTCAAATAATACTTGGAATGAAACACGACTCAATGAAATATTTTATTCAATGTGGAGAATTAATCAGACAGCTTGGGAAACTTTAGTCAATGCAAGTTATTTATCAACGTATAATTCAACTTATCATAATAGTGTTTCAAATAATACTTGGAATGAAACACGACTCAATGAAATATTTTCTGGAATATGGAGACAGAATATGACTGCTTGGGAAACTTTAGTTAATGCAAGTTATTTATCAACGTATAATTCAACTTATCATAATAGTGTTTCAAATAATACTTGGAATGAAACACGACTCAATGAAATATTTTATTCAATGTGGAGAATTAATCAAACAGCTTGGGAAACTTTAGTCAAT
>Ga0209727_1001468_pt1 | contig 19254 bp, 21 predicted proteins | sample RifGroC1_FD_183995 | JGI IMG/M metagenome (GOLD analysis project Ga0209727, IMG submission 183995) | Groundwater microbial communities from Rifle, Colorado, USA - Groundwater C1 (SPAdes) (version 2) | ecosystem: Environmental > Aquatic > Deep subsurface > Groundwater | place: Rifle, Colorado...
GGCTTAGTGATCTAGCCGATACCCAGAATCAGGATCAAATCCTTGACCCTTCAAATGAAAATAATTTATGGCCTGACAATTTTATTTTAGCTGCAGATCTAATTGCAATCCAATAGATTTTTATTACTTAATTAAAAACTTCATTTGTAAAGGTGTAGCATTGACCAAGTAGGTTTTTTTATACTAATATTAATTCATGAATTACAAAAAAATTATATATATTATTTTTTTTATTGTTTTTTCCACCTTTATTATTATCGGATTATATTATTTCCGCGTTACTCGATTGCAATTAAGTGACCAGACTAGGTCTGGATCTCAGTTGGCTTACCCCGTATTTATAAATAACTATGTGACTATAGGAGAAGGTAAAGAGTGGCGTTTAGATTATGTACAGCCAGTTTTTAAGGAGATTTATAAGAAGGGTAATGATACGTTTATCAAAGCAACGTATCCATTTGAAAATGTCACTCATGAGATTAATATATATCTTGGAGGAAATACTGAAGATGGAAAGATCATAAGTCAGGTTTATCTTAAAGACAGAGAGTCAGGTAAACTTGGTTATGTTTCAATAGAAGAGCTTGGGCAGTATTTGAAAAAAGACGAGCAATTTGGAATAGAATATCTGTCTGAGGCGACCAGAGTAAAAGATCCCGAATTTTGTTTTAAGTCGGGTAGTTTGTGTAAACTTGCAAGTGAGGTTGAACCCCAGGAAGGGTTGTTGAGGGATTTTCGAGAATTGCACATTCCCGACAGCGAACTTACAATCCCTGCAGTCGTCGTTTATAAAGATCTACTGGATAATGAATAAGATAAAATTATTTAAATTGTCGTTGACTGTGTCATTTGTCGGTTTTTTTTTATTTATTACAAATGTTACACATGCTCAGTGTGGTGACAATGGTATTTGTTTTGAAGAAAGACGGCTTGATTGGGCAGAGGGATGTGAACCAAGTAGTTTTGGTTCCTTTTGCGTTCAAAGGTGGACGGATCAAAAACTTATCGAATGCCGCGACAGAATAAACTGTTCATATGAAAGGTGGGATTGGGGTGTTTGTGAGGGCTTTGATTTATATCCAGAGTGTCCATCCAAATTTATCTTTACTCAGGGTGGATGTTGTGGGACTGATGATGATAGCGGAAGAGATACTTGTACTGGTACGTCAGCACCGGGGTGTAATACAAGGGGTTGCAATAACATCAGAACTTGTCAGAGAAGAAGCGGAGCAGATCCGACATGTGTCTGCAGATGTCCGGGTGGTGGTTGGGCTGATATTTCTGGAAATAAAATTGGAGATCCGCCAAGTGGCGGACCAATTACAGTTGCCTCGGGTGAAACTTTTGAACTTCACTGGTCGGCAAGTAATGTAGAAGGTTGCACTTTGGACGGAACAGGTGTACCTGATAATGTTAGTGGACAAAGAACCAGTCTCACGGCGGATCATATATACAACTTTTCATGTTCAAGGGGAGGAAATTGCGGTTCTTATACAGATTCTTTCGTAGTCAATGTTATCGCCGCTTTGCCCCCTTCCTGTACTCTTAATCCGGGTGATGTGAACCTGGTTCCCGGAGCGACCGTTACACTACCCATATCCATAAATACCGTGAATGGGGCGGTTGATTCAATAACAGTAACTGTTTCAAATTCTGCCGTTGCCAGTGTTTGTGAAACAAGCGCAGCATCTTGTCCTCCCGGGGTTGCGTCGGCAACTGATAATACTCTTAATCCACCCGATCTGAATGTATTAAAGATTACTGGATATGCGCCGGGATCTGGGACCTACACTGTTTCAGGAGACATGGATGATGTGGGAAATACTGCCTGTGGGCCGGTGCCTCCAGCCCCTCCCAACGATCTTACCGGAAATATTACTGTTTCAAACACTCAGTCTTGGTGGCAGGTTGTTGGCGGTGACGTCATCGCCGGGGGATTAAGTGGCATTATTCGCTCACTTTTGCCAACCCTTGTAACTCCCTGCGACTCTCCTTCTTGTGAACGCTACCTGATTAGGGATAATCCTTTGGATAATCCCGGAGTTCCCTCTGCCGGGAGCGGAACTGACTATGGTGGAGGAACTGCATCAAGCCGGTCCTGGAATGCGGAGGGCTCCGCCTTCCTGGCAAGCAAAATCCCGGATTATGCGACTTTTGAAGCCAGAATCCCGGCCGCTGCTGCACCAGAGGAAATTACTTCAAGTTCAGTTAACGGACTCACTTTTGAGAATGGTGGAACACCCTACGGAGGTTATTATTGGTATAAATATGTAGGATCAAGCTCGACTTTTACTATAGATCCGCCTTTAGATCTAGGAGGCAATCCTATTCCTGCCCAGCTTGGCGATCGCCGGGTAGTCCTTTTTGTCAAAGATGCAGATCTAGTTATCAACTCCAAAATATTTGCAACCCCCGGCCTTGGCGGAATATACGTCATCGTTGACAGGAATATCACTATTGATCCGACTGTCGGGGATACGGAGGTAACGCTTGACTTGGCAGACCCCGATCTTGAAGGCCTTTTCTACGCAGACGGGCAGATCTTTACAGGAAGCGATGGAGTGGCACCCGATAATGATCCACAGCTTTTTGTCAGGGGAAGCCTTGCAGGCTTGGGAATGAATCCAAATCCGGGAGATACTGACGGAGTAGTCTTTCAAAGAAAGCTTTCCGACAATACCAATAAACCCGGAGAAATAATTGAATTTGCGCCTGACCTTGTTCTTTCCTGGCCTCCTTACCTTTCAGGCAAAAACATCACCTGGCGCGAAGTTGTCCCGTAACCTTACTCGAATTGGATAATTTTAGGAATTTTTAGTATAATTCACTTGCTTTCGGTTATTGTTCCTTATTCTAATGAAATACATAAGTACATTATTTTTATTGGCGTTTTTTTGCGTAGCATTAAATATTCCCGAGGTTTCTTTTGCCCAAGGGAGAGTTGTTTCGTCGCCAACTCCTACTTTGGAGGCTACAGCCTCCGCAACGGTCATTGAGAAAGTTGAACCGACAGAAGCACCCAGGCCTGATCTTACCCAGAAAACAAAGGAATCGGTTGAGCCATTAAAAAGACTTTTGGACGAGCAAGAACTGGGTTCTACCTATATAAATCCCGTCAAATACGCAATAAGAGCGGCTGTTGATGCCGGGGTCCCGCCCAATACGATTGTACTTTTACTACTTCTCCCTGGTGTAGCAACTTTGATTGCCGCTGCACGCCACCTGGTTGGACTTCGGGGTTTTGGTATTTTTTTACCTGCCGCGCTTGCAGTAACCTTTATTGCTACCGGTCCTGTAGTCGGAATTGGGTTATTTCTCTTGATCGTTATAGTTTCAACCTTCTCAAGAATAGTTTTAAGAAGAACAAAGATAAAACTTCAATATCTTCCCAGAATGGCTATAATTTTACTTTTCGTCGTCATGGGAATTTTGGCGCTCCTTTTTACGGCCCCCTTAATAAATAGTATGGCTTTGGTAAATGTTTCTATTTTCCCGGTTCTGATCTTAGTTCTTTTGGCGGAGGATTTCAGCAAAGTTCAGCTGGGAAAATCGGCAAGCGTTGCAATAAATCTTACAACGGAGACTCTTATTTTATCCCTCATTTCTTATGTGTTTTTGACACTGAAGATGGTTCAAGAACTCGCTTTGTTAAGGCCCGAACTCTGGCTAATTTCAATATTCGCTATCGATATTACTCTCGGTAAATACTCGGGACTTAGGGTGATGGAATATATAAGGTTCAGAAAGTTGATATCAAAATAGTATATGAAGACGTCGGAACTTCTCGGTTTAAATGCTCGGGCCAAGCTTTTTTCGTATCCGTTTAACAAACCTTTGGGGAAAAAGGCAGCGAAGTCAAAAATTTTTACCAAAAAGCTTTTGCGAAAAGCCGGTGTTTCCGTTCCTGAAATTTATGCTAAGTTCAAAAGCCCCTTAGACGTAATGTCCTTTGACTGGGAAAATTTACCTGATGCTTTTGCCCTCAAACCCAGTAAAGGATTGGGTGGTGAAGGAATCGTGGTTGTCAAGAAACGTACTAGGGATCCGGTTGGACCTTCTGAAAAGTTGAAAACTGCCTGGATTACCATTCAGAAGAAGAGAGTAACTATTGACGACCTGAAACTGCATGTTTTGGATATTTTGGAAGGAGCTTATAGTATGGGAAATGTTCCCGATGTGGCCTATATCGAGGAATATGTCGGACGGCATAAAGCCTTTCGAAGATATGCTTATCGCGGAACACCGGACGTTAGAGTTATTGTTTTCAATAAAGTTCCGGTTATGGCTATGCTCAGGCTTCCGACAAAAGAATCGGGTGGTAGATCCAATCTTCACCAAGGGGCAATAGGAGTGGGAGTTGATATGGCAACCGGGATTACGACCAGAGCTTTCTGGCGCGGTGAGTATATTCATTTTAAGCCGGGAACGAAAAGGAAACTTCATGGTATAAAAATTCCACAATGGACATCCATATTGGAAACCGCCGTTATGGGAGGATTGGCAACGGACCTGGGGTATTATGGAGCAGACGTAGTCCTTCATCCCGAAAAAGGGCCGATGATACTTGAGCTGAATTACCAGCCGGGACTATCTATTCAATTAGCAAATGCAGCCGGTCTTAGAAAAAGATTGGAGCGGGTTGAGGATTTACAAGTACGGGATGCAAGCCATGGAGTGAAAATTGCCAAAGCTCTATTTATTTCCAATTTTTCCGACAGGGTTAAGGCAGAGGAAGGTGTAAAGATTCTTTCAGCTTTGGAAGAAGTCAAAATAAAAGGCAGAAACGGCCAGAGAGTTAAGGTGATTGCGAAGCTGGATACAGGTGCGTGGAGAACCTCAATTAGTCGTGATATAGCCGAAAAGATGGGGTTATTGGAGATAGATAATATACTCTGGAGCAAAAAATTTAAGAGCGCTCTGGGCGAGGAAGCAAGACCGGTTGTAAATTTAGTACTTTGGCTATCAGGCAGGAAAATAGTTACACCAGCGTCCGTTGCCAAAAGAATGTCTTTGAAATATCCATTAATTATCGGCAGAAAAAATTTGAAAGGATTTTTGGTTGATCCTGACATAAGAGAAAGGGAGAAAGAATTGAAAAAATGAAAGTAAATTTGGCAACAACCAGGGTGACTCTTGAAGAAAATTCCCGGATAGCCGAAGAGGTTAAGGCTTTGGGTCATGAATTTAAACTTCTTGATCTTTTGAAATTTGAATACGCAATTAGGGGCGGGGAAATAACCGTTGAGCCAATAGATGACTTACCAGACGTACTTATTTTACGAGGAATTTTTAACAACATTAAAGGAATATCTGCCCATGTTGAGGGTCTAAAGAAAAGAGGCGTAAGGATTTTTGACAACAACTTTCTGGAACATAAATACTCTATTAATAAAATATCTGATTTGATTAAACTTACAGGTAGTGGAATTCTTGTACCCGATTCATTCCATCTTCACGATTTTGAAAAATTTGCAGGTGCTTCTTATGAACTCGGATATCCGGTTGTAGTTAAGCTCACGAGGACAGGTAAGGGAGCCGGAGTTTATAAGTTTGATGATGAGAATGCGCTTAATGAATTTATTATGAAGGTAGAGGAAAATGGAGGCGAAGCAAAAAGTTATCTTTTGCAAAAATTCATTGATTATGAATATGACCTGAGAGTTCTTATTATCGGTGAGAGAATATTTTGCATGAGAAGGATTCCCAGCGAGGGAGAATTCAGGGCAAATTTTTCTTTGGGAGGGAGTGTTGAGAAGTTTGACCTTAGTCAAGAGGATAAAAAACTGGCACAACGTGCTCTACAGGCAGTTGGTTTGGAAGTGGGTGGCGTGGATCTTCTTATTGCCCAAGACGGTAAAAGATACGTTTTAGAGGTAAACCACACGGCCGGGATGGTAGGGATGGAGGCCGCAACCGGAAAAAATATTACAAAAGTATATGTCGAATACGCAATTAAAAATGCTATATAAAAAATGGTTATATGGCTAAATGGCTGAATTGTTAAAAAAGCATTAAAACCATATAACTATTTGACTATTTAACCATGAGAATTCTAATCGTCGGCCTAAAAAGAAACCCTCAATTTAAAAGAGTTAGGGAAGAAGGGGAGAAACGCGGTCATATTGTTGATGGTTGTTTGGCAACGGAACTTGTAATTTACGTAACCCCAGAAACCTTTGAACCTACTCTACGCGGGAAAAGCCTTAAAGATTACGACCTTATTTATATTTGGGCGGTAGGACGAAGGCGTTGGGAATGGTATACGGCCGCCAATTTTTTAAATAGGCAGGTGGGTACGATAATTGTTAACAAAAAGATAGTAGATCCTTCTTACAATTTCTATTTAACTCCGGCTTCGGATTATTTGAAACAGAGGGATAACTCGCTGCCTTTCCCAAAGTCGGCAATAGTTTTTGATGCGAAGTCGGTAAGAGTTGTGATAGAACAATTTGAATTTCCCCTAATCGTTAAGGTTTCAGAAGGAAGGCAGGGAAGGGGTGTTTTTAAGGCAGACTCGTTGGAAGATCTAGAAAAAGTAATTGAGGAAAATAAAGAAAAATCACCCTCGTTTGTTATCCGTGAATTTATTCCTAATGACGGCGATATTAGGGTTTTTACGGTTGGATTTAAGGCAATTGGGGCAATGAAGAGAATTCCAACTAAGGAAGGTGAATTTAGGAGTAATATTAGTCTTGGTGGTAGGGGGGAGAAGATTGATCTAGAAAAGTATCCTGAAATAAGAAAAATTGCGGAGAAATTGAGCGAAGTTACCGCGATGGAGATAGCAGGAGTAGACATAGTGTTGAATAGGTCAACAGCTAAACCCTATATTTTAGAGATTAACCCGGGCCCCCAGTTTACGGGATTCGAAAAATATACCGGTATAAACGCTGCTTTAGAAATTATAAACTATTTTGAAAAACTGCATCTTCAGAAAAATGGCGGATCAGACTAAGGAAAGGTATCAAAGAAGCTTTAAGAAATACGGAGTCTCTCCAAAATCACTTGCGTATTGGAATCAGGAGGCAATTGATATAAGGTATCAGGAGCTTTTGAAAGATATTGAAATTGAAGGGAAGAGTATACTTGACGTTGGTTCGGGATTTGGAGATATTATTCCTCATTTGAAGAGGAAAGCCACTAAGTTTAACTTTATTGGGATCGATTTGGTACCTGAATTTGTTGGGGTTGCTAGGAAAAAATATCCCAAACACGAGTTTATTATTGGAGATTATTTTGGTAGACCTCTTCAAGAAAAGTTTGACATAGTTTTTACTTCTGGAACCCTTAACTCGGGTCTTCCTAAAAAAGACCCCGTTGGTTACAGAAAAAAGGCGATAAAGACAATGTTGGATCATGCAAGAGAGGTGGTTTCCTTTAATATGGCAGGCGGATACCCGCAGCCAGAAAATGTAAAGAATTACAGGGTTTGGTATGCAAACTCTTTAGAAATTTTAAAATACTGTTTGAGCTTAACTCCAAAGGTTATCTTTCGTCACCATTATCGCAAAAACGACTTCACGATTATCATGTATAAATAATTATTTAAGTTCCACCGTAGCGCCGGCCGTCTTCAGCTTATCTGTCGCAACTTTTGCATCCTCGGCTTTTGCGTCTTTTAGAACTTCGTAGGGAACTGCTTCGGTTGCGTCCTTTGCTTCCTTTAGCCCGAGATTTTGATTTATTTCTCGCAGAGCCTTAATTACGGCAATCTTGTTACCACCTGAGGCGGTCATAACAACGGTTTGGGTTGCCGCCCCACTACTTACCTGTTCACCGCCGGCTGGCTGTGCCTCGCCGGAGCTACTTGGAGCGGAAGCGGGAGCAGCGGTCACAGGAACAACCGCCGTAACACCAAGTTTATCCTGCAAAGCATTTACAAGTTCGGATAGTTCGATTACCGAAAGCTTAGAAACTTCATCGACTAGCTTCTCGACATTTTTACTTACTTTGGCTTCTGATTTTTCAGTTTTTTCGTCTGTCATATTGATCACCGCCTTTCAAAAATAAATGGTTATATGGTTAATAGTTTTTAAATTTTTCCTATCGTAGCCATTTAGCTATTTAACCATCAAGCCATTTGTAATTTTTCTATCTTTGTTTTCAAAATCCAAACCAACTTTTGTAAATTTCCCTGCAATGCCCCCACCAATCCGTACATCGGGCTCGCAACAGTCCCCGTTAATTGTGCGAATAGAACCTCCTTTGCTGGGAGTTTGGCAAGCCTAATAAGTTCTTCTTTATTTTGATGTCCTCCTTCGACAATGCCTACTTTGAAGCTAGGAATTTCGAATTCTAGAGAAAATTTATAAAGGACTTGAAGTGGAGCTATGGGGTCGGCCTCGGTAATTATCATGGCCGTTGGTCCGCTTAAGAGCGTGTCGGAGAGTGTATCCTCAGGAATTTTTGCCTCGGATCCGGCTCTTTTAAAAAGAGTGTTTTTGACTATAGACATTCCCGCGCTGATCTCTTTAAGTCGCTTTTTTAGTTCTTGTTGCATCTTCACCGTTAAACCCGTGTAATCGACCAATACGACAGAAGTGGCAGATTTGAGCTGCTCGGTTAGGTTGGCAACAAAAAATGGCTTTTCTGCTTTTTTCATAACAGTTTCAAGGAAACCGTGAACTTGTTCACGGAGGAATTGAACCTGTTATATAATTCTCACTCAGGTGTGAAACCGAGCCTTAAAAAGGCGAGGAGAATTCTATAACTTCAATTAAAAAAGACGCCCGAGGCGTCTAATACTGAATTGCCTCGGCGTGTCTTACTATCGCGAAGAGAGAGCCAAGCTCTGCTTATGTCTTCCGACCGCACACTTTCTTAGGACAGGCTTATTATATGTGTATCGGCATGTTTGGTCAAGCGTTAATTTACCGGTTGACTATTCGGCTTTTCTAAATTAAATTCTTCCTACACACTTTTTACGATTGACAAGTATCTTATAGTAATTTATAATGCATAAATATTAATTTATGAACTTGAATAATTTAATTATCTTTACTTTTACCCTCCTTACATAGGGGGTTGTCTGATGGATTGAGTTTGCCGATAAACTCTAACAACCTCCTTTAAAAAAGGAGGTTTTTTTGTGGGAGTTGTACAGTATTATAGAGCTAATACTATGAAAATTGAAAATTTAGAAAAAATAATCAGCCAGAGGATAGAAAATCGAGATAACTTCTCAAATTCATATACTGTTTTTTTGAAAAAAGCAGGTAGAAAAAAAATAGCTGAAAAGTTGGGTGAAGAATCAATCGAAACAATAATTGAAATAATTAAATCAGACAAGAAAAGAATTATTTACGAAACAGCTGACCTTATTTACCATCTTATGGTAGCTCTGAGCATATCGGGCATTAAGTGGAAAGACATAGAATCCGAATTGGAAAAGCGTAATATAATAATCAGCCGGACAAGAAAAACTAAGTCTAAACCTCATCTTTACATTTTATTACATGTTCATAAGTGTGCTGGTAGTACTCTTCGCCATCACATTATTAGATCACTTAAGAGTGGGGAATATCTTATTTTCAGAAAAAGTGTGGATTCGGATTTCGAAGATAGACAAAAGATTGAAAAGTACTTAAAAAAGCAGAGCCGGGATAAGCTTAAAAAAATTAGATTTATTACGGGTCATGGTACGTTTTATGGTATCCATAAATTTTTTCCAGATTCAGAACCAAGATATATAGTTTTTTTGAGAAACCCATTTTTAAGAACTGTTTCGAACTATAATTTCTTTGTTCAGACAAAAGACGACGGTCATGGGAGCAGAAAATCAATATTTGACTCAAGACATCATGTTAAGGATTTCAAGTCTTGGTTTACAAAAACCGACATAATGCAAAATTATATAACCAGATTCCTGCGTTTAAGAGTTATGAATGTTGGAATGACAAAAAAATTAACAGAGAAAGATATTATTTTTATTAAAAATGTTTTTAAAGATTTTTATTTTATTGGGCTGACTGAAAGACAAGAAGATTACTTATTTTTGTATGGATTATTTGGAGTTAAAAGATTTTATGAAGATCGGAATGTGTCTGTTAGGTATTATGAACCCGGAAGGCAAGATGAGATTATATTCAAAAAGATGAATCAATTTGATTACGAAATCTATGAGGACTCGATACAACTTAACAAAAAATTTCGTTTGAATAAGAAAAATAATTATAACAAAGTTGTAGGAAAGGTAAGGAAAATGCGGGGTAAAACAAAGATATTGAAAAATAAATATAAGAAAATAGAACGATTATGATAGAGGTTAAATGCGATTATGATACATTCAAGGTTTGGGGAAATTTAAGTGTTCCACGGGATATATATTTTGGACTTGGATATGAAGATAGAATAAAAACTTTTCCAAGTAAAATCGCCGGATGGTTGAGGGTATTAAACGTTAGGGGAAACTTTCTAGACGTGTTTGACGGAGAAGGTTCCTTTCAGGTTTTTCTTGATACTGAGTTGAGATCCAATCTAAGAACACGAAAGTGCCCCAGTATTAGTTCTGGGGACATTTTGGAAATAGAGGGAGTGTTTACGGAAAATTCCAGAGGAGATCAAATATTCGCAGCACAAGATGTAAAGAACATTGGTGAAATAGGGAAACCATTAAGACATGATCCAGAAAATCCAAAATTAAAACCTTTTATCTGGGCAATTAGACGTCAAGGAGAAAGGGAAAAACGAATTGAGCAACAAGTGATTCCGACAGAGGTGGAAAGATTTTTGCAGGGGGAAGATTTTGTTAAAGTTAGTACTTCAACATTCGATAGTGTGGATACGGGTTTGGGATCGAAACCTTTTGAACTGGCGGGTTCAGATTTCAAACTTCGAAGGGATTTCGATTTACCAACAAGAGCTTATCTGATGAACTTATCTAGGGTCTACCAAATGGGGTTTGTCTATAGAGACGAGGGTGAATCCCCTAAAAATCGGAACGAGTTTATTATTGCACAAGTTTTCGCCCATGGCAATATGGGTGCGGGTAGAAATCTGGCATTGGAACTTGTAAGTCAGATTGCAGAGAGATATATGGGAAGGAAACCAACAATTAGGCAAATAGATTTTATTCCGTTTATTTTAGAAAAGAGTGGATCGAGAAGTATTTCAGAACTATATAAAGTGAATGGTATCGATCTGGGTGATGAGCTAGTGCAAAATGGGTTGTTGTACGGTTTGTACAAAGAATATAAAAAGGGTATTGTTGATCCTACTTTAATAAATGGATTTCCTTCAATAAAAGTCCCTTTTGCCGTAGTAGATCCAGAAAATCCTGGTCTATCAGAAGATTTTCGGCTGATTTGGGAGGGAAAAACTATTTTCCATGGAAGTCAGGAAATAAATAATTATCCTGAACAGGTTGCGAAATACATGTCGATATGGGGAAATAATTTTGGACAAGATTTATCCGAGGGTGAAAAAAGATATCTTGAGTTATTGAAGTATGGAATGTTTCCTTACTGGGGGCTTGCCTTAAGTGTTGATCTATTGACACAAGTGGTTACAGGTTTGGATGACGTTCGTGACTTAAGGCCTACTCTAACTTGAAGATAAAACTATGAAAAATAAATTAAAAATATATTTTGTCGGCGGAAATCGCAACTTGAAAACAGGGGGTGGTGCAAATATTTCCTTATCAGCACTAGAGAATGAACTAATCAAGTTGAACTATAATGTTATCCCCGTTATGGGTATTAATGTTAAGGATGCATTAAGTTTTTGTAAATTATCGCACATTTCATTCAATCCCTTATTAAAATTTACTTGTAAAGAAATTATTAAAAATTGGCAGGATGCATTTATTTTGTTGAATTATTGTTTGAAAACATCACAAGGATTAAAAAGAATTAAAGATCCTAATTCACTAATTATAAATAACGGGCATTGGTGTTTTAATTCAGATGTATTAGTCATCAGGTTTTTAATGAAGTCATATCTAAACCACTTAAAAGGGTTAAATTATATAACGCCTTGGTATCTTTCTTTGCTGGATTTAAAGAAAAAAATAATTTTATTTGTCGAAAATAAAATTATTAAGGATACCAATATTAAAAAAATTATTACCCTTTCTGATAAAAGTAAGGATGATTTTAATGATTGTTATCCAGGACTTAGTTCTAAAGTGGTTGTGATACCAAATGGAGTGAATAAAGATGTGTTCAGGTTTTCAGTTAAAGATAGATTAAAGACAAGGAAATTATTGGGAATAAACAAAAAACATCCAGTTATTCTGTTTGTTGGAGGGAATATTTACAGAAAAAATTTTGAATTAGTGATAAAGGTTTTCAAAAATTTACCTAGCGATATACACTTATTAGCTATAATTCGAAGAGAGGAATTAGATAAAGCTAAAGAATTTTCAAAAGGTTTTGGAAACATAACATTTCTTCCGTGGCAAGACAATCCATCGATGTATTACAATGCTAGCGATATACTAATAGCTCCTACAATTTACGACACAGGCACTAAGGTTATTTTAGAGGCTTTAGTAAATGGTTTGTATTGTTTGGTAAGCGACAGTTCTGGTGTAGGAGAATTCATTGGTAACGGAGAGGGAAAAATAATTGTGGGAAGTAATTCAAGAAAATATTATTCTGAAATTAGAAATCGTGGGGTCAGGGGGGTGGTGAGAAAAATACAACCGGGGAGATTAGTGTTGAGTTGGAGTGAAGTAGGGGTAATGTGGAATAGATTACTGTCGAGTCTTTAATAACTTTAATAAATAGTCTGTACGGGTTAAAGCCCGCAGTATTTTGACTCAACTAAACTATTCTACATCCATAAGCAGTTTTAAGATAAATTGAACAAAAAAATGAAAAAAGTGATATTTGTTGCAGGAAATTCTCATGGTGAGATTAGAAAAAGTGCTATTAGAATGGCAAGGGTCGTAGGGCGTCTGATAGCGAAGAATGGAAATATTTTATTAACAGGTGGAACATTAGGGGTTCCTGAAGAAGCTGTAATGGGGGCTAAAGAAAAAAATGGGGAAACAGTTGCGATTTCACCAGGTGTCAGTATGAAAGAACATCTGGAAAAATATAAACAGTCGGCAAGAAGTGACAAATATATTTTTACTGGCCTAGGTGATATGGGTAGGAATATATATAATATCCGATCTTGCGATGCGGTGGTTATTATTGGTGGTGGAATGGGTACATTAACTGAGTTTTGTATGGCATATGCTGAAGGTAAACCGATAGGAGTTTTACTTGGTACTGGTGGGATAACAAGTATTATAAAGGAGTTAATTAATTTAACGAAGAAAAAACCTAAAGCGCCTGTTTTCTATTCTGACAAACCAGGTGATCTTATTAATAAAATATCGAAGGTCTATTAAAGAAAATGATAGTTGCTGTACAAAAAAACGGTAAGCTTTCAGAAGATTCACTGGAATTTCTAAAAAAGCATGGTTTTAATATAAAAAGAGCGAATAATTCAAGAAAACATCATATTATTTCGAAGGAAGATATTATTATTCTCGTGAGGTATGGGGATATTGTTAATCTGGTGAAGTATGGAGTTGTGGATTGTGGAATTGTAGGTACAGACTTTTTAATTGAAAGTCTTAGATCAGGGAGTTCACCTTTAAAATATAAAGAATTAGACTTTGGTTACTGCCGAATTTCTCTAATAGTTTCGAAAAATAGTAGTTTTAAAAAAATAAAAGATTTTGAGGAAAAGACAGTTGTAACAGAATTACCTCGAATAACAAAAAAATTTTTTAACAACAAGGGGGTGAATGTTAAGGTAGTGAAAGTTAAAGGAAGCACTGAAGTATTCAGTTTTTTGGGTTTTGCTGACGCTATAGTGGATATTGTATCAACTGGTAGTTCAATTAGAACCTATAATTTGAAGGAGTTTCAGAAGATTTTAGACATACAAGCGTTGCTAGTTTATAAATCATCTAGAAAAGTTGGCGGTTTGATATCCAAAATTAATTATTAAAACAAACGACACCAGAGAACTTTTTCCTTGTAGTATAGGGTTATTTTTCAGACATTTTGTATCTAGATCGCCAACTTAATGCTCGGGCTCATGGTGGATTTTATATACGCCTTGACAATCTGTTTTTTATTGACTGCATTTAAGACGCTTTCTACATTTTCTTCCAACTCTTTTTCCGGCTGGCTTAAAACGGTATGAATTACCGGCGCATCTTTTTCTGTTCTTAGAACCACGGATTTCGCGGATTCTATTGCGGATGCCTCGGATTTATTTTTAATAAGTGTCCCATTCTTTGGATTTGGCATTAAGCCTTTAGGGCCCAAAAGTTTTGCAAAGGGAACAAGCTTTGGCATCATGTCGGGGGTAGCCAAAAGTACATCAAAATCGATTTTTCCCGCCGGGCCAGAGCCCTCTTGGCCGGAGGCCTTTTTCAATTTTTCAATAGTTTTATCATCGGCAACTTCAACTCTTTTTGTTTTTCCCTCGAAGTGGGGAAGTGCAACATTTTCCGAAATCCCGGTCTTTCTGACTACCAAGTGCATTTCAAGTGTTCCGTCAAACTTGGAAAAGCTTGTTTCTTTAACCAGTTTTATGGCTTCAGGAAGTACGTAGAGCTTATTTCTATCGACTTTTGCACGGGCATGTTGATACTTTTTACTTCTAATTTTAGCTTTCTTAATTTTCCCCTCAGTGCTTTCAGGAGTTATTTCAGTGCTTTCTGCTTGCCCCGTTGCGCTTGCGCTTTTCGGGGTAATTGCAGGTTTTTCTTCCGGAGGTAATTCTCCCCCAACCACTTTTATCCTTTCTCCGCCCTTTAAACCAAGCCCTGCAATCTGCTGTTTCTTCTTAGCTTCATCCTCGCGCTTTTTAGCTTGTTTTTTCTCATACTTATCCTTACCGGAGATTTTTTCTTCGGTTACGCCACCTACAAACGCTGTTTTAGTCTTTCCCACTTTAGTAATAAGTTATAAGTGACAAGTGACAAGTTGTAAAATTAAATTTAAAAAACTTGCTACATGCTACTTGTTACTTTATATCTACTTTGACTCCCATACTTCTAGCTGTTCCTTCAACTATTTTCTTTGCAGCATCAAGATCTTCGGTATTAAAATCAGCCATTTTTTCTTTGGCAATTGTCTCGACTTGGACTTTAGTTAGGGTCCCAACCATTTCCCTCGGAGTAGTTCCAGATCCTTTTTCAAGGCTCAAGACCTTTTTAATCATGTCGGCAACGGGGGCTTTTTTAATTTCGAAATCAAAAGACCTGTCTTCGTAAATAGTGATTACGGCAGGTACGGTTTCGCCCTTCATTTCGTTGGTGCGCTCGTTATAAGCTTTGACGAATTCCATGATGGCAACGCCGTGTTGGCCTAATGCGGGGCCCAAGGGTGGAGCCGGAGTTGCTTCTCCTGCTTTAAGATTGACTTTGACTACTGTTTTTATTTTTTTAGACATATACGATGCGAACCAACGAAATTATGCGAATGCCGCGAATCGAGTCGGACTCGGCGAATAAATTAAGATGGTCTTATTTAATCCTTACATTTTACTATTCGGGTCATTCGAGTGTAATTCGTATATTAGGGTCGCTTTTTTGTCGTCGGGAGAATCTATCGAAGACACTTTAACAATTCTGTTTAAGATATTGTTGTTCGACTTTACCCTCCGACGGGTTTGTCTTCCTCGAATAGAAAAATTTCTTACGAGGTGTATGAATTTTAACAAAGCTCATTGTCAAAGTAAATACCGAGATTGACTATCCTATAGAAGTTTTGTATTATAGCGAACATGATTAAAGTTGATGGGGGGGGTTTTGTTAGTAGAAGAGATTTTTTGAAGTTCTCCGCTGCTGTGGCTGGAGGAGGTGTACTGGCGGCGTGTGGAGGAGGAAGGGAACAAGATAATAGTCAACTTTTAGAATATCTCAAAAGCGAATTGGGAATTACTCCAACAACCACTCGTATGGATATTGCAAGATTAGCTTACGAAAAGGCGATAAACCCCTCGTGGTTTATAAATAAACGTATTGGGACTTACAACAATATTGAAGGATACCCTCTTGAATTTTCTACTGACGCTATTGGTGAGTTATCGGTCCCTATCCAATACCCGATTGATATAAAATATCCCTCTCCTAATCCCAGTGAAACAAAAGTCTATGCATTCAAACAAAATGGTGTAGAAAATCAACTTATAGTCTATGGTACATCGGGAACAGTTGCGAGATCTAAAGCTTATGGCGAGGATATAATAGGAAATTTTTTGAGTCAATATTTTAGTGGCTCTAAGTCACCAATTAATAAAATACACTTAGATTTTAATTCTGTGTTCTTTGGGCCTGCATTTTCAGCAGCTAGTCCATGGATGTTTGATAAACAAACAGGTGTAGTAACTTATCCGGCTCAAGAAGTATTAATCCGAATTAATCGGGCACATGATTTTGCGGCAAACTTAGGTATGAGTTTGGATAGCATACTTCGATTCGGTTTTACAAATGAGGTTGTTGGTTTTTTGGGGAATCAGTTTCCTGAAACTGGTGATGAATTGATTAGAGGTAATGTGAACGAATCTTATTCGACGCTTGCAGCAATCACTTCAGCCATTGATAAATCTTTTACAGAACTTACTTTAGGCGGGAATGCTTACGTTGATTTATTTCCATCAATCGCAAAGGAGATGGAAATCCTTGCTGAAATTGGAAGAAAGTGAACAGGTAGTCAAAGGGATTTTTTAAACTTTCGCTATTTGCAAAAGGTCTAACTCAACCGGTGTTTCTCGGCCGAAAATTGAGACCAAAACTTTGACTTTGCCTTTTTCTTCGTCAATGTCATCGATTGTTCCCAGGAAGTCTGAAAAAGGGCCGTCGGTAATTTTGACCGCTTCGCCTTTGGAAAATCTTGTTTTAAATCTTTTGGCCGGAGCTGATACGAATTTTTGGATGTTTGTAACTTCGGCTTCGGAGAGGGGAGTCGGAATTTTTCCTGCTCCCACAAAACCAGTGATTCCGGGAGTTGTTCGGACTGCAAGCCAAGTTGGGTCATCCATGACCATCTTGATAAGAAGATAGCCGGGGAAAATTTTTTCCTTGACCGTTGCTTTTTTACCGCTTCTTATAATAACTCTGTCCTGGGTTGGAACCAGGAGTTCGTAAATATTATCCTGAAGTCCCATAGTCTCGACTCTCTGGCGCAAAGTTTCCGCAACCCTAACTTCATGGCCCGAGGTCGTGTGAACAACATACCAGTTTGCGTTGCTATTGTCTTTGGTATTGATTACGATGTGGCCGGGAATTTTTTTCTTTCCCACTCCTCGTTCGCTAATGGCAGTAACATCAGGAGTTTCAGTTTGAGCTTCAGTATTTTGGGTGTTTTGGTCAGACATAATTTAAATTGAAACTAAGACTTCAAGTAACTTTGTTAGGGCGAAATCAAGAACGCCAAGATAGATTCCAATAATCCCAGAGATAATAAAAACGGTCAAAGTTAATCTTATGACCTCATCTTTTTTTGGCCAAGTAACTTTCGAGAGTTCGCTTCTTACACCTTTGATATAGTCTATAAATACCTTCACGGGGAAATTCTACCATATTATAACTTTTTCTGCTACAATAAGGGAGGTGATTTTATGATGAATTTTTACCTACAGATAGGGCATTTGGCGCACTACGCCTTTAGCCCGGAGGGAGAGGAGGCGATTTACTATGGTCGTTGTAGTCAAAAAAAAGGGAGAGTCCGAAGACAGGCTAATTGCCAGGTTCAAGAAAGAGGTTTTGGACTCCGGAGTTCTCCAGGAGGCAAGGGACCGAGCTCGCTACAAGCCGCCTTCTGAAAAAAGAAAGGAACAAAAAGCCCGAGTCAAGTTTTCCATTGAGTTGGAGAAGAAAAGAAACTACTAAAATAGTTGTGGTTAGTTAGTTGGTAGTGATTAGCTTTAAGTAAAAAACTTTCTATAAATTTCTTGCGATGGAATTTTGTTATCCCATGTCTTAAAATAGCTTCTTGATGCTTTTTTGTCCCGTAGCCTTTGTTTTTATCCCATCCATATTTCTTGAATTTGGACTTTTTGCTTAAACTTTCCATTAATTTATCCCTATAAACCTTAGCAATTATCGAGGCGGCGGCTATGGAGAGAGATTTTTCGTCGCCGTCAATTATTGCCAGCTGCCTTCCCGAAATTTCTAAATCGCCGAACTTTTTGGCTTGCCCCGAGCGAAGCCGAAGGGTTTTAAGTGGTATCCTTAAACCCCGAACGTAAGGGATATAAAAAGCATCTATGAGTAAATAATCTACTCTAGAACCAGTCTTTTTATTAGCAATGGTAATAGACCGACGAAAAGCCGAATATGTCGCTTTTGACATCCCCAACCTATTAATTTCCGAAACTTTTCCAACACCTATCCCCCAAGCGAGTGAATTTTTCTTGATCCACTTTGCCGCTCTTTCTCTTTGTACGGCTGATAACTTCTTCGAGTCATCAATTTTAGGAAAAGCATCGGAAGTACCAAAAGTATCAAAGGTATCAAAAGTATTTTTTTGAAAAACTACACAACTGGTAACGACCGGTCCTGCAAAACATCCTCTCCCAACCTCGTCGCAGCCTGCGACAAACTTATAGTCCTTTTTCCAAAGTCGTTTCTCAAAAGAAAAATCCGGTAATTTTTTCATTTAGATTCTCTCATCAGGAATTTTCAGAATTCACAACATCTCATATTTTACTCCCGTTAAGCAATAACGAAGAAAGATAAGATATTAAGTTATCTCACGAGGGTTAAGAAGTCAGAACAGCAGGCGTAAAATCAATAATCAAAGGATAATTATTAAAACTTTTAGATTTATCTTTTATAATTATTTCTAATTAATCATTCCCTAGGCCTTGCGATTACCACTAGGAGCATATTATGTATATCTGGATCTATATATTCGGAATGTATTGTTCCTAGAATTCCTTCTATATCGGATATTTCCATAATTTTTAGTTCTATTTCGCATAAGTCGGGAGACACTTGACTTATACGATCTCGAAGTGAATCCATATTATTAAGACTAGCCGGATCTGGTACTAGAATGACCTCTTTTGCTATTTTGCAGCCTTGGATAAGAAGATTTGTAATATCTGGTGGACGCGGTGAAAGGATCTGAATTCTATCTACCCTCTTTCCCGCTTCTACTTCTAAATCAAAAAGGTTTAATCCGAAAAATGCCACAAATGAACCGTTGTCTTCGGGTGGTCTTATATGCCCCCGGTAAAGTGGATATTTATCAGTGATATATGGATGGGGAGCATGGGAGTTATCAAGAGAAATTACAG
>Ga0209727_1001472_pt1 | contig 19171 bp, 15 predicted proteins | sample RifGroC1_FD_183995 | JGI IMG/M metagenome (GOLD analysis project Ga0209727, IMG submission 183995) | Groundwater microbial communities from Rifle, Colorado, USA - Groundwater C1 (SPAdes) (version 2) | ecosystem: Environmental > Aquatic > Deep subsurface > Groundwater | place: Rifle, Colorado...
ATGGTGTACGTTGAAACGCCATGAACAGCATACGGGAAACCTGATTACCGTGTATGTGGTCTCCGGCATAGAGACGGCGTGACCCAAGAGACTGGCGGTGATGCGGAACGTGGGAACCCGTCGTCGTGATGGTAAGAGAAAACCGCAAGCGGAGATCCCGCGAGCGGGAAAGTATCAAAGCACGACACGGGGGCGGATCAGCTCGTAGTAGTGATGAAGTTCTTGTAATGGGAATGGAGCGAAGGGACTGACATATTCGGTCTGGTCCAGTGGTCAACTGGGAACAGTAGGAGCTGGTGGATCAGACAAAGCCATACTGGCGGAATATGAAGAGCCGTATGAATTGAGAGATTCACGTACGGTTCTGTGAGGAGCTGGAGGTGAAATTCCTCCGGCCTACTCGACCGGACAGCGCCTTTTGGCACGGTTTGTGCTACTCGCTGTGCTCGTTTATGCACAAACCGTGCCAACCCGCTTCGCGGGACAGGCTTGCCGGTTAAGCAAATGTTGGGCGTATTGGGTACATTCAAGGAGTCTAGATGCCAAAGAACTTTCCGGTGCGAAATTTGTCAATCGTCTTTGTTAACTACTCGGATCCTACACATTCATCTCTTTTTCAAGATAATCTTGCTCGTCAGGGCTATCACACAGACGTATTTGATGAACTGCAGATTACGCTAACCTTACGCATAATTGCGTTGATCGCCACAAATCCAGGGGCTATCACTCATATTGCTGTAATAAGGAAATCTACCAAGGTAGCCTCCAAGAAGATGCGAGTTAAGTTTGAGAACATCACTGAGATTGTATCAAGTATTTCGCTTGATGAAATCGCCAACTCCGTGACTGAGAAACAGCGGGTACTCTGGTCGGAACTTTTTCAGGAACAAAGCTCACCTTTTAAGATTATTCCAAATCCGTCATGGAAGGCACTAATTTCATATGCTCATGAAAGTCGTACTGACTTCTTCGTTCAATTTGGGAAAGCATACTCTCAAGTACATGACATCAAAAAAGTGCATAGTGAGAACTCAGAATTCATAAATGCATTCGAAAAAGATGCTCTCATCTTCGCTCTCAAGGCAAGTAACTTTGACCAGCATATAAGTGGCTATGGTGCGTTCAATGTATCGACAAGTTCAACTCCTGAGTTCTTACGGAAGATTGAGGACTTCTCGCTTCGTGAAGACATGATGATTCTATATGACTCGAAAGTCTTCGATGATTGGGAAATCATTGAAAAAAACCAGTTAGTTACAACATTCCAAAGTGGCGCTAGAAGACTGTCTGTAATGTACGCGAATCGGCTTCCCCTTGAGGAAACGTTTGGTGTCGACTTGATTTACATTGATGAATCGAATAAAAGCTTCATTATGATACAATATAAGAGAATGACGAGAGGGGAAGAGAAATCATACCGCCCCGCGTCTGACTCCAACTATGAGAAAGAAGTTGCCCTTATGGAAAAGTACACTAAGATTCCTTTCAAAAGGTCAGGATCCTATCGGTTCAACTCAGAAATGTTCTACTTTAAATTATGCAGGGATACTCAACCCGGGCTTACGAGAGACCTAATTGATGGAATGTACATTCCTTATGCTTACTGGAAATTCCTTCTTGACTCGGAAGGTACAACAGGTCCGCGAGGAGGGAAGAATCTGTCGTATAGTAATGTACAGAACTATTTCAACAATTCTGACTTTACCTCCCTCATTCGTTCAGGTCTAGTCGGTTCAGATGCTGGACTTTATGATAACATAGCTACTATTGTTAGGGAAACGATCGTCAGCGGTAATTCGGTCCTCGTTTCAAGGCTCGAAATTCCTGACAGTCCGTGAATCGGCCAACATTGATTTCAGCCTGACTTATTTGGCCGTATCCGATAGCTGTCAAGATTGTTTTCGCCACCAGAAGGGCGAAATACTTAGCCTTTGCATGTCGGTTCTTCCCTGTCGTTGAGTTTCCGTCACAGGGTCTACGCGCCTCTGACACTCTGACCTCCTCACTATAGATAAATGTCAAAATGGTCAAAAAGCCCGAATAGCCCGAACCCGTATTGAGCTGTTCTTGTTGTAGTTATTCTGGGTTCCAAATGGGGGGTCTTGGTTCCACGCGTAAATGTCGTCGGACTCGGAAGAGGACCAGTAAAGGGCAAACGAAAAACCACCAATAACTCCTCTTTGTATATACATGGCATTCCACTCATCCTTGGAAGGCAGGAACCAGTCATCATATCCGCCTTGGCTCAGGTTGTCGCACAGGGATGCGGCGTAGTTACCTGCGCCTTGGACTGATACGATGGTGGCGGTATTAGCTTTTCCCGTTCCGATCGCAGTGGCCGTTGCGCCAGTCGCTACATGGCTTCCGTTCCACCATGCGATGCCAGTACTCTGGTCACTCGGCGCGGTTTCTAGGTAACGCCAGCCATCCGAAACGTTACCTTTATCGTAGAATACTATACCTTCGGCGGGTCCAATATCACCGATGGCATAGGGCCTTTCGAAACTCCACGCCACGCTCCATTCCCCCTTGGCCCCATAAACATCCACGGAACGTATATGCCAGTACCAAGTCCCTTGCAGCACGTCGCTAGACGGCGTCCAGCCGGTTTCTGCCACCACCTCATGCGTAGCGCCATCCAGTCCTGCCAGACTCGTCGCAAGGGCAATCTCATAAGTCACCGCTCCATCCATTGTCGTCCAATTAAAGGCGGGCCGCGCGTTTGTGGATATCGATGAGTCGGTTGGAGTCAGCAAAGAAGTAGGAGGAATAGAAACGATTGTATAGAAGGATGTAGCGATCCAGGGACCCTTGAGACCGTCTTCGTTTACAGCGCACACGCGCCACCAGCGGGTATCTCCAATTGCCAAGATATCGGTATTCTGATACCCGGATGACCCTAATGACAATTCTGGTGCGTATTCAATACCTTCTTCCGTTGCTGTGATCTGGAGGATATAAGAGATGGCATTGGGAGCGTCTGCCCAATCTAGGTGTGGTACTCTATCGGAGATGTTTTCGCCGAATAACGGTGACAATACCGAAACAGCTCCAAAATTGATAGAAAAGCTCCTGCCACCCGTCCACGCGCTCCACACCCCGTCCGCGTTTTTCGCCATGACGCGCCACCAATAGGTCGCTTCGTTCTCCAGCGCCACCGTCTGCGTATACGCCGATGCCGTCAGCGTCGCGGTGTCCGTCACCGTCGTGGCGAAATCGCCCGCTGCAGATATCTGTATGCGGTATCCTGTCGCACCGACCACATCGGACCAGTCGAAGGCGGGCGTCGTGTCCGTGACCGTCACCGCGTCGCTTGGCACCGCAAGGCTGGGGCGCTCCACCGATACCGTGAAGCTCCTGGCCCCCGTCCACGCGCTCCACACCCCGTCCGCGTTCATTGCCATCACACGCCACCAATAGGTCGCTTCGTTCTCCAGCGCCGCCGCCTGCATATACGCCGATGCCGTCAGTGTCGAGCCATCAGTCACCGTTGTGGTGAAATCATTCGCCACTGAAATTTGGATGAGGTATCCCGTTGCTCCACTCACATCCGACCAGTCGAAATCAGGCGTCGTATCTGTAATCGTCACCGCCTCGGCTGGCGTCACAAGGCTGGGTCGTTCCGTCGTAACCGTGAAGCGCCTGGAACTCGTCCACGCGCTCCACACTCCGTCCGTGTTCCTGGCCATCACGCGCCACCAATAGGTCGCATCGTTCTCCAGTGCCGCCGCCTGCATATATTCCGATGCTGTCAGCGTCGCGTTGTCCGTCACCGTCGTGGTGAAATCGCTCGCCGCAGATATCTGGATGCGATAGCCATTCGCGCCGGCCACATCGGACCAGTTGAAGGCGGGTGTCGTGTCTGTAATTGTCGCCTGGTTCACCGGATTTGCCGTGTCCGGCTCAGCCGAACTCAAGCTGAACGTCGCCGTTTCCGTGGACCATTCGCCCCAGGTCCCGTCCGCCTTGGCACGCACGGACCAGTAATAGGTGGTCGTGGCGGAAAGACCAAAACAGTCCACGGGAAGGTATTCGTTCACCGCCACCTCGGCGCTTGTGTACAGTGGAACGGCAAAGTCGCTGGCAACGGCAATACGGAATTGGTAGGCCGTTGCGCCGGCGACCTTCGTTGCCACCAGCTTGGGCACATAGACGACGATGCCGGTATCTGTTCGCACGGGAGCAATTGCGTCCGGGTCCTTGATTGTTTCATAACCCTGATAGCTTGTTGCCGCGGGGTCGGCGGGGTTGTCCAATTCGCCCCAGATTTCGGTGCAGGAGGAGAAGAGGAGGGAAAGGAAAACAGTGCCCATGATAGCGGTTTTTTTCATGTCGGTCTCCTGAGGCATTTGGGTTCATATACAGACAGGGAATGCTCTTGGATTTTTTCGTAAGCAGTGGATACTAAAGCGATGGACTTCTTGGACAGCAACTCCGCGTCAAGGACGGGCTTGCCAGGCCAATATATGGTGCCAAGTTCGGTCCTCATGGAATCGCTCACATACTGGCTACGCGACACCGGATACCTGCCGCACCCAATTAAGGGCGTTACATCTATTATTTGTTTCCCGTCTTGTGGGGAGGTCAAGGGGAGAGCATATCTAAAGCGAACTTTTATCAGGATTACTCCAAGTAACATGAACCACTCCAGAGGATCGGACTTGAATGGATGCTCCCCTGCTGGGGCGCGGCGCCATTCCTCCAACAATACCCCGCTTTGTATTTCAATCTATTCTTCCATCCAGCTATGTTGCCACGACATAGCGCTTCTTCTTAAGTAATTATTTCCCTTCCGCAGGGGGCTAAAGCCCCCTGCACCCCTATACAATGGCTAAATGGATAAATTCGTCAAAAAGCCCGAATGGCCCGAACCCGTGTGACGTCGTTGTCCTTGGCATATCTGCCCTGGACGCCATCGTCGAAGTACTGACCCCACGCGAGGTAGTAGACGTATTCGGAAGAGGACCAGTAGACACAAGACGCAAAACCTCCAATAGCTCCTATTTGTCCATGCATGGCGTTCAGCTCATCCTTGGAAGGAAGGAACCAGTCATCGTAGCCACCCAAGTTCAGGTTGGCGCACAGGGACGCGGCGTAACTGCCCGCGCCCAGGACGGAGACAATTGTGGCGGTATTCACCTCTCCCGTACCTATCGCGGTGGCCGTGGCACCGGTGGTCACGGAGCTTCCGTTCCACCAGACAATGCCGATACTCTGGTCACCCGGTGCGGCTTCCAGATAGCGCCAGCCATTAGTAATGGATCCCTTGTCGTAAAACACCTTGCCACCAGCAGGGCCTGTGTCCCCGATTGAGTATGGTCCTGTGAAGCTCCATGCCGCGCTCCATTCCCCCTTGGCCCCGTACGTGTCCACGCACCTGAGGCGCCAGTACCAGTTGCCCGCCGCAAGGTCGCTCGCGGGTGTCCAGTTCGTACCGGTTGCCACTTTGGGAGACGCGCCAGCCAAGAGCGCTTCCGTCGTTGCCAGAGCGATCTCATAAGAAGCCGCGCCATCCACCGCCGTCCAGGTAAAGGTGGGCCGCGCGCTGGTGGTCGAAGATGCGTCGGCAGGAGTCAGCAGAGGAGGAGGAAGAGGAGGAGGAGGAACGATTATGAAGGATGCGGCGGCCGTCCAGGAGCCGCGCTGAGTGGCCGCGTTCACCGCGCACACGCGCCACCAACGGGTAACACCGACGGCCAGGGTTTCGGTGGTCTGGTACTCGGATGAAGTGGCGGGTATTTCCGGCGCGGAGGTCAGACCACCCTCCGTTCCGGCGATCTGGACGAAGTATGACAAGGCGTCGGGAGAGTCGGCCCAGTCAAGGAGGGGCGTCGTGTCGGAGGATGTGCCGCCGGAAGCGGGGGATAATCCTTTGATGGCGCTCAGGCTGAACGTCGCCGTTTCCTCCGACCACGCACCCCAGATTCCGCCCACCTTGGCCCGCACGAACCAGTAATAGGTGGTTGCGGAAAGGCCAAAGCAGTCCACGGGCAGGTATTCGTTGGCCGTCGTCTCGGCGCTTTCGTAGAAGAACGCGGCTGAGTCGGCCGTCGCGGAAACGCGGAAATGGTAGGCCTGGGCACCCGCAACCTTGACCGCCACTAGTTTGGGTACAAAGGCGACCACTCCAGAGTCGGCATGTACAGGCGCCACGGCATCCGCTTCCTTCACCGTATCGTAGCCTTGATAGCTTGTGGCCTCGGGGTCGGCGGGGTTGTCCAGCTCACCCCAGAGTTCGGTACAGGAGAGGAGAAGGATAGAGAGGAAAACAGTGCCCATGATGGCGGTTTTTTTCATGACAGTCTCCTGAGGGAGGTGGGTTCATGTACAGACAGGGGTTGCTCTTTGATTTGTTCGTAGGCAGTGGATACAAGAGCGATGGACTCCTTGGACAGCAGCTCCCGGTCAAGGACGGGGTTGCCCGGCCAATATATGGTGCCAAGTTCGATCCTCACGGAATCGCTCACATTCTGATTCCGTAGTTCCGAAGACCTGCCGGAGTCAATAAAGGGCGTTACATCAATTATTTGTTTCCCGTCTTGTGGGGAGGACAAGGGGAGAGTATATCTAAAGCGGACTTTTGTCGGGATTACTCCAAGTAACATGAACCACTCCATAGGATCGGACTTGAATGGATGCTCCCCTGCCTGGGGCGCGACGCCATTCCTCCAACAATACCCCGCTTTGTATTTCAATCCATTCTTCCATCCAGCTATGTTGCCACGGCTGAGCATATTCTCTCGTCCTAGTACACAAATGAATAATGATTCAAAAAGCATACTCAGCATTGGCATATCGCCACTTCCCAAGCCATTATTTCCCTTCCGCAGGGGGCTAAAGCCCCCTGCGCCCCCATGCAATGGTTAAATGAATAAATTTTTTAAAAAGCCCGAATGGCCCGAACCTGGATGGTGCCGTACTTGACGTAGCCGCCTTGGTAGCCATTGCCGAAGTCCTGGTACCACGCGTCGTTGCTGCCGTACTCGGAAGAGGACCAGTAGTAGCCGGACGCAAAACCTCCAATAATTCCTACTTGTCCATACATGGCGTTCAGTTCGTCCCTGGAAGGCAGGAACCAGTCATCGTAGCCTCCCAGGCTCAGGTTGGCGCACAGGGACGCGGCGTAGCTTCCCGCGCCCTGGACGGAAACTATGGTGGCGGTATTCGCTTCTCCCGCACCGATCGCGGTGGTCGTAGCACCGGTGGTCACGTAGCTTCCGTTGTACCAGCGGTTGTCGGTGCTCTGGTCGCTCGACGCGACTTCCAGATAGCGCCAGCCGGAGGTAACCGATCCCTTGTCGTAGAATACCTTACCGCCGGCAGGGCCTGTGTCCCCGATTGAATATGGCCTTTCAAAGCTCCACACCGCGCTCCATTCCCCCTTGGTCCCGTACGCGTCCACACACCTTACATGCCAGTACCAGGTGCCAATTGCAAGGTCGCTCACAGGCGTCCAAGTCGTACCGGTTACCGCTTCGGGCGTCGCGCTGGCCAGAAGCGCCTCCGTGGTAGCCAGGGCGATCTCGTAGGACACCGCACCAGCCACCGCCGTCCAGGTGAAGGTGGCCCGCGCGCTCGTGGTCGACGAAGTGTTCTCAGGAGTCAGCAGTGAAGGAGGAGGAGGAGGAACGATGGTCAACGACGCGGCCGCCGTCCAGGGTCCGCGCTGGGTGCTTGAGTTCACCACGCACACGCGCCACCAGCGGGTGTCGCCGACGGCCAGGGTTTCGGTGGTCTGGTACTCGGATGAAGTGGCAGGTATTTCCGGCGCGGAGGTCAGACCACCCTCCGTTCCGGCGATCTGGACGAAGTAGGACAAGGCGTCGGGAGAGTCGGCCCAGTCAAGGAGGGGCGTCGTGTCGGAGGATGTGCCGCTGGAAGCGGGGGATAATCCTGTGATGGCGCTCAGGCTGAACGTCGCCGTTTCCTCCGACCACGCACCCCAGTTTCCGGCCACCTTGGCCCGCACGAACCAGTAATAGGTGGTGGCGGAAAGACCGAAGCAGTCCACGGGCAGGTATTCGTTGGCCGTCGTCTCTGCGCTTTCGTAGAAGAACGCGGCTGAGTTGGCCGTCGCGGAGACACGGAACTGGTAGGCCTGGGCACCCGCAACCTTGACCGCTACTAGTTTGGGTACATAGGCGAGCACTCCAGAGTCAGCCTGTACAGGCGCCACGGCGTCCGCTTCCTTCACCGTATCGTAGCCCTGATAGCTCGTGGCCTCGGGGTCGGCGGGATTGTCCAGTTTTCCCCAGAGTTCGGTGCAGGAGGAGAGAAGGATGGAGATGAAAACAGTGCCGATGATGGCGCGTTTTTTCATGAAGGTTTCCTGAGGGAGGTGGGTTCATGTGAGGGGGCGTCGGGAATGCACGACCGTCCATCGGGATTATTGAACCTATTCATGTTCTATTCCCCTAGTCTCTTCAGGCCTTCATCCAGAACCCTAATCGATTCTTCCAGTTCCTTGGGATCAGGTCCGATCATCCACAGTAGCGGCGCCAGCCCAATTCCTGCGCCGCCCACGGAGACAGCTCCAGTAAATAACATACCCCATAGCGCAACTTGGTCGCGGGCAGCCAATGCGTCCGAAGTCACTTCCGTAGAAACATACGCATCCCTTGCCTGGGCACCCATCACGTATGCCGCAGCAGCACCCCCCATACCCAGAATGCCTGAACCCAAGGAGACCCATCCTGCGATATTCCGCCCGACTTTGGCCTTGATCACTTTCTTTGTTGAAAGTTTCTGTGCATTGAGTGCGCCGCCTAGGGCTTCGCGGTAACCGGGGAGTTCCGCCGTTTTGCCCGCCTCTATGCGGACTTGGGACGAATAGGGATACGCACCTGATAGGGCGACGGTGTAGGTCCCGGCGGCGAGGGTCGGGGAACGGAGGAAGGAACCCATCTCGCGCAGGGGGATCTGGACCGATCCTGCAGTACCGGGAGTTGCGCCTTTGGGAGTGAACCACAGGGCTCCGTCCGCTGGTATCCAGGGAACGGAAATGGCGCCGACAGCCAGGTCCATGGTTTTCCGCGCACCCTCGTCCAGCACGAGGTCCCGGGTAGCGTACGAGGCGTCCAGGGCGTCGGCGCAGGGGACCTCCACCGAAAACGCGACCGGCAAGCCCGCGGGGATGTCCGGAATCTCCAGCGCCTTCGCAAGCAGCCCGGAGTCCTCGGTTCCCACCTTCATGTTGCTCAGGTGAACATTGATCGCCGCTCCGAAGGGCGCCTCGCTTATGATCAGGCTCGCCCGAACGTATTCCCTCAGCCGCGCGGATACGGCGGTCGTCTTGCCCGCCTCCACGATCACCGTCTGCGCGTCCTCGTGGAAACCGGGAGCCCGGAAGACGACCTTGTGGGCTCCAGGCGCCAGGGCGAGGCTCGCGGGAAGGGCGCCGCTTTCGTGGCCGTCCACGGACAGGGTAGCCGCGCCGCCCTCCACGGCAAAGACCAGCATCCCCACCGAATACGGCGTCCAGCGCGCCACCGTCCCGCGTCCCACCGACAGGCTGGTGGAGGCGTTATCAAAGCCCGATCCGGACGAGCTGAGTGAATAGGTACCCACAGGTAGCTCCGTAATGGTCGCCGAGCCCGCGATCCGCCGGGACAGGCCGTTGCCGGAAAGGGAGACGGCCACGCCGTCGGGTGCGTTCACTTCGATCGAACCTATTCCGTACACCTTGGCGCTCACACGCGCGGTCTCGTTACCCGGAATGGTTGCGCTTCCTTTGTAGTACAGATTCGCGCCCTTGAGTTCCAGCGTCCGCTCGCCCGCGGCCAGGTCGCGGAACAGGCCGCTCCCCAGGGCGCCCAGCTTGACGTCGTCAAGGTACGCGTCCACGTCCTTCTCGTTGGATTCGATAAAGAGGTTCCCCTTCATGCGTTCCAGCTTCAGGGAGATTTCCCTGAGTTCCTTGGATTTCAGGGTCAGTTCCGTCCTGCCCGAGTCGTAGCCGGAGCGGACTTCCACCACCAGGGGCACACCGGAGGGCAGTTTCTGGATGAGCGAGGGAGCGGTGCCCACCTTGGCGCCGTTGACGTACACGTCCGCGCTTTTTGCTCCACCTGAAAGGGCAACCATGAGCTCTGCGTCGTTTAAGGAAGCCGGCTTGTAACTTGCGGGAGCGGACCCGGAGGGGGATGAGGCGAGGGAACCGCTTTCACGCAGAAAGAGCAGGAAGCTGCCGCCGGTTTCCTGGCCCGGAAGAGATCCCAGAAGCGGCAGGGTCTTGGTGACCCCGCGCCTGATCCGATCGTACATGACCAGGGGGTCGATGGCCTGCTCGGTATTGTTCTCCAGGAGGCTCTTGAACTGCCGGGCGAACTCGCTCTCGTCGGGCACCGTCTCCGAGGCTCCTGAGGTGAGCACCTGGCGGGAGGTGTATTTGAGCGCGTTGCGGAAGTATTCGGAATCCACGGTCGGAGCCGCGCCCCGGTGGACGTTCAGCAGGTCCCCGGAGAAACAGGAATCGGAGACGAGGGCCACCGAGTGCGCCTTGATCTGGGTGACGAAGTTGCGTATCTGCTGGTTGGGCACCCAACGGTCCTGGGCTTCGATATCCTTGCCGCCGTCCACCGGTATCCAGAAGCCCGTCTGGAAGCGGTCGGTGTACCCGTGCCCCGCGTAGTAGATGAGCACGGAATCCGCCGGCTTGGTCCGGTCGATCAGGTCCGAGAAGAGCCGCCTGATGCCCACGGCCGTGGCATCCTCGTCGTACAGTTCCACGAACTCGTCGATGAAGTAGCGCCGGTTCAGGATTTCCTTGACGGCCCGGGCGTCCTTGACGGGATTGCGGAGCGGCGTCCATTCCTTGTAGCGGTCCACCGCGATGAGCACGGCGTACTGTTTGCCTATTTTATAGTCCGCGCCGCCCACCGCCTTGGCTAACACGTCCAGGCCACGGTCCTGGGCAATCAAAGGGATTGCTGCAATCAAAATCAGCAATGCAACAAGAAGGGTCTTCCCGGTATTTTTCACTCTTCGCTCCTGTTCACTTTGATCGCATCATTTTGTAAAGATAACATGAATCGCCAAGGCCTCTGCCCATCGTGCCATTGCATGCTCCTTCCCTTTCAGGCTAATTGGGGAGATCCGAACTGTTCCTCGTATTGGAAAGCGGCCAGATCAACCATCATGCGTACCAAGCGTAGATAATGCCCTCTAGGACAAATACCTGGCAAATGGCCATATAATCACAGCAGTACAAGGCCATTGTTCTGGTCAAATTCGCACCTTGTTGGGATATTTTTATTTCCTCGCTCATTATAGATCCGATTGGCAAAGCTGACAATGATGAAGATTCTTTGGTTTCCCTTTGCTGGTGATGGCGGACGTCCCCCTCCCCGGGACGGCCGCTCCTCTTCCCTACGCCGCCACCGTCTTCAGCACCACCATGTTCCCCGTGGGCCGGGTCACGAAGAACCCGTCCCGTTTCCTGAAGCGGAAGCGGAAGAACAGCTCCCCATATTCCAAGCTCTCCGTCGTCCCGTCGAACTTCTTCAGCTCTATCCTTTCCGGTTTCCGTTGGTGCTGGATGCTCGCGGGATTGATGAAGGTCTCGAAAGGAGTGTCGGCCACGATGTCAACGAACTGCGGCAAGCCGCGCACTCGTGGTAGGGGTACAGGTCCAGCTTGCCCGGCATCGCCTCCGTCGGAGCCCTCCAGATGGGCCTTCCATTGGCGTCCTCGATGCTCGTGATGTGGTTAAGGACCGTCCCATTCAGGAACCAAGTGGAAATTAGTACATAGTGAACAACAACCCAGAAAACACGTTTCCCGATTACTCAATTAGGGCGGATTGAAATTCTTCCTCCGCTCCGCTCTCGTCACTTCTCCTATGCAGAGTCCTTGTCCTCGGCGATCACCTGGATGAACAATTCCACGGCCTTGGGATCGAAGTGAGTACCGGAAAGCGTTTGGATGTGCTCCAATATCTTCTCCATCTCCCAACCCTTCCGGTAGGGCCTATCAGAGCGGAGGGCATCCCAGACATCGACGACGGCGAAAAGGCGGGCTGCAAGAGGGATTTGCTCGCCCTTCAGACCACGCGGATATCCGCTTCCGTCCCATTTTTCATGGTGGCAGTAGGGTATGTCCAGGGCGGGCCGAAGATAGGAGATGGGGGTGAGGAGATCGAAGGCGAAGACAGGATGCTTCTTCATGAGCACCCATTCTTCATCGGTGAGCTTGTCCGGCTTCAAGAGGATGTGGTCCGGGACCCCCATCTTGCCGATGTCATGGAGAAGGGCGCCGCGGCGAATATGGACCAACTCCTCTTCGCTCACTTTCGCCGCGCGCGTGAGCCTGACCGCCATCTCGGTGACGCGAAGGGTATGGCCCTCAGTCTCCTTATCGCGCAGGTCAAGCGCGTGGGACCAACCTTCAATCGTCGTGTTGTAGGCCTCGAAGAGGAGAGAATTACTGCGCTTTGTCTCGCTGAAAAGACTGGCGCTATCCACCGCGATGGCAGCCTGCCCTGCCAAGACCTTGAAGAACCCCAGCCAATTGTCGTCTGGATCCAGGGGAGAACGCATGAAAACTTCGAGTACGCCATTGACCTGACCCTTTGCGATGAGGGGTGTTCCGAAATAGGATGAGAATCCCTCCCCGACCAAGAGGGATGCCCGGACGAATTGGGTAAGGTTCTCCTTGAGGTCGACGACCGCGACCGTACCCCGCTCCAAGGCGGCCCGTCCCGCATGCCCCTCGCCCAAGTGCAGGCGAGAGCGTTCGATGGATCTGGACCGGAAGCCTACCCCGGCGGCGAACTCGAACATCTGGCTGCTCGCGTTAAGTAGGAGCACATCAACGGCATCCGCGTTCAACTGGGCCGCAGTCTGTTCGAGCACGACGCTCAGCGTGAGATTAAGATCGAGGCTGCCTGCGATGGCTTGGTCAATCTTCTGGAGGGCTTGTACATTTTGGAGGTGATGAACGATTTCCTCTTCCGCCCTCTTCCTCTCGGTGATGTCCTGGCTTGAGTTGAGGATGTACTTTTCGTCATCGATATCCATGAGTTCGCCATTCACCGAAAAGAACCGCAACTCTCCGGCTCTCGTATGCAAAGACATCTCTTGATTTCGGACCGAACCGGTCTCCTTGATTGCGGCGAGAAACCTGGCCCAAGCCTCAGCATCAGGATTGATACCAAGCTCCAGCGTGGTCTTTCCGATAGCCTCCCGCTTTGTATAGCCGAAGGACCGTTCGAAGGCTTCGTTGACATTGACCAGCTTGCCGTCCGTTAGCTTGGAGAGCGTAGCGGCAAAAGCCGCTTTCTCGAAGAGAATGGAAAACTTCTGCTCGCTCGATTTCAATGCCTCGTCCGCTTTCCGCTGAGCGGTGGTGTCGATGGAAAGGATGAAGACGCCCTGAGGAACGGGTTGTATGCTGAGGCTGAACCAGCCCACCGTTCCATCGGGAAATACGAACCGGTTCTCCATGCGGCTGGGAGTCCGCTCCACCAGACAGCCCTTGATCGCCGCATAGACCTCGGTGGACTCGATCCCGGGCCACATGTCCGTATATACCTTTTCGAGTAGCTCCAGGCGCGGTCGTTGATTGTGGACCTCTGCGGCCTTATTGATAAAAAGGTAGCGCCAGTCGAAACCTATTATCTGGCAACCCTCGAGAAGGTGCTCAAGTATTGTATAGCTAGTGGAGAGGACCATGTTTTTTCTTCATATGATCGAGCTCCTATTAAATATCGATTTCTTGCTGCACCCTATGATGTCAAAAAATACCCGTATTGCTGCAAAGATCGGGCACATCTCCACTTGGTAATTATATTGCAGCCCTGGCCGTTTGCAAGAGCTCAGGGGGTATGAGGTTGCCAGCTGTCCGATTTCCCGTTCCTGAGCAGGTGGCCGCAGGCTTGATGCACCATCCTCTCACTGACTAGCTCCGCTATCGTCGACGCCTTCTTGTAGTTCGGATTGCTCTGGATCAGCGACTCCAGCCAATACCTGCCGCCATCGTACTCCGCGTCCACGTGCTTTAATGTCTTCGGCCGCGATGGTGGAAAGTCAAAATCATTCCTTCGGAGATAAATATTGGGGATGTTATGGACCCGCGGCAGGATTGCGTCAAACATGGTGCCAGCAGTTATAACCGTTCTATCTCGAAGTTGGGGAAAGCATAGTCGGGCTGTCTCCCGCTTGGGGAAAGGCTTGCGAAGCAGCCTAAAGTCGTGACATCTTCTTAAGGAAATCGTCCAGCAGATTATCGCCCATTTCGAAATTCGTGACCCTGATCTCTTTTGCCGCCGTCTCTGCCCGTTTCTTTGTGATCAGCTTCGCTTCCACCAACAACAGCAATATTTCCAGTCCCCAGTAAACCTTGCCGCCGGTTTTCTGGCATTCCTTTCGTAATCTCTTGTCATTGGATATGCACGCCCATCCGTTCTCTGCGACAAGCCAAAGGCACGAGCGGTCCTGTTGTGAAAGACCGGGGATCCTTTCAAGCGGTTCCGGTGTATCGACGAGAATCAATCCCAGGTCTGCCGCTGTTTTTTCGTCCAGGTTGTACACTTCCCGGAAGACAAGGTCGGGTACATAGACTTTCCCGCAATAGGCGACGATTTCCGCGATGATGGCGCAATCCGCATTCGCCAAGTCGATGAGCACGTTCGCGTCGCAAATTGCGGTACCGATCTTCCCCGTCGTATGTTTTATAAATCCCTCCACGAAAGGGCAAGCTCCCGCATTGATTTCATATCCAATCCGAGTATCTCCGCGGCGCGGCTAATGCTGATCATCTCCCTTTCATATGCGAGCCGGATGAGCCGCTTGAACCGTTCTTCATTGAAATCGTTCCGCGACAGCCCGTCTGCCTCAAAATCAGCTACCGGATCCGGTTCAAAATAATCCTTGAGATCATGACCGGTCAACTTCTTGTAGCCGACCGCGAATTCCAAGCGGAGGTTCCGTTCTTTCATCGCATTGTCGATCTGCTGCAACCGGTAGATGATGGTCTGGTAGCTGACTTTGAAGTATTTCTTTATATGCAGGATTCGCTCGACCCAAGGCTCTCCCCTTGCTTCATCCCATTGCTTCCGCAAGTTATCGCCGGGGACCAAAAAGGCGCCCGCGAATGCGTTCGCCTGTTTTTCCTCTTCTTGGTCTTCTCCATCAATCTCAACCCCATATGAACCCGCATGGAGCAGGAGATGGCCGAATTCATGCGCGGCGGTAAATATCTGCCGTTCAATGCTGATGCCTTTTTCGGCGTTGATGACGATGGCGGGACCGCCGTCGTCAGCGCCAACGGAAAGCCCGTTGGTCTTCCGGTATCCGAATCCCTTGATCCTGAGCTTGACTCCGATATCGTTGAGCAAAGATGCTATATCGGGGATCGGCGCGGCTTCGTCCAATCCCAGCATCCGCCGGATTTCCGCGGCCGCTAAAACCGGATCGGTTGCCTGGAATCCCTCCAGCTTGAATTTGCGGTGATCATCCAGAAGATCCTCGAGTTCGCGGTAATCCCTAAGCCAGATCCCGATCTCGTGCCTCAGTTGATCGCGTTCAGCCTTTTCCCTGCCGCTCAGATTCTTCAGGGTCCTGAAGCGCAGCGATTTCAACTCAGGAGTCTCGGAGAGTAACTCGGAAATGGTAACATTCAAGGCGTCGCTTATCTTGATGAGGGTTGATGACCGCGGTTCCGATTTGCCGTTCATGATGTTGGAAAGAGCGCCCACTGCCATTCCGCTCTTCTCCGCGAGATCCGGTATGGTCATACCCGCGAGCTTCATGTGCCGGCGCACGTTGGCGCCAAGGTCTTGCACGGTCATATTGGCACCCCCCTGTAGAATTCCACCTAAAGTCTAGCATACTGCTTGTTAATTAGCAATTCAAAAAGACAACCATTATCATGCTTGCATATAATCCATATATGGTGTAGCATGCGGTCGGTATACGCTATATGTCAATTTTTAGTTTCAAAGCAAAAAACGGGCTTGAAACGGCCCTCTTTTTCATGCCTCCACCGCCTTCAGCACCGCCTTGTTCCCCGTGCGTCGGGTCGCAATGAACGCGTCACGCTTCCTGCAGGTCCTCTGCTTTTCCGGCAGCGCGTCCAGGATGTCGGCGATGTAATCGTCCGGGAGATGGTCGATGTTGTCCGAGGGGTTCAGAATCATCGAGGTGTACAGTCCGGGCTTCGCCAGCGGCTTGCCCGTGACGAATTCGGTCTTCCGGATGAAGAGCTTGTAGGCCCAATGCAGCGGGCTTCCCGGATTGCAGTCGTACAGGAAGAGGTTCCGGCAGCCCTGGATCTTCATCGCCAGGCGCGAATAGGCGGTGGTCACCGCTGCGTAGGAAAGCTGGCTCACCTCGTTGAAGTAAATCGTGTTGTACTCGTGGCCCAGGATCTTGTCCGCCTGTTCCCGGTCGCCGAAGCCCCCGATCCAGATTTCCGATCCGTTGCGCCGGGTCACGAAATTCTCGTGCACATGGAACACGTAGTTGCTGGTCCCGACGGTCCGGTCCAGCCACGGCAACAGGGTTTCACGGAGCACCGACGACCGCGCGTCCTTGGCCCGGAGCCGGCATATTAGGTGCCGGCTCGAGGCGAAGCGGACGGCGCGATACACCACCACCATCACGAGCACCCTCGTCGGCCGGAACGCCATGAGCGCCATCTCTCAGGCCCCGTCGAAATCCGCTGAAAAGCGGATCTCCAGCTGCTTGGAAGGCGCCCCGGCGCCTTCGTCCGCTTTCTGCCCGTCTTCCAGGATCGCACGCTCGATGTCGATGGACCCCTTCAGCCATTCCATCACGTTCGCCTGGGTCAGCTCCCCCGCCTGCATCAGGTCGATCCGCTTCCCGACCATCGCCAGCATCCGCTCGGTGATGGACCGGTACACCGCCTCCCGGTCCGCCAGCAGCTTCGCCCTCTCACCCCTCTTCAGCCGGTCCAGATGCAGATCATAATCGCCCGCCCGCCGGAACCACTGGTGCTTCGTGCACCAGTTCCGCCACACGTCATATCGGCGGAACTCCACCCCGGCCGCTCCCATCGCCTTCTTGATGTTCCGCTCCGGCCCGAAATCCCGGAACGCGCAGAACGCCGCGAATGCCTGCGGAGACTTCCCCGGGATCTTCTCCCAGCTCTCGAACGGCATCAGGTCCCTGAACGCCTCGTCCATCATCCATCACCGCATCCATGGACCTCGCGCCGCCCCCCAGCCGCGCGCCGTCCGTGTCTGCGGTTCCGGCCTGCATTCCGCCCGCCGCCGCGGCGGGAATTCCGGTGAACCTCATCGCTACGCGCCCACCCCGAACGCGCCGAGCCCGTCATCGTCCGGCCCACTGATGCCCGATCCGCCGGAAGCCGCTTCCACGATTCCCGCTTCGAGATCGACCGACCCGCGCATCCGCTCCTGGACCCAGGCTTCGATCTCCGCCAGTCGGAACCGCACCGCCGCTCCCAGCTTCACGAAGGGCATCGTCTCCTTCCAGACGTGTTTCCTGATCGTCGAAACCGTGAGCCTCGTCAGATCGGCGACTTCCGCGATCGTCAACCAACGTTCCATGGCCACTCCTTCCCTCGTCGGGGAATAGCGTAGGATGGGTTTCCTGATTTGGGTATCAGGTGAACCACCTGAGTTTTTGCGAATTTTGATGGAATTCTTGTAGATAGACGTCTATACCCGGGAGGAAGAACGTAAAATAAGCGCGGCAAAACCATGCCGCGCCCTTTGTGACCTGAGGTCTTTCAGGATCTCAGGAGGCGGACCGCTCCTGTTCCGGCTCCGCCGGAGTTGCGGCCGTTTCGCCGAGAAGGTCTTCCTGCACCTTACGCACCTCGGTGAACTCCGCGCTCTTGAAGTGGGTGTAGAGGTTCGTCATCTGCATCGAGCTGTGCCCTGTCACCGCCATCACCTTGCTGTCGGCCACATTAGCCATGCGCAGGGTCGTGTTGAAGAAATGCCGCCAGCTGTGGAAGTTCAGATGCCTCTTTTCCCGCTCCGCCTTTACGATCCCGATCTTTTCCAGGGCACTGTAGTACTCGTGGACCACATGGTTCCTGCCGATCGGTTTGTCCTTTCCAGGCATCGCGAAGACGAACCCGTCTCCGTTCCGCTCCTTGAGCACAGCGAGTTCCTTTTCCAGCAATTTCGGGAGTGGAACGTTCCGGGCCTTGTGCGTCTTGGTATCCACGTATCCGTAGTTGTTGAACTGGGCGGTGACGGCAAGATACCCGTCGAACAGGAACTCGCCCTTCAGCCCTAGGACCTCGCTGATCCTGAGCCCCGTGCACGCCGCCACCTTGTTCACCAGGTAAGTCTCGTAATCCCCCCAGACCTCCCGCCAGTCCTGAGGGAAAATCTTGCGGACTTCCACCGGTGTCAGGATCTCCACCTCGTGCGGATCCGGTTTGAGTTTCCCCACGAACTGCGCCGGATTAGCCTTGATGATCTTCCGCCGGACCGCCTCGCCCAGCATCACTGACAAGACCTTCAAGTAACAATTCGCCGATTTGTTCGCCAGCCCCCTGGCCTTGAACGAAATCAGCCACTCGTCGATCAGGAACTCGTTGATCTGGTCCAGGCGCATCTTTCCCCACCGGGGCAGCAGATGGTTCTTCAGGGAACTCTTGCTGGAATCCGCATACGCCTCGGTCAGGGTCCGGCGCGCCTGGCGGCGGAGCAGGTATGGGCAGGTACCCCATTCCCACCAGCCCTTCGCGAACTCCTCGAACGTCGGTACCTTCCCCCGCTCGGGAACCAGCCGCCCCTCGCGTAGAAGCCTGTGGCAAAAGTTGCGCGCCTCGGTCTTCGTCTGCTTCCCCGTCGAATGCCCGCACACCCGCTTGCCCAGCTCATCGTAGGTCATGTAGTAATAGACATGCTGACCCGACTTCATCGTCCGCTTGTACAACGAAAACGCTTCCCGATACCGCATGCAAGCCTCCAATCGCCGGATTCAGCATACACAGCTGCTAACACCCGGTTTCCCCTAGAATTCAGGAAGCCTCGATTGGATTAGCAACTCTATAACAGGATTGGATTAGCACGGTTTTCCTGATCTGTAAATCAGGTGAATCACCTGAGTTTCAGTTACCGGTAGCTCGGTGAGGAACACCATCTCCGGTGACCGGCTACTGACTTTGGGCTGCTTCCTCAAACCTTTCTTGCCGCGTACTCCGTATGCAGCAACTCCTTGGACCGTTC
>Ga0209727_1001478_pt1 | contig 19138 bp, 9 predicted proteins | sample RifGroC1_FD_183995 | JGI IMG/M metagenome (GOLD analysis project Ga0209727, IMG submission 183995) | Groundwater microbial communities from Rifle, Colorado, USA - Groundwater C1 (SPAdes) (version 2) | ecosystem: Environmental > Aquatic > Deep subsurface > Groundwater | place: Rifle, Colorado...
CCTTGTAGGCGGCCCCGTCGGCCTGCTTGGCGTGTTCCCGTGCCAGTCCCTCGTGATAATGCGCCGACTGCAGGCGGTGACTGTCGGCGTCGCTCCAGCCGCGGTCCGCCGCGAGTTGGTCCGCCGCGCGGGATGCTTGGTTGTACTCCTCCAGCGCCCCGCGTCTCACCAGCCTTGCGGCCGACGTTTTCTCGATCTTGGATGCGCCCTTGGGGGCCGCAAGCAGTGCGCGCGCGGCTGCCAGATTCGCGCTGTCTCGCGCCCGTCCGGCTTCCTGGTGGTGGGCGTTGTGCGCGTCGTCTGCCCCCTGTACCAGTGCCTGCGCCGCCGCCTCGTAAGCATGCGCAGACTCCCTGCGATGCTGCGCCGCCTTCGCGTGGTGCTCCCGCGCGGCCTTGGGGGCGGTCCCGGCCAGCAGTTCGTGCTTGTCCGCCACATCGTGCGCGTTGATCGCAGAGTACCGCGCGCGGTTCAGATCTTGTTGGTTGCGTGGGTCCTTGGCCGGGGTGACTGGATACCAGTAGATCCACCCGTCCCCGTGCCCCATGCGGTAGCCGCCGTGTTTGCTGTTGGGCACCGGGGAATACCCAGGTGGCGGCTTCCCGGCGGCGGTCGCCTGGATGTGGGCGCTCACGAGCGCCGTCGCCTCGTGCGCTCGCTTGCTCTGCACGTCGCCCGGCTCCACGTCCGCTCGCGGGTACAGGTGCGCGCCCGCGGCGTGGTAGTGCTTCATGGCCGCGTCGTGGTGCCGGTACGTGAGCCCGGGGTCGAGAATGGCCGTCTTGCTTTCCTGCTCAAGGTGGTGCCGGTAGGCGGCTTCGTGCTCCGCCGCGCGCTCCTTGGGCGTCTTCTGCGGCTCCGGGGCGGGCTTTGCCGGTGCGGGTGCAGGCGTTGCCGCGGGCTTGTTTTTGCGGCGGGTGCCCTTGGCGGTGGAACCGAACCGCGCCTCCGATGCCGTCTCCGCCGCTTCCTTGTGCAGGCGTGCGCGGGTGGGCTCGTCGCCTCGCTCCGCCGCCGAGGCCGCAAACTCGTGCAGATCGGCCGCCTTCTCGTACGTGGATCGCGCGTTAGGGTGCGCGCGGTCCTTTGCCTGCCGCAGCAGCTCCGCCTCCTTGCGATGGTACTCCGCCCCGAACTCGCCAGGGTCAGTCGGCGCAGGCTCCGCCGCTGCCGGCTTCTTGGCCTGAGGCGTGTGCTTGGCAGCCAGGGCGCTCGCGGCCATGGCGGCGCCGGAAAGATAGTCCAGGGCCCCGCCGCCGGCGCCGTTCCGTGCGGCGTGGGCCGCTTGCTTGTGGGCGTCGGCAGCGCGCGCGTGGGCGACCATGGCCTTGTTACTGGTCGCCGAACGTGCGGCGTCCGCGTGCTCCTTCGCGCGCGCGAGGTGCTCGTCGCCCCGCTCCTGCAGCCGACGCTGGCGACGTTCGGCCGCCTCTGCGACGGTCTCGCCGCCGCGTTCCGCAATCGCCGACGCCTCCGCCGCCTGCTTGCTGGCTCGCTCCGCCGCCTCTGAATCCAGGGACGCAGTGACGGCGCCGCGGTCGTGCTGCTGCATGGCCAGCGTGTGAGCTTCGCGCGCGTGCTCGTGCGCCCATGCGGCCTCGTGGTGGTACGCGGCGGCCCGCGCGTCCGTCTTCGGGTCGGCCGCCAGCGCCTTGTGCCGGCCCTCCTGTGCGCCGTGTGCGAGCGCCGTTACGCCGTGGTGCCCGAACTTTTCCCGAATGCGCGCCGCCGTCGCGTCGACCTTGCTCGGAGCCGGCTTGGCCGGCTCGTCGCGGTGGTCTATTCCGACGACCTGCCCGTTGTCCGTCCACACGGTGGTGCGGATCTCGCTCCGCCCGCTGGTGGGCGCGGCCTTCTCCGCCGCATCGCGGTGCGCCACGTGCTGCGATGCGTGGAAATTCAGACGGTCGCGCGCCGCCTGGTCCATGTACCCACCGCCGAACGTGATCTTGTTCATGGCGGCAAGGTGCACGGTGGCCGCGTCGCGATGATCTTGCGGGGTGAACTCGGCGTGCGCCTGATGCTTGGCGCTGCTATGGATCGGCTTGCCGCTTTTCGTGTGGCCGACCACTTCCTCACCGCCGGTTGCCCCGGGGGCAGGCTTGGGCTTCTCCGGTGCGGGCGCCGGCTTGCGCGCAACGCCCTGGTCGAACAGGCTCCCCGAGGTCCCCGCCGACTCACCCTCGAGCCCAAACAGGCTCATCTGGCCCGGCGCGGGCTTCCTCGCCTTCGCGAAGGCCTCGAGGTCGGCGTGGGCGAGCCAGTACGCGAACGCCTTGGAGATCGCCTCGCTGAAAAACTTGTCGACCGCCCGATCGCGGTCCGCGCCGCTCAGGGACTGAATCCCGTCCCATTCGCCCTTGACCCGCTTCATCACCTCGGCATGTCGCTTCTCGACGTGCTCCGTCCGCGTGGGGGGCGTCCAGGTGAACTCCGCGCCGTTGCCCTTGTCGCCGATGTGCGCCCCGGGGGGCTTGCGCCCGGCCACGGTCGCGACGTCCACTCCGTAGTCCTTCAGGAGCTTGATGAACTGAGAGTCCGCGTCGGTCTCCCCGAAGATCTGACCGATGGCCGCGCGCGCGTCGCTCTGCTCCACCTTCACCTTCAGCTCCCCGCCCCCGAACGAAAACTGCGGGTTGCGCCCGGCCAGGCGCCCGACGAGGAATTGCGGAGTTAGCTCTCCGATCTCCCGCGAGGCCTTGGTTAGCGCGGCCCGGGTCTCGTGCGCGAGATCTGTGCGGGCCTCGATCTGGCGCACCAGCGTGGCCTTGACGCTCCCGAGCATGGCCTTGAGCTTCGCCTTTTCCTCCGGGGTGCGGTCGGGGACCTTCTTGCCGTCCCTGTCCTTCGTCCCCGTGGGAGGCACGGCATCCAGGGCGACGCGGATTTTGACCAGCGCCTCGACGGCTTCGTCCCGCTCGAAAAGCACCTCAGGCATCTTGTCGGCGAACAGGTGGGTATTGTCGGCCATCCGAACGGTCGACCCGAAATGATCACTCTTCCAGTCCACCTCGCTGCCCGAATGGTTCGCGACCGCTCGCACGTATTGCTGGAACCCGTCCGCCCCGAACACTCGTTCCATCTCCGCCCGCTGCTGCAGGGCCAGGACGGCCGAGGCCTGCGGGTGGTAGTTGTCCTTGATCGCGAACCCCCCGCGGGCGATCACGGGGATCGCGTAGCCCATGTCGTGGTCCATCCACACCTGGTAGGCCATGAACCGGTCCATGGGCGTCACCTTCGGCCCGCCACCAGCGGCCAGGGCGTCGAAAATAGCGTCCCCTTGCTTGGCGTTCACGGCCAGGTGCCGGACGCCGTGGTCGCCGAGGGTGCGACCGGCGGCCTCGATCTCCTGGTGCGCGAGCTTGTGGACGTTGCGCGCCATGAGCGGAGCCAGGCGTCGGTCGGGGATCTCTGCCGCGCGGGCGTGCGCGACCATGGCCCCCAGCATCTCCTTGGCCCGGTGGGCGTTGCTCGGCACGATGTAGCCGTGGTGCACCAGCCGATCGATCTCGCGCTCGAGGTCGGGCACCATGGACGGCCCCGCGCCGACCTTGGGCGGCTTGCCGAACCGCTCCTCCATCTCACTCCGCACCACGCCCCAGTCCGCGGTCATCGCCGCGCGGGTCTTTTTGTCCAGCTTGTTGAAGCCGGCCGGGACCTGCCCGGGGTCGGAAATTACCTTCCTCGGAGTGTCGCTCCCGCTGTCGGGCTTTGTGGCCGGCTTGCCCTTGGCATCCTCGGGCGCGTCTGAACGCCCCCTTGGGTTCGCCGGCTTTGCGGCCGGCTTGCCCTTCTGGGAGTCCCCGCCCTTAGGCTTGCCAACAACTCCAACCCCCGGATACCAATACTCGAACTGCCCACCGCCCATGGCGCGGTGATAGCCGCCGTGCTTCGAGTTGGGGATCGGGGTGAATCCAGCGGGGGGCTTCATCATGGTCCGGGTCCTCTCGCTCCGGGCGGGGCGCCCGGCCGTGCTGCATGTGCGGGATACTACACCGGGGGACGCCAGGCCGTCACTCGTCATCCGGCGGGATGTCTTCGGGCTGCGGCCCCAGCCAGTTTAGGCCGCGGCTCTGCAGCGGCTTGGCCGCCTTCTCCAACTCGTCGAGGAAGTGGTCACGCGCCATGGGGTGCCTCCAGTACATAGATCTTCGTGCGAACGTCCGTCGCCTCGTGCTTGAAGGCGTCGGGGGCGACGGGATGTTCCGCTGTGACGAGGTGCCGCCACGGGGCAATGATGCGCTCGCCGCTGGGCCCGTCGGGCAGTAGCAGGATCGCCTTGCCCCGCCCGGTCCAGTGCTGCTCGATCGCCTTTCGCACGATCGCCTGTGCCGCGGGGATGTCACTCACCCCCGGGGCGCCGCGGGTCACAAACGGCGGGTTCATGAGCAACACGTCTGCCATGGGCTGCCCCGCGGGGTACTCGAGGAAGTTGCCCGTGGAGATCGACGTCGCGCCCGAGGTCCGGCGGCTGTAGTCGGCAACGTGCGAGTCGAACTCGATGCCGTGGGCCTCGATGGCGCCTTGCTCGAGCGCGTACTTGAGCAGCCGTCCCTCTCCGGACGTCGGGTCAAGCACGCTCTTGCCCTGGACGTCCGCCATGGTCGCCATGCGCCAGGCAACCGGGTGGGGCGTGTTGAACTGCCCGAGGCGGGCCGCCGCCTCCGTCCGGCGGGGCGCCGCCTTTGCCGCCTGCATCCGCTCGAGCTCGGCCAGCCGCTCGCCACCGGTCTTGACCGGCGGACTGTTCGCCGCGCCGGCGGTGCCTTGCAGCGACGCCTCGAACTCGCGCCACTGCCCGTGACGCTTCAGGAACTCCTGGATCTGCCGGAGCTTGCCCGCGTACTCCACCGTGCCGTCCGCGCGGGGGTAGGTCTTCGGCTCGCCGGTGTCGGGGTCGAACCCCCATTCCTTGAGCATCCTTTTTGATGCGTCGTAGTTCCGCCTCTTGTTGGAGCCCAGCCGGTCGGGGTCGGCGGTGCTCATCACGAGGTCCGCCCGGTGGCGCGCGTCGCGCATGATCGCCGTCCACTTCCCCTTGGCGTTCTCGAGCTGGCCCGCCAGCCGCTCGGCGTTTTGGGCCGTGAGCTCGGCCGCCTTTTCCGGCGTCGCCTCCAGCTTGGCAGCCGTCCGCCGCTGGCCAGCCAGTGCCAGGAAGGCCTTGGCGACATGGACGTTGCGGGCCCGGCTTTCGTCGTACTCCGGCGTGCCGTAGGAGCCGACCGGCGCAAGGTCAGCCGAGATCACGGTCTCACCCGTCACCGTCGACAGAAACGCCCCGTCGGTGGTGATGTCCAGCACCACCCCCCGTTCGTCGCCCTGGGGCTCCAGGATGAACCGCGGGAGAGGGCTGTACGTGCCCCCGTGCGGCTTGTTCCACTTGCCGTTGCGGTCGGTGGTCTGGCGCACCACCCGATATCCGTGAGCGGGCTTGTGCTCCACGGACACCTTCATCTGGCCGCGGTAGCCGCGCCCGATCGGGTAGTCGGGGATCGTGTAGGAGTCCACGAACCGCCGCGCGGTGAGGTGCTCCCACAGTGCCGTTGCCGCCGGGCTGGCCGCCACGACCGGCGGCATGGCCCCCACGGGGAGCTGCTCGGCCGCGGTCTCCGCCGCCTGGACCTGGGAACGGTCGGCCTCCATCTCGGCCGCAGCGGCGGCCTTGCGCTCGGGGGCGCCCTTCGCTCGGATCTTGCCTCGCAGGTAGTCGACCGCGGCGCTCTTGAGATTCCATCGCCCGGTCGCGATGCGATCGGCCGTCGTTCGGTCGATCACTCGCCCCCCGCTGGGCATCGGCGCGTCGTGGGGCAGTGTGGCCGCGTCGTTGAGCAGCTTGCGCCAGTCGTTGAGCAGCTTGCGCGCGCGCGGGGCCTTGGCGGCCCCCATGCGTTCAATCTGCCCTTCGAGCATGCCGTATTCTCTCTCGAGCTCGGCATAGAGCTCGTGCGGCTGAGCGGGCCGGGGAACCGGCGCCACGTCCTCGCCGCTCTTGCCAGGCACTGGGATCGGGAGCCCGTAGTTGTAGGTCGCCTCCGAGTGACGGTCCTCGGCGCTGGCCTTCATTTCAACCAGAACGCCGTCGTCGCTCCGATCGCCGTCGTCCGGGTTCCACCGTGCCCACCACGTCTTGCGCCCGCCCGCTTGCCGCACCGGCCGCCAGTCGCCGCGGCCTGGGTGGTCCATGACGGTCCAGGTCCGCGCGCCGTCTCCGTAGGCGGCGGACCGCCGAACGTCCCCGAATGTGAACCGGTCCCCCGGCTTGAGCCCAGCCCAGAACCGCTGAGCCGTCTCCCGCCGCGTGAGCTGCCGCGGGGCGGCGGGGTCTTCGGCTGCCTGTTTTGCCAGCTCGATCACCTCGGTGGCGCGCTTGGCATCCTCGTGGTGCGCTTCCAGCCGGGACCAGTCGCGCTCGGATTCGTGCAGTCGGAGCCGCGGCGCCATCCGCTTCGCCGCCTCGAGCACGACCTGAATCTCACCCGCGGCGTAGAACCCTCGCAGCGCGGCCGCGAGCTTGTCGGCAGCGGCCGCCCGCTGCAGGATCCCCCACTTGCCCGCCAGAGGTGAAAGGGGGTCGGGGTGCCATGCCGCCGCCGCGCGCGCGCCCGCCTCGTCGGCGTCTCGTGACGCGCGCAGGGACTCAGCTTCGAGCGTCTCAGCCCGGGGATCGCCCGCCGGCGCGTCGGCGGCCTTTTGCTGCATCAGCGCCGCGTAGCGGTGCGCCCGGGCCGCTTCTGCGTCGGGATCGTATTCGTCCTCTCGCATCGCCGCGAGGAGCGCCTTTTCCGCGTCGAGGTGCCGGTTTGCCTCGCTCCGATGCGCCAGCGCCCGCTCCGCCGCCGCTTCGCGCGCGCGGTCGACGGCGAGCACCAGCGGCGGGCCGCCCGCCACCGCGCGGCGATCCGGCACGCCCTCACGCTCCGCCCTCCCCGCAATCCGCGCCGCGATCTCGGGGTAGGTCGCCGCCGCCGCCGGCGTAACGTCCTCGCCCTGGGCGAACGCCGACACCACCGCCCCCTCGTGATACGCGGCAGTGGCACGGGCGAAGTCCACGCCATCGCGGATGTCCTGCAGCGGCATGGCGACCGGGCCGCCAAGCCCGGCCGCTCCGGGGAACTCGCGCGCGCGCACCGCCCTCCGGAATTGCTGCAGGCTCATCTGGAAGGGCGGGGTTCCCGGGGGCGCCGGCTCCACCTGCTCCGCCTGCAGCATCTCGATCATGCTGCCGATGTCCGCCGCCGCGCGCCGCGCCTGGAACCGCGCGCTTGACCGCGCGGCGGCGGTAATGCGGTCCGAGGTGGCAGTGGCCAGCGAGCGCCGCACCAGATCGCGGGCCTGCCGGATCGCGTCGGTGTCGCCCGGATGGTCGACCGCCGCCGCCTGCGCATCCTCGGGGATGGGCGGGATCGGCCGCGGGGGGATGGCGGCGCCCGTCGGCTCCGGCGCTGCGGGACGCACCGTGACCGGCTCGGTCGGGGCGGAGCCTCCCTCCGGCATGCGCTCCCAGCCGGGCTCCGACGGGCCGCCCTGGTGACCCTGGCCGGGGGCGGGTTCTGCGGATTCCGCGGGGGCCAGCTCCACCTGCTCGAGCAACTCCTTTACCCGCGAACCGAAAACCCCCGTCACCTCCGAGATCGACCACTTGGATCCGCCCTCGGTGATGATCGACAACCGGTTTTTCTTCTGCACCGTTACCGAGTTGTTCCCCCCGATGCCCACCTTGTCGCCGGGCTTGATCTGGTGGAACGCGCGGACGCGAGCCAGGTCCACGCCTTCCTTGAACGCTTGCCGCCGGGCGGCTGTGCCGCTTTCGATGTCCTCGATCTGGGCCGCCAGTCTCCGCTGCTCCGTCACCGCCGCAACGTGTTCGTGGGCGAGCTTGGTAGTGCGGTTGAACAGCCGCTCCTTGGTTCGCGCGGACCGACTGCGGATCCCTCCGATCTCCATCTCGGGGGTGTAGTTGCCGCTGTGCGCCACCGATGCCGCTTCAGCGCGCGCCGCGCGCGTGTCAGCCGCGGCCTTTGCCGCTTTGAGCTGCGACAGGGTCGAATTGTCCGTTGTCGGCTCCGCCTTGCCGCTGAGCAGCGCCTGGATCTCGCGCTGCAGCGCCGCCAGCGTGCTGTTCAGACGGTCCTTTGCCTCACCAGAGGCATGCGCCGCCTCGCGCCTTTGGCTGCGGCTGGTTCGAGGCGGGTCTTCCAGCGTCATCTGGATCGATCGCGCCGACTTCTGCTCGTAGTCCTCGACGTCCTCGTGCAGCGTCTTGCGCGTCCTGGCGATCTCCGGCGTGTCCGCCGGGTGCCCTACCACGCCCTCCTCTGGCGTCTTGGGCACCGGCGGGAGCCCCAGCCCTGGCAGCGCCACGCGCGCCGCCTCGAACTGCCGCTCCCGCTGCTGCCGGGCCTCCGTCTCCGGCGAGGTCTCCCCCACCCGGAGCCCGCTCCGTGTCCCGGGCCCGTCGCCGTGCCGGGGGCGCTCCGGCTTCGGCTCCTCACCGAACAGCGCCCGCTGCGCCGGGCCAGCGTCCGCCGGCGCCTGCACCGGGGCCCCGATCGCGCGGTGGACCGCCACCTGCTCGTCATAGGTCGCGGCGGTGTAGCGAGGCTTGCCGTCCTCCCGCGGCACGTACTCGAAGATCTGGGCTCCCTGCTCCAGTGGCCCGCCCGCGTCCTGTGCCGCCCGCAGCGCCACGGGCGAAACCCACGTGATCACCGTGTAGCCGTAGCGGTGCAGGTCGGTGGACTTGCCCAACGCGAGCATGCCGCGGGCCTGGATCTCCTTCCGCGTGAGCGCCGGGGGCAATCCGGCCGCGGGGGCGGCTGGCTCCTTTCCAGCCGCCTCGCGCAGAGCGTCCCAGTGCTCGGCCTCGAGCGCGTCGCGCTCCCGGGCCGCGCGCTCCGCCGACGGCAGCCCGTCCAGGAACGTCTGCCAGTCCTCCGGGGCAACGGTCGACTCGATCGGGGTGTAGCTGGCCCGGTCCTCCGGCCGGAGGCGCCCGCCGGGGTAGCCGTCGAGGTAGCTTCCCGCGGCCGCCGCGGCGAAGTGCGCACGCGCCGCGCGCTCGGCCTCGCCCAGGGCGACGGGGGCGAGTGCTCCGGGGGCGCTGCGCTCGGGGGCGGTCCTCTGGCTGCCCTGCCAGGCGAACGCCCCCGGCTCGCGCTCCACATGCTCGGCCACGACGCGCAGCGGCAACCCCCCGGCCGCCAACCCCGCCAGCCGGTCGCTCTCGCCGGCGTACCACCGCCCGTAGCGGTCCAGGGCCAGCGCCGGCGTCCAGCCGCGGCGCCCGTGTGGGAGCTTCTCGCCCACCTGCCGCATGGCCTCTCGCCCGGTCTCGGCCGCGAACATGAGCCAGCCGGGCCCCTGCAACGCCGGCGCCGGCGCCGGCGCCAGGGCCTCGGCCCGGGGGCGGGGGGCTTCCAGCGGCAGAGCCACCTGGTGGGGGTCGGGCCGCCGGGCCGCGGCGCGCTCCTGCCAGTCGTAGGGCCGCCATTCGTAGTTGCCGAGCTGCTCACTCCCGCGGGCCCATCCTCGAGGAGTCGGGCGCCAGCCGCCGCCAGGGGGCGGACGCAGGGCCGGCCGCGGGGCGCGCGCGCGGTGCACCGGGGCGGGGGGCTCATCGCCGAACAGGCTGAGCTGTCCGCGCGCGGCGGGCGGCGCTGCAGCGGCGGGGCGGGGGGTGTCGAAGTCGAAGCCGCCCTGGCTGGCGGCGGGGCGCCGCGGCGCGGCCTTTAGCAGGTCTTCGTCGGGGGCGAGGTAGAGCTTCACGAAGCCCTCCCAGGGGCGCCAGGAAGGACAGGGGGCTGCTCTGCGGGATCGGCTCCGCGGTCGACGTCCAGGTACAGCCGCAGACCGTCAGTGCTGCGAGCCGGGGACGCGGGCGAGCTGGCAGACTCGGCCTCGAGCAACTCGTCGTCCGAAGGGTCGGAAGTGAACCGGGCCCGCGCCGCGCGCGCCTCTATGGCTTTCCAGTCGATCATTGCCGTCAACCCTCCAACTCGTCGCGGATGGCGTCGATCAGGCTAGAGATCCGACGCGACCCCATCTTGGTCAGTTCCCCCTGCGTCGTGCCCTGCAGGCCAAGGGTCGTGAACGTGCCGTAGTCGCTCTCGAACAACTTGCGCACGAGCTTCCAGGCATAGTCGACCTGTTTCAGCGACGCGGGCTGGTCCGGCTGGTCCTGCCGCTGCTGCTCGGCTGCCCGCCGGGACTCCGCGAACTGACGTTCGCGTTCATCGCTCGCCTGGTATCGGGCTGCGCGCATCTTGGCTTCCAGCGGCGCCATGACCTCGCGCGAAGGCATTAGCCATGCCTTCGCCTCCCGGTCCCAGATGCCGCCTGCGGCCTTGATCTCATCCTTGAAGTCGAACGTGTTCGGGGCCGAGAGCACCAGCCCCTGTCTCCGCCGCGCTTCGGCCGTGTCTCCGACCTCGACGTTCCGGCGGTGCTGTTCGCCCGCCTCCTGCCCATGCTTTTCGAGCCAGGCTACCGCATCGGCCGTGTTCACGATCCGCCGCCCCCCGGGCCCACGCACGCCGTTCCACTTGCCCAGGTCCTTGTCGTAGGCGGCCGGCCCACCGATGGCCACGGACCGGGCGCCGGCGGGCTCGATCGGGATGCCGTGCTTCTGCGCCAGGGCAACCGCCCGGTCCACCGCCGACGGTTTCGCCACCCCGGTCTTGGGCTTGGGCTTGGGCCTGACCAGATACTCCAGCGTCCGGGCGATGCCCTTGCCGTAGTAGACGCGCTTGCCGACCACTACCCCGGCCATGCCGCCCTCGCCCACATCGTCGCCGACGTTGAGTGTTTTGATCTGGTCGACCTGGATCTGCGGGTCCTGGTGCTCTGGCGGGATGGGCGCCGCGACAACCCACATTCCCGGCTTGGGCCAATCGTTGCCCAGCGCGTCCGCAGTAACTTCCTTCGTCGCCTCCCACCCCTTGCCCTTCCACGTCCGGACCTTGATCCGCTGGGGCTTTCCTACGTCCGCGACTCCGGGCTCCCCGATAAACCACGCCGCGAAGGCCCCCTCCTTCATGGGGATGCCAGCGGCCCCCATGGTTTCCCCGAACCGCTTGACCACGTCCTCGGTTACCAGCGCGCGGCGAGCCTCCGGCCAGTGCGCCACCAGCTCGCGCGCGCGGTCCACCGTGAGCCCCTTGGGCTTGTCTGGCAGCACCCCGCCGAAGTGCCCGTGGAACTGCTCGGCCTCCGCCTGCAGCCGCTCCTTTTGCTTGGGACTGCCGTGCACGGCCACGGCCGCCAGCTCGCGTTTGAGGCTCGCGCGCTTGGCCTCGATCTTGGGCGCGTGGTGTGCCCGGAGCAGCGTCGAAAGGTCGCGCTTGGGCATCCGAGCCTCCTCGCCCGTCTCGTCGTGCCTGATCGTCACCGCGTCCCCGTCCACGGCAATGACTTCGTAGTGCCCGCCCTCGACCTTGAACTTGCCCCCGACCTGGAACTCGTCGTGGTGCCCCAGCCCTTTCCCGCCGGTCACCTTATAGAAATACCGGTATTTCGGGCGGGGCTTGCCCGTGGGAACCCGCCGGAGGTACTTGTGCGCCTGGCCCTTCTGCAGTGAGGCCTCCCACATGGCCTTCCCTAAAAGCTCGGGCAGCTCGAGCCAGGCCCGGCGCGCCGCCTCCACTTCGCGCGCGGGGTCGATACCGAGCATCATCAGCGGGCCACCGAAGCTGCGCGCCAGCACACCCTGGTCGAACAGGCTGCCCGTCTGGCCGCTGCCCAGTCCCCGCATGCCGAACAGGCCGAGCTGCTCACCGCCGGCAGTGCCGCCCCTGGTGGCAGGGGCCCCTGCGGGCTTGGGCTTGGCGAACGGCTTGCTGCTCACCAGCCCGCCGGCAGTCTTGCGCACGCCCACCTCTTCGATGATCGCGCGCGCCTGCATCGGGCCGTACTTCGCCCGCAGCGTCTTCATGTGGGCGATGAATGCGTCCTCCCCGCCCTCTTTGCCAGCGCGGAAGGCCTCTTTCGCCAGGTCCTGAATCTGGCCGCGCCCCAGCTCCGGGCTCTCTGGCTCCGGGTGGACGTCATCGAACAGGGTGAGCTGGGCGAGCTCGTACTTGCGGGCCGCCTCCGCCGCGTCGTGGGCGGTCTCGCGCGCGCGCTCCTGCAGCGTCGTGATCTCCTCCATGGAGCGGGAGCGCCGGATCTTCGCCTCGAGCGCCGCCTTCACCGCCGGCCAGGCGGCCGCCGTCTTCAGCGTCCGCGGGACCTTGTCGTCGCCGAGGTCGCGCAGCACGCGCCCGACGATCTGATCCGCGCGGTGGATCTCGCGCATGTGCGAAAGAGACTCGGCCTCCTCTGCCGCATGGGCCGCCGTCACGGGCGGAACCTCCTCCACCTCGCCGGGGAGCCCCACCTGGTCGCCGCCGAAGCGCCCGCCGCTCTCCCCCGGATACCAGTAGATGCGGCGCCCGCCGACCAGCTTGTACCAGCCCCCGTGCTTGCTGTTGGGCACCGGGCTCCAGCCAGTGCCGGGGGGGCGCATGCCGGTGGCGGCCTTGACGAGGCGCAAGCGGAAGCCCTTGACGATCTCGGCCCCGCGCATGGCCACGGCCGCCTGCACCAGCCCGCGGACGGTCGGCTCATCCACCTGCGTTATGCCGGCCGCGATCGCCGGATCGCGCAGCGCGATGTCCGCGACGTCCGCCAGCACCTGCCGCACGATCCGCTGCACGGGCACCTGGATCTTTTTTCCCCGGCTCTCGCGCGCGCTGTGCCCCGCGTGCGCGTCCACGGCCATCCGCACAAGCGCGGTGACCCGATCCATCGCAGCGTTCCGACCGCTGGCCTTGAGCAGCGTGGGCAGCTCGCGCCCGGAGACGCTCGCGAACATGGAGCCCTGCGAGTCGGCCTGCTTTTTCGCCTCTGCGGCCTGCTTTTTCGCCTCCTCCGCCTCTTTCTTCGCCGCGTCCTCCCGTGCCTTTTTCGCCTTCGCCCGGGCGGGGCTGATCCCGAACTCGATGTCCATGGCCTCGGCCGGGGTCATCCGCGCGGACTCCATCCCGCCGAACATCCCCACCGATCCGCGTGCGCTGTCCGAAAACCCGTATTCGTCGTGGTCGATCGCAGCCCTGGCCGCCACTCCACGGAACCCTGTGGGCATCTTGTTCGTGCCGCTGTGGAATCGCACGACTCGCAGGAGCATCTTGGCCGTGGGGTCCTTCCCGATCCGTCCCTGCGGGGTTTCAGGGTCGGTGTTCACCTGCTTGAGGTACAGGTCCACCTGCTCTTTCGCCGTGTTTTTCTTGTACATCTCGCGCGCTTCGAGATCGGCCTCCACGGCCAGCCGCAGCGGCTCTCGCAGGTCCCAGCCGTTGTTCTCGGCGATCAGGAACGAGGCGGTGGACATGGCCAGCGACTCGCGCAGGGTCGGGTTCATTCGCTCAAGCACGTCAGCGTCGGGCACCATGCGCGCCGCCAGGATCCGCTCCACCCGCCGCCGACCGTCATCGTTCAGGAGCTTGCCCTCCCCGTTGTTTTCGATCAGCTGGGCCTTGTTGAAGTCGTCGATCACTCCCGCTCGCCTGAGCGCGTTGACGAACTCCTCGCTCCGGGCGCTGTAGAGGAAGTCGCCCAGCCGCTCGTCCGGGTCCATGGTCGCGACCATCGCGTCCGTGACGTCGGCCGTGACGAACTGAGACAGGGCCACGTCCTCGGAGCGGGGGTCCAGCCCCTGCGTGAGCGCCTCGTTCATCCGGCGCCCCAGCAGCCGGAGGTTGGCGTTGTCGGTGCCGGGGTCCGCGTGGACCTTCCGGACGATCATTGGGCGCTTCATCCGCCGGACGTCCGCGGCCTTGAAGCCGAAGGCGTGCGCCTGAGAAGCGAGGTAGGTCTTGAGCGCCTCGCCCGAGTCGGGGTATGCGGCATAGGCCATCTGGACGGCCATGGTCCGCCCGTTGCCCCCCAGCACCACCCCGTCCTGCGTGACGATCGGCGGGCCGTTCACGGCGTCGGGGTTGCTGTTGACCATGATCGCGGGGTCGAGCCCGGACGCGATCCGCTGCACCTTTTCCTGCTCGGCCGAGATCTTGTGATAGCGGCGCTCCTGGACGTGCTCCGGGTAGTCGGGACGCTGGGGGAAGTCCCCGATGGCGTTCGGCTTGTGCGAGGCGATGATATCGTCCGCCTCCAGCAGCACGTACTCGGCCTTGAGGCTCTCGATCCCCTTGCCCGTGGCGCTCCGGAGCTTCACCTCCGTCCGCGCGCCGGTTTTGGGCCCCTTCGCGTCGCCAGCCTTCACCGGGGCCCGCGACACCAGCACATACCCGGTGGGCTGTTTCACCACCGCGTACTCCCGCCCCCCGGGCGACGCGGCCGCCTGGGCCTCCAGTTCCTCGGGCCGCATGGCGAACCCCTCGATCTGCTCGTACTCGCCCTTCGTGAGGTCGGCCATGGTCGCGCGGGGGAGCGCCTTGGGCGCGGGCTTGCCGCTGGCCTTCGCTTCCTTTACCTGGCGGTCGGCCGTGCGCTTGGCGTGGTAGCCCGCGACCATGCGCTTGAGGTCCGCATGCTTGATGTGCACGGTCTTGCCGCTCTCGTCGTGCCGCGCGTGTACGATCCCCCTCTCCTTGTCGTGGTGGAGCACCTCGAGGTGGCCCTCCTGTCCCGCGTGAGCGACCTTCAGCTTCGTTCCCGCGTGCAGCTCGTCATCGACCACGTGGCGCCCGCTGGGGAGGCGGTAGATGTAGCGGTATTTCGGGCGGGGCTTGCCCGTGGGGATCCGCTTCAGGTACTTGTGCGCGCGCGCTTTCTGCAGCCCGTCCCCGCCGCAGCAGTCGCAGCCCATCCCACCGCAGCAGTCGCATTGCCGCTCCATCTCCCCGCCGTTGGCCGGATCGGACTCCTCGATCCACACCAGCTCCGGGGCGTCACCCTCCTGAGGAGCGAGCCAGGAGGGTTCGTCCTCCAACAGCTCTCCGGACTCGCCCTCCTCGAGCACGTCCTCCAGGAGCACCTCCAGGTAGCTGTCTCCGCCCTTGCACAGCACCACCTGGGCCTTCGCGATCACGGCCACGCCCGGCCCGGGCGGGCGCTCCCGCCGACGGGTGCCCCACAGCTCCATGCTCCGGCGGAGCACCTCCTGGCGGGCAACCGGGGCAAGCCGGGCGGCCTTGCTGGCGTCGATCACCGCGGCCCGAACGGCCGCCGGCGACTCGTACGAGGTCCACTGCCGCACCTGGGGCAGCAACTCCGCCCGGGCGGCCTCGGGCAGCCCCTCGACCACCTGTTCCGCCAGCCGCACGGCCGTTTCGCCGGACCCGCGGGTGTACTCGAACGTTCGCGCGAGGTCGGAACCGTCCACGCGCAGCTCAGCGCGACGCGCGCGCTGCAGCAGCGGAGCCAGTCCAGAGTCCAGGGTCGCCATGCTCTCACACTCCCTATGGAGGCCGATACCGTGCGATGTCCGCCGCTCGCGGGGCCCCCTGCACCGGCAGTCCGGACGGGGGTGGGGCGCGAGTGGGTTGCGCCGCGCGTCCACGATATCCCGGCGGGGGGGCGGACACAACGGGCGCCGCCGGCCGCGCGGGCGGCGGGGGGCGGCGCGGGCTGCGATCGTCCGCGTCCGCAAACGTCCACTGCAGCCGACCCATCCGGGCGCCCGAGACGGCGAACCACAGGGCCATGACCACGTCGTCGTGCGGCCCGACGCTCACGACCTGCCCGTTCTGCCAACTCAGCGACTGCAGCTCCCCGCGCAGGTAGTCGGTCACACCGATGGACTTGGCGTCCCCGCGCGGGAGACGGAGCTTTTGGTTTTCCAGGAGCAGCCGCAGAGACGGAACCCCGCGGTCGAGGTCGTGTTTGCCCATGGTCAGCCGCGATGCGGTCTTCCAGGGGTGGGCAGGCATGTTGCCGGCCGTGAAAAACTTCACAACCGGGAGATCGGTTTCCTCTCGCAGTTCGTCGCTGAACACCCGCTGCGCCTGGTTGGCCTCGATAAAGATCTTTTCCGGGTTGTACTTCGCCGCTTCCTCCTGGATCCAGGCAAGCTGGCGCTTCAGGGGCAGCCCCTTGCCCCGGCGGATGTTGACCAGCCAATGCCGGCCCTGGGGGTCGATCGCGATCGTCAGGACCACCGTGAAGTCCGCCCCGGCCTCGGCGGAGAATGCCAGGTCCACGCCGGTGTAGAGGTAGCAGCCACGCTCGAGCCACACCTCCACGGGCAGCCCCAGACGGTAGGGGACGTTGATCGGGCCGTCGAACAGGGCGTCCGGGAACAGACTGGCCTCGTCGGACAGAGGCTCGCACAGGTACTCGCGCGCGAACCGCGTCGGGCTCTGCAGCGCCCGCTTCTTGAGCTTCAGGGCCCGCTTGCTGTACCGCTCCGGGAACAGCACCCTCCCGGTGGCCTTGTCGATCGCGGGGAACTTGTGCACCGCGTAGCTGCCGCCCTCGGCCAAGTAGCCGTAGAGGTCCGAGCGGTGCATGGGCGTGCCGACCACGAGGAGCTGGTGGTCCACGTGCACCATGCCCTCGATCGCGGACAGGAAAAAGTCGATGTGGCGCTCGCGGATCCGCTGGGAGTAGATGTCCAGGTCCGTGAGGATGTCGTCACAGATTACCCAAGCGGGGTGAGCACCGCGGAGGCGCACGCCAAAGCCACGGCACCGGATCACCGAGCCGTTGGCGAGCGTGATCTCGTCCTTGTTCCAGCCGGCGTCCCGGTCCGCCGGCAGAAGATGCGCCAGCCGGGGGTTGCTGAGCAGCTCGGCCGCCACCAGGGCGAGCAGTAGCCGCGCCTGGTCCTTCGAGCCGCCGATCAGGTAGCCCAGCCCCCCCGGGTGAGTCCAGCCGGCGCGCCAGATCGGATAGCCGAGCGAGAAGAAGTGGCTTTTCCCGTGATCGCGCGCGGCGAGAACGACCGCTCGCCGTTCGTCCAGGACGATATCATCCCAGTCCTCGTGATGGCGGCCGCACAAGCTCCGGCCGTTGTAGGGGTGCTCAGCCGGCCCGCGGATGATGGTCGAAAAGAAGTAGCTCAAACTGCCCCGGATCAGGTCGTTCTCGATCTGGGGCCAGATGCGGTCCTCTTCGTCGGCGCAGACGAGATCGATCGCGCCGGCCGCCAGCGGCGCGTCTCCTTGCAGGAGGTCGGAGAACTGGGGGAGTGTGACGCCGCCCGCGACTACCGGCGTTCGGGGGGGCGGCGGTTCCTCCCGGCGCAGGAGCGGGGGCGTGCCAGGGCGCGGAACCGGCCGCTGCTGCATCACAGGTCAGGTCGGCGGGAGAAAGTACAGCGCCTTGCGCGGCCCGCCCTCGCGTGTGGGGTTCTTCCTCGACGTCGGGGTCTCCCGCCAGTCGCGCCCGTGCTCGGCCTCCACCTGCCGCTCGCTCCAGATGATCTTCCGCGCGTGGGGGAAGCGCCCGACGGGGGCCCGACGGGGCGCCAGGTCCAGCTCACTCCCGCAGTCGCGGCAGCTCGGCCGGGGGTCGGCCAGCATCACTTCCAGTTCCTCGGCCCGCACGGCTTCGGGATCGCACGTCGGGCAGTAGTAGTCGTTGAATGCCACCAGCGCCTCCGGGTTCAGTTGGCGCCGTCCGCGCGCAAGGCCAGCGCCAGCCGGCGATTGCCCCGCGTACGTGCGGCCGCGTTGTTGACCGCGTCCAGCGCCCGCTGCCATGGCTTGCGCGGCGCGCGCGAGTGCGAGGCCTGCACGGACAGGGCAACGTCCAGATCTTCGCGGGTCAAGTGCCCGTGCGCGATCAGGTAGTTGCCGAGCACGGCCTCTTGCTCGATTTTGACCACTTCGGCCGCGCGACGAAGGATGTCCCCGTCCACGAGGCACATCTCCCTCAGCACGTCGATCAGTCGCATTTTTACTACCTCCGTCTGCCGCCGCGCAGCTCCTCGCGCAGCAGTTGCAGCACGTTTGTCTGCTCTGCCGCGGACTTCCCCTGCTCCCCCGACAGGCGGAGCAGAGCGTCCTGGAGCGCCGTCAATCGGCGCCATAGCACGATCAGAAGCATAAGCAGGATCGCTGCCACAAGATAGCCCCCACCGGTGGCGATCATCTTGCCCGTGGCTTCGGCGAGCAGGTCATCCATGAGTCACCGTCGGGGCGGAAGTTAGTATTCTGTTCAACTCGCTCTCGTGCCCCTTCCTCGCACACTACCCGCCGACGGCCGATTTTCCCAGTCCCTCTGTTGCGACGTACGACAGAAACTCGTTCCAGTGTTGGGAAAATCCCCCAGAAAGCCCCTGTGCCGTCTGCCACCTCTGGACGGCCGCGAGCGTCTTGGGTCCGCACTGGCCATCCGGTTTGAGCGGTTCACCGCAAAACACACTGAGCGCCAACTGCACGAACAGTGCGCAGTTCTTCGTCTGGGGCCGCCAGCCCGCCGGGCGGGTGTCGTCCACGTGAAAGTGTCCGCGGTGCTTCGCGTTGTACCAGTAGCCGAGCACCACCCCGAAGCCTGCCTGGCGGAGCGTCGCCTCGACTCCGAGATAGCGCCGGACGTCCTTGGGGGCGTTCCCGGTGACCATGGGCTTGCCCTCGGCCCACCAGACGGAGTCGATGTCGAAGGCGTGCCCTTCCCGGTGGGAGTCCCGGATGATCCGGCCCTTCTTGTCGTAGCGTACCGGCCGGTTGACCGTGAACCCGGCCGTCACGACCGCGATCGGGGGGCCAGCGACCTGCGACAAGAACTCGATCCACCGCTCGCACATCGCGTGAAAGGCCGGCAGCGCCCACACGCGGCGGGGCCCGCGGCCGAATGTCCCGTACTCGGGCCGACTGTAGCGAAGGTCAGCCGGGCCCAACTTGCTGAAGTGCACGAAGTCTGGCATGGGCCCACATTGCCACAGTCGGCCGGCGCGCTGCAATGCTTGTTGCCAGGCGCGCTTTGCGGTAGACTGTCGGACTCAGTGCAGTTGATCGGCCGGCTCCCCCGGGGATGGTCCTCGGGGGGGCGTCTTCTACTCCGACGGGCGAGACGCGAGCCGGTCGAAGTAGAGCACCCGCGCCCATCGGTTGAGCGCGTCGAGGATGATCTCCTCGACCGCCTGGTGCGGATCGGCGATCCCGGTCACCTCGCACGCGATGCCGACAAGCTCTGCGCGCAGCAGCACCGGCTGGTCCCGGTACTCGGCCCGCGCCAGGCGCTTGACCCGCGCGCGCAG
>Ga0209727_1001482_pt1 | contig 19084 bp, 17 predicted proteins | sample RifGroC1_FD_183995 | JGI IMG/M metagenome (GOLD analysis project Ga0209727, IMG submission 183995) | Groundwater microbial communities from Rifle, Colorado, USA - Groundwater C1 (SPAdes) (version 2) | ecosystem: Environmental > Aquatic > Deep subsurface > Groundwater | place: Rifle, Colorado...
TTATTATCCGGACGTTTGAAGGAATGATTCTATCTGTTTTTTTAAAACCGGAATATCTTTCTTTACCATACCCCATGTTTTCTTCTCATCAATGGAAAAATATTCATGGATCAATCGATTTCTCGCTCCAACGATTGACCGCCAAGGAACATCAACTGCTTTCACCTTTAATTTCTTGCTTATGTGAGTTACTGCTTCTCCAATGATCTCAAGTTTTCGAAGAACAGCGCTTTGGAAATAATCATCCGTACGAAAATGATGAAGTGTTTTCCCTTTTGTAAAAAGCTCAATGGCGCGTATCGCATCCCGAATATGAAGAAAATACGGTAAATCAATTTTTTGCTTCATAAAAAGGGATAACCTGTGAAAACACTCTATCCCGAATATAGGGAGATACGCTTTGTTTGGTTACAAGATCAACCGGTACCCCGAGCAGTTCTTCCAGTTGTATTTGAAGTTCCGCCATACCCAAGAGAGTCATTTTTGATTTCGGAAAAAAATCAACCAAAATATCATAATCGCTTTTTTTCCGATGATCTTTCCGTACGCGCGAGCCGAAAAGTCCGGCATACGACACTCCATACTTACGTAGAGCATCACATACTTTTTCATACTGGGGAATAACCGGTTGCATAGTACTTATTATACTACTGAATACGACACATAAGGTCAACAACCTAAGGGCTCGTTCGTAAATGGCTTCATGGGTATTTACGAATACGACCCCCCTATAAATTTATCCGCTTGCAATATTTGCGTACCCGCCTGATTCGATATGTGAAGCATTTCGGGCAGGGCATTGCGGGCAGGTATGTTTGTATTATCCCCGTGTATCTCTGCTACAATAACATCATGTCCAATCGTCGAGTTATCGCTTTTAATACCATTAGCCAAATCGCAGGCAAAGTTATAACCAGCGGTACGACGTTTGTTGTCAGTATTCTCATCGCCCGGACGCTTGGCGCTTCCGGATACGGCGACTTTACTAAAATTACGACGTTTGTTGCGTTTTTCTACCTATTCGCGGATTTCGGTTTAAATACAGCATATCTTGAATTATCGGAGGACAAAAAAGCCCAAACAAATTTACTCTTCCTCCGGACCCTATTTGGCTTATCTCTTATGTTTCTCTGTATATCCATTCTTTCATTCCTCCCCGGTACTGATATTCAGGGATATACGCCGCTGGTAAAACTCGGAATCATTTTTTTCTCTGTAAGCATTCTGTTTCAGTCGCTTATCACAACGGCAAATGCGTTTTTCCAAAAAAACCTGCGGTATGATTATGCATCCTATGCGCTGTCTCTTGGAGCAATTGTCACCCTCCTTTCTGTTTTTTCATTCCCCTATTTGGGTATAACAGGTGTTATTCCAAACATCTTTGCGTTCCTGTTGGGGTCTGGAGCAACAACAGTTGCTGCTCTTTTTTTTGCTAAAAAAATTATCCCTTCCTTTTCGTTTTCTTTTGATTCAACGCTTACCAAAAAAATGCTTGTAATCGCGCTTCCATTGGGATTAACGCTCTTATGTAATGTCGTATATTTCCATGCAGACAGCGTCATCCTTACGCTTTTCCGCTCTTCTTCTGAAGTAGGTATTTACGGATTTGCCTATAAGGTATTTGAATTTCCGCTTGTTGTCCCGACATTCTTTATGAATGCAGTTTTCCCTCTTCTCCTTATTTCCATAAAGGGGAATGACATGAAAGCATTTATTAGACAAATGAAGCAGTCCTCCGCTGTTTTATTTTCGCTTTCCTTGGTTCTTGTTTTGTGCGGATATATATCCGCACCTCTTTTTTCTCTTATACAAACAGACTTTCAGGCAAGCATTGTGCCGTTCCGGATTCTTCTTCTCAGTCTTCCTGTTTTTTATCTCACGAGCGTTACGATGTGGGTTTTAATAGCCCTGAAAAAAAGAGTTGCGCTTTTCCTTGTGTATTTTATCTCTATGATAGTAAATGTCGGAAGTAATATTCTCCTGGTACCGCACTATGGGTATACGGCAGCAGCGTGGATCACTGTGGTGTCGGAAACGCTTGTACTGCTTCTATCTCTTTTTGTCATTCAAAAATACTTTAACCCAAGTAAATAAAATCCGAAATTCGAATATCGAAACACGAAACCCTCCTTCGCTCTTACGAGCTTTGGATGGGCAAAGCAATTTTGAATTTGCATAGCCGGCCGTAGCATTAGCGAAGGCTGGTTTCGAATTTCGTATTTCGTGCTTCGGATTTATTGAAATCAAGGTGATTGACGACAAAACACTGATCAATGTACCATAACATTCATGACTAATGAATTAATAATCCACACTGACGGCGGAGCCAGAGGAAACCCGGGACCGGCAGCAATCGGTGTCGTTATAGAAAAAGATGGGAAAGTAATCCATACATTTGGTCAACGGATAGGGGAGTCAACAAATAATGTTGCAGAGTACACTGCGGTCATAGAAGCATTGAAATATATGCAGGCGTATCGGACAAACAAAAAAAATAGTCATTCCTGCGAAAGCAGGGATCTTACTAAAAACGATAAGGTTCCGGCTTGCGTTTCACTTGGCCGGAATGACAAAGTTATGGATTGTCAAACTATACATTTTGTTCTTGATTCGCTTTTGGTGGTAAATCAGTTGTTGGGAAAATTTAAGGTAAAAGACGCAAAACTCCGTTTCCTTCTTTTGGAGGTACGGTCATTAGAACAAGAGGTTGGGGGAGCTATAACATATTCGGTAGTACCCCGTGAGCAAAACAGAAAAGCCGACTTCCTGGTAAATCAAGCACTAGACCAATAATTAGTTTATAAAGTACTGAGTTATAAAGTTATTGAGTTATTTGTACTTTATGAACGTTATAACTTTATAAACTTTTAACTTTTCCCCGGGGCTCATGTCGTTTTCTGTGTGAAAGGGAAGGAAGAGGGGAGAGTAAGTGATTGTGTTCGGAGCTTTTCTTTGCAATAATAAAGTAAGATTTTTCCCGTCTCTCCTATGACAAAACCCTCCTCTTCATCATTAAAAAAAGAATTAGCTGCTCTTCCTATAGCGCGTATCGAAACAATGGATCAATCGTACGTACTTAATCTACGGGAATACTTATTCGCAAACGGTTGTCAGGTATTCGTGAATACCGGCCCCACGGAAAATGTCACATACTTTTTTGTGGTTGGTGACAGCAATTTCGTGAAAAAGACTCTTGCATTCCGGCACGAACTCGGGAAAAAACAACTTGTTATATGCTGGGACACCGAAGGTCACGAATCGATCGAGCAGTTCCTCGGTCTCCACTCAAAAATTGTTTTTGTCGATCCTGTTCCGATAACATCAGACGTTCTTTCTGAAATTTTTACGTTTCTTTTTACCACCAAAGGGAAAGAGCTTAATATGCAATCCTCATGGTCAAAAAAAGGTACAAAAGACGGTGATGGTAGTGAAATTCCGCATACAAAAGTACAGGCAGAGAGCCTTGACACGCACACGGAAGAATCTCTCAAACTTCCATCAACCCGCGCATACGAAGATGTTCAAAAAAGGAGAATCGCCAATCTCATAACTGATATGTTTGGAAAAAAACGTGATACAAAGACGGTTCACTCAACTGATAACGGTCAAAATAAAGAAAATTTGAAAACGGAAACACCTCGCAAACAAAAATTATGGTTGTCATATCTGGTGCCAATAGCCTTGATTACGTTCTTCCTGTGTATGTCACCCTTCCTATTATATAGTGTCAGTTTTCTTATACGCGGATGGTCTCTTATGAGTGCTGCTGCGGGGTTTACGGAGGGAAAGGGGAATGTAGTAGAGGCACAGGTCAAAAATGAACGATTTTGGAGCGGATATACGCACCTGACCATGCCTTTTGTTCATGGAACAATGCGGTTTGGGCTGGGAGACAAAACAATTCAGGCGTTTGAACGCGTAGATCGTCTTTCGGATCTGATAGCCGACGCAGAACTTGAACTTCTTGCCATGAATGATGCAGTTCTTTCCATGGGTTCATCGCTTATACTTGATCAAAAAGACAAACAGTCTCTTTCCCCTGTGGTGGCGGTGGACACCATACGGAAAAGCATTCCCTCAATCAGAAACAAACTTGATCTTGCCGCAGCCTACCTCCAGTCGTTTCGGAGCCTGCAATCTTTTCCGTTTTCTTTACCCGCTGTTCAGGTACAGATTGAAAAAGCTATAGCAAAAATTGAGAAACTCCGGCAGGTTTCAGAGGTGGGAGAAAGGATTTCCCAATTGTATCCCTTTATCGGAGGATTTCGGGACAAACAGCGCGTGGCGGTCATATTGCAAAACAGCAGTGAGTTGAGGCCTACGGGCGGATTTATCGGGTCTCTGGCTCATCTTACTGTTTCGGAGGGGTCGCTTGAAGAGATGCGCATTGAAGATGTATACGCTCTTGACGGACAATTGAAGGGGCACGTTGAACCTCCGGGGCCCATAAAAGAACTGTTGGCTCAGGAACACTGGTATCTGAGGGACAGCAATTGGAATCCGGATTTTTCTAAAACCAGCCAAACTGTTCAGTTTTTTTATGAGAAAGAGACAGGAGAACGGGTGGAAAGCGTTGTGGGAGTTACTTCCTCGTTTATCGTCCGGATTTTAAAGGTTGTGGGACCGGTAGATATTCCTTTTTACAACGATCGGATCACGGCGGACAATTTTTACCTGAAATCATTCTATTATTCGCAGGCGAACTTTTTCCCAGGATCGAATCAGAAAAAAGATTTCCTGGGCGCTCTTATGGAGGCCATCCTTTCAAAACTTCAAAAAAACGTTCAGTCCGGTGTAGCCATCATGGAGATTATCCATGACAGTCTCGCCTCCCGCGACATCCAGTTGTATACCGCGGATCCTGAGGGACAACGGGCTATAGAACAGTTTGGGTGGGGAGGAAAGGTGCCTGCCGGATCCGCATGTCTTGTGACAGAAAATCAGCCGCCGTGTGTTTTTTCCTATGTATATATCAATGAATCCAATGTCGGAGTCAATAAGGTGAATGCGTTTATCGAGCGAAGTCAAACGCGTTCAGTCCAAATTTCAGAAACAGGCACCATATCTGAAACAATCTCCCGGAAAATCCAAAACGTGTCCCGGAGAGAGTCGGGAACCGGAGACTATATGACCTATCTTCGTATATTTTTCCCGTCTGGCAGTATCCTTACATCCCTCACCTTGGACGGAAAACCTATCCCCATGAAGGATATAAAAACGAAGCGTTCGGGTCTTCCGTATGGAGAACTTGATACGTCCATACCAAATCTCAATGGCGTTGCCGTGGTGTTTGAGGTGGCTCCCGGCCGGGAACGGATCATTTCTGTTGCCATTTCTCATGGGCAAACGATGCTTACTGAAAACAAAGAGGCCATCCTGACTCTTTTTGAACAAAAACAGGCAGGAGTTGATCAGGTTCCGATAACAACAACAATCACGTATCCTCCCGCGTGGACCGGCCTCCCGCTTCCCTCAACGCAAACCGGCCGCGTGGTTGCAAAACAAGGGTATCTCGAGTACAATACCGTTCTATCCCAGGATAATGAGTTTTTAATTCGTTTCATGCGATAACATATATGCCAGGTAGTGAATCCGCACTACGATGCGAACCTACATGGGCAATATAAAAAAATATAAAGATAACAGGAAATGATAGATACATAAAGTCCGTTTTCGCATCGAAATTAAACGATGCAGTACGGATCTACTACCTGGTATGAAAGCACTTCCCTTAGAAGCAAAAAAACGAACCGTTACCGGCAAGAGAGTAAAAAATCTCCGAGAAGCTCATGTTTTGCCTGCCACAATTTATGGGAAAACGACAAAACCCATATCTATCCAGGTAGAAGGAGATACGTTTGACCGCACATTTCAACAAACGGGGGAGACCGGACTCATCCAGCTGACCGTTGATGGGGAAAAGCATCCGGTTCTCGTAAAAAACGTACAGCGTGATCCTGTATCAGGCCTCCCAGTCCACGTTGAATTCCACCAGGTCAGTCTGAAAGAAAAAATTCACGCCAAAGTGCCGATTGTCTTTACAGGAGAATCACAGGCTGTGAAAGAAAAAGTCGGAACGCTTCTCCAGCTTCTTAGTGAGATTGAGGTGGAGGCTCTTCCCACGGACCTTCCGGAACACATTGAAGTGAATATTTCCGGACTTATCAGTGTAAATGACCACATGACAGTAAAAGAACTGTCGATGCCGGAAAACATCGCGCTTCTGACGGATCCTGAGATTATGGTCGTCAAAATCGGCGAACTCCTGGCTCCTGAACCAGAACCAACACCTGCTCCTGTGGAGGGTGAAGTTGCTGAAGGGGAAGAGGCCGGGGTTGAAGGAGAAGAAAAGGGGACTGAAGAGAAAAAAGAAACTCCTGAAAAACCGGAAGAGCCTCCAAAAAAAGAATAAGCAGAACTCTCTGTTTCCAAATCTCTCAATCTCTTTATCTCTTTGTCTCTTTATCTCTTTGTCTCTCTCCCTCTGCATGAAACACCTCCGGAATCGGGTAGTTTGGATCCAGCGCCATTACCTTTTGAATGGAGGCTTGTGCTTCCTCTGTTTTTCCCAACTCCTGTGCGTACCACGCAAGCATGATATACCCATCCCGATAGTCAGGTCGTTTCTCAACGACCTGTTTCCATTCTTCATAGGAGCGTTTTGCTTCAATCATCCTAGTGTTTGAAGCTGCTTCAAACGTGATCTTGGAAGTGATAATGCTCGTTGTTTTTGGTTGTTTCCAAAGGATAAACGAGGCTAAAACTCCACAGGTGAGTCCTGAAACAATCCAAAAAACAGGGTGCGCGGTGAATAATCGGGGAATCTGCGGTAAATGCTGTTTTTTTGATTGAAAAAAGGCAGTTTTCTTCATAGTATATACTTGGCTTGTGGCTTGTCATCTCTAACCCGCATCGAAGCACAGAATAAACCCCAAGAGGAGTCTAGACTTGTCATTCCTGCGAAGGCAGGAATCTATGTAATTTTTTTTAGTAGATTCCGGCTCGTCGCCTTTCGGCTCCGTCCGGAATGACACATATCTAATTTCGCTTCATTCATTTCGTAATTCAGGTTATACTAATACCATAGTAAGGTACTCATGAATATGGATGCAAGAGTAAAAATAGTCCTTTCAACTCTCTCCAAAACCTATCCGCGTGCGAAAATTGTCCTATCCTATAGCTCCCCATGGGAATTGCTTATTGCAGTCATACTTTCTGCCCAATGCACGGACAGGGTAGTTAATAAGGTGACGAAAGTGCTTTTTAGGAAATACCCAACGCTTGATTTCTATACCAAAGCAGATCTTTCGGCGTTTGAAAAACACATCAAATCGACCGGATTTTACCATAATAAAGCCAAAAACATCCTAGGGGCAGCCAGGCGTATCCGGGAAACATATCGCGGGCGCGTACCGAAAACCATGGAGGAGCTGCTTACTATTCCCGGAGTGGCCAGAAAAACAGCCAATGTGGTTCTGGGAAATGCCTATGGGGTGATAGAGGGGATTGCTGTGGACACACACGTCATCCGTCTTTCCCAGCGGCTGCGCCTGGTACCAATAGATAAAATTGGAGGAAAACACCCTGCGTTTGTGTCACATTCAACAATGCAGCAATATAACAATGTAACAATTGATTTTTATAAGGACGCGTCTCCTCTCAAAATAGAACAAGAACTTATGAAGGTGATCCCGAAAAAAACGTGGTTTTCCCTTACATACCAGCTTATCGATCATGGAAGGGCTGTTTGCAAAGCAAAAAATCCAAAATGTCAGGCGTGCCCCTTATCCTCTTATTGTCCGGTAAGAAGGGAGCAAAAAGATGGTAATCCTTGATTCTTTAATCTTATTTGTGTTACCCTTACATGTATAATTTTATTCACAGTGTTGATATATAAAAAAGGAGATTTTTTATGAAAGCAGTAAAGCGCACCGAAAAATTGGTAAAAAAATCAGAAAAAATCGAACCGGATTTTATGAATACGGCTTCCCGGTCGGACGAAAAATCCTGCTGCTACCTCAATACACGAAATAAAACCCCGATTATTATCGGGGTTCTTACGATTGTTCTTCTTTTGGCGCTTGCTGTCAGCAAGGGCTATGTTCTTGTTGCTATCATCAACAATAAACCAATTTTCCGATTCCAACTGACCCAAACTTTGATGTCCAGATTTGGAAAACAGACGCTTGAAGGCATGATCAGCGAAAAATTAATTGCTGAAGATGCCCGGAGGTCAGGTGTAGTTGTAACGCAGGAGGAAATTGATAAACAGGAAGAGGAAGTATTAAAAAGTTTCGGGGGAAAAGTGACGCTTGACGAACTTTTGAAATTCCAGGGGACTACAAAATCGGAGTTTGACGGCCAAATCCGGCTTCAACTGTTGGTCAACAAGCTTTTGGAAAAAGACATAACGGTCACGGATGAAGAGATTGCATCGTATAGGGAAACAAACAAAGCGCTCATGGTTTCCTCCGATGAGGCGGATCTCAAAGAGGAAGCCCGAAAGGCTCTCCTTGAACAGAAAATAAACGAAAAAATTCAGCCGTGGTTTACGGAACTGAAAAATAAAGCAAAAATCTTTAAGTTTTTTTAGGTGTTTTTGTTTTTCATTTGTTTTATTTGTCGGATTTGTAGTATTTGTCGGATTATTAATGTTTATGCCTTGGTATCTCGGAAGCATCGGTTTTCTCCAATCCTCAATCAGGAGCTGGATGCAAATAGGCATTATTCCCTTATTGGTGTGGTCGCTTGTATGGAAGGGGACGGCGCTTTGGCACGCAGCACGAAGAAATGACAGGGTGTGGTTTGCGATGCTTCTTATTATAAACACGGTTGGAATATTGGAAATCGTCTACCTCCTGTTTGTGGTAAGGCTGTTTGCGTGTTCCGCACGCCTTCCTGCTCGAAAATACGTCTCCAAAAGAAAAAGAAAATAACCGGCTGTTTTTTTCAGTAGTTTATTCTTTGTCCGCACCCTATGAAAACATGGCAAAAGCTTAAAAACAATCCGGCGCTTTGGAGTCGTTATTTACTGAGGGAACGGGTCATTAAAAAAATCCGATCTTTTTTTGATGAGCGCGGATTCCATGAGGTGGAAACGCCGATGCTTATCAGACACCCACCGGCAGAATCATACCTTGACGTCTTTGAAACCGTGCTTCTTGACCGACACCGCAATCCAACAAAAGCTTATTTATCAACGTCTCCTGAGGTCGCACTGAAAAAACTCATGGTTGCCGGCATGGGAAATTGCTACTCTCTCACAAAATCATTCCGAAATACGGAGGCGGGGGACAGACTCCATAATCCGGAATTTACAATCCTTGAGTGGTACCGGGTCGGCGCAACATACACGGATATTATGAAAGAGTGCGAAGATCTCATTCTCCACTTGCTCAATACCATCTCTTTTGATCACGACAAGGCTAAGCCTTGTCGACAAGGCTTAGCCTTGAATTCACAAACACTGTCATATCGGGATAATTACATCAACCTCGCTCCGCCATGGGAAAGAATCTCTGTAAAAGAAGCGTTCCAAAAATATGCACGCGTTGATCTTGAAGAATTTTCTACTATACAAAACGCACGTAGGATAGCCGTATCTATGGGGTATTCCGTTGCAAATGAAAACGCGTGGGAGGAATTGTATAACCAAATATTCTTAAATGAAGTTGAGCCACACCTTGGTATAAATCGGCCAACAATTCTGTATGATTTTCCCGTGGCGGTGGCAGCTCTTGCAAAGAAAAAAGAGTCTGACCCCCGCTTTGCAGAACGTTTTGAATTATATATCGGAGGACTGGAGTTGGGGGATTGTTATACAGAGCTAACCGATTGGAAAGAACAAAAGACGCGGTTTGATAAAGAAATGAAGGAGATTCAACGGTTGGGAAAAACATCATATGACTACGACCATGATTTTATTGAGGCTCTAAGAGTCGGTCTTCCGGAATGCTCCGGGATTGCAGTTGGGGTTGACCGCCTGATTATGCTTCTTACAGACTCGGTCAATGTTGCAGACGTGTTGCTGTTTCCGATTGAAGAACTTCTTTAAAAAGAGGCGCGTTTATGCGATAATTACTTTCATGTCAACCATATCCACCGCTGATTTTTCCAAAGGAATGTTTATCGTGTTTAAAAACGAACCGCATCAAATTGTGGAATTCCAGCACGTCAACCCCGGAAAAGGCTCTGCATTTGTGAGAACCCGGCTCAAAGCCCTCAAAACCGGAAAAGTCCAGGAGTTTACCTATAAGGCCGGTGATTCTGTCGAGGAACTTCCGATAGAAACCCATGAAATGCAATATTTATATCCTGACGGGGACAGTTTTATGTTTATGGACAATTTTACGTACGACCAGGTCGGTGTTCCGGAGAATTTTATCGGTGATTTTACCAAATATCTTAAGGCCAGCGACACATATCAGGTTCTTCTCCATGAAGGAGAAGCCGTGGGAATTCGGTTTCCGAAAAAGGTCCGCCTGAAAGTAACCGAGGCAGATGAGGGCAGCCGGGGAAATACGGTGTCAGGAGCAACCAAAACCGTTGTTGTAGAAACCGGGGCGAAGGTTACTGTTCCCTTGTTTATTAAAGAAGGCGAAACGATTGCCGTTGACCCTGAAACGGGCAGCTACGTCGAGCGAGCGCAATAAGCCGCCACGCCTCCATACACCGCTTTAGCGTGTTAACACGATAAAGCGTGCTTTTTTCTCTTTTGAGTCTGTAACACCCTATTGACAAGAAAGTTTCTTCAGATTACGATGTGGATAACTTTTCCACACTCCCGCCCTTTATCTCGCGCTCATCTTATTATATGGATATACAAAAACTTTGGAGAACAGCATTGGTTGAAATCGAGCTTCTGGTATCAAAACCGGTTTTTCAAACACAGTTTTCCCAAAGCGAGCTTGTGTCGCTGGAGAGGGGCGTGGCAACCGTTGGATTTCCCAACGCCATGATTAAAAACCTTGTTGAGGTGCGCCACTATTCCCTGATAAAAAGCATTCTTGACCAACACACGGGCCAAAACGTCAGTCTTGTGTTGGTGGTTGCCCCGCACAAAAAAGTTTTGTCCCAAAAAGACGCAGGGCCTTTGTTTGAACAGCCCAAAGAAACAACAAAAGAGGAGCTGGATCAGACCGCCCGAAGACTCCACGTCCGCCCTGAACACACATTTGAATCGTTTGCCGTGTCAACGAGCAATCAAATCGCATACGCAGCAGCTACTGCTGTGGCAAAAACGCCCGGAGCAGCCTATAATCCACTGTTTTTTTACGGCGGGGTGGGAGTGGGAAAGACACACCTAATGCACGCGGTGGCCAACCAACTTCTGAAGGAGAGGCGTGGGGTAAAAATCGTCTACTGTATGGGCGAGGAATTTTTAAATGAAATAGTCGAGGCCATACAAACAAAAACAGCAAGGCAGTTCAAGCAAAAATACCGCTCTGCGGACTTGTTGCTTGTTGATGATGTGCAGTTTATTGCGGGAAAACAAACCGCCCAGGAAGAATTCTTCCATACGTTTAATGCGGTTCACAGGGACGGCGGACAAATTATTCTCACCAGCGACCGGGCGCCCGAGGAAATATCCCGGCTGGAGGATAGGTTGCGGTCCCGTTTTGAGGGCGGGCTTACCGTAGACATATCAGCCCCCGACTTTGAACTTCGAACGGCAATAGTAAACATTAAGGCCTCTGCTCTTAATATCGGCCTTACGCCGGAGGCCAGCAGAATAATTTCCGCCAACCTGACAGACACCAGGAGCATCGAGGGGTTTTTGAAACGTATTACCACAGAGGTTTCCGCGCGGCCGGGCACGATTCTTACCCCCGAATTTGTTTCATCTCTTTTAGGAGCAAAAGCCAAAAACAACAGCGTCGAAAAAGCGCCGGATCAAAAAAGAAAAAATCAGGTTACCGCCCAAGAGGTGCTAAACGCCGTTGCGTCTTATTTTCAGATCAAGCCAACAGCATTAAAGGGCCCTAAGCGCGACCGCCCCATTGCCCGCCCCCGTCAGGTGGTTATGTATCTTTGTAAAACAGAGCTGGGGATGACGCTGGAAGATGTTGGGGGGCTTTTGGGCGGGAGAGACCATACGACGATTATGCACGGAGCGGATCTTATCACAAATGAAATATCCACAAACGTTCGTCTTCGCGACTCCGTAGAGGGGATAAAAAAGTTTCTCTGGGGATGAAAGAGGGGGTTTTCCACATTGTTTTTTTGTTTTCCTCATTTTATCCACACACTTATCCACTATATTTCTTCCTGTTTTTTGTCTCTCCTTGTTCCTTTATCTCTTGCTGTTCTCAGCTGTTGACAAAATCATCCAAAACCCATACACTTTTCCACGCTCTTATTATTACTACTGCTAATAGGAATACTATACCTTTTCATGAAAGCATCTCTTCTTCAGGAACACCTCTTGCCCTCACTGTTGTTTGTCGGAAAAAATGTTTCTTTTAAAACACAATTACCGATAACACAACACGTTCTTCTGATGGCGGAAAAGGGGCGACTTCGGCTGGCTACCACAAATATCGAAACAACAACAGCAACAACGATTGCGGTCAAATCAGACAAAGACGGAGGAATTTGCGTTCCCTCGAAACTGTTTATTGATCTTGTTTCATCCCTGCCTCCGGGAAAAACCGATTTAGAAGTCAAAGAACAGACGCTATTTGTAGCAAACGCAGGATACAGAGCCACACTTCCTGGAATCGGAACAGGGGAGTTTCCGCCCATTCCGATAAAAAAGAAAAAAGGAACACCGCTGGGAAAACAGGAGTTTGTTCTGGCCGTAAAAAGCGTTTTATATGCTGCTGCCACAGACGAAGGAAGGCCTCTTCTTACCGGAATAAAAATCAAAAAGACCAAGGATCAAACGCTGTTTGTCGCAACCGACGGATATAGGCTCTCCCTGAAAAGAACCGCGCTGCCGCTAAAGGAAGATTTTGACAGGGTGATTCCCGGAAGGGCGCTTTCCCTCGTTCTTCAGGTAGGAGAGGGGGAGGAGGTTGAGTTTCAGGAGGTCGAAGATGGACAAATCGGTTTTTTTTCAGAAGACTTCGAGGTGTACACCAGGGCAATTGAGGGAGAATACCCCGCATTTGAACGCATTATTCCCAAAACCAACTCCACCGCGGTAACTCTCGATAAAGAAACGCTGGTAAAAGCAGTAAAAACAGCTGCAATTTTTGCCAAAGACAGCGCAAACATAGTGAAGCTTCGTTTTGACCAAAACTCCATGACGGTTTCCGCAAACACCCCTCAAGTAGGGGAAAGCAAGATAGACGTCGACGTTGAAATGGAGGGGGACGGAGGAGACATCGCGTTTAACAGCAGGTTCCTGCTGGATTTTTTAAGCAATGTAACCGCAGATAAACTCGTTTTTGAAATGACCGGCTCTTTGAATCCCGGAGCTTTTAAGATTAAAGGCGATGACTCATTTCTTCACATCATCATGCCGGTCCGGGTGCAGGGATAAAAAAGACGCTAATACCTTATTTAAAAATTATGAGAATGTTTGGAGCGCCGCTGCCTCTGTATTCAAAATGAATATGGGGACCGGTTGAATTTCCTGTTTGTCCGCTTCTTCCTATGACGTCTCCGACAGAAACATCGGTTCCTTCAGCGGGCATACTGTTAAAAGCTAAATGGGCAACGCGGAGAACGTACCCTTCCGGTGTTTGTATGTCTATATAATTTCCATAACCGCCTCCATCGGTGCTGCCGGCAAAGCCGGAACCGTCTGCATATAGGTTGACAACGTATATAACCGTGCCGGCCACAGGCGAATGCACCATTGACTGCAGTGGAGCCCCAACATCTACAGCATTTACACCTCCATGTGTGTATGACCCTCCGGGCATCTGCGTAATTTTTGGGGTATAGTTGGGGTCAGAGGACGTGACCAATAGCGTGACATCAAGACTGGCCTCTAACGCGCGAACCCGCTCAGCGTTTTCGGGATCAGCAGTATAATCTACCGGCGTTTTCTTTTCTCTTTTTACGCCGCTTTCGCGGGCCACAGCAGCGTTCCACTCCGCATCCGCAGCCGGATCTCCATGGGGGGAACCTCTTCCTGGTGTTTGTGTTCCTTCAGACGCCCCACCCTCTTCATATTCATCAACAACTGCCGCAGTGGTGCTGTCTTCTCGTATGGATGTAAAACTGCCAAACCCCACCAAGGGACCGGTCAGCAACAGAATAACCAGAACAATTATGATTCCCACCACCAAACCCAAATCCCTCTCCCACAATGGTTTTTTTTGGCCTGGCACTCCTGCCCCCAAGGTAATCCCCTTAGCAATTTCTCCAAACGGGAGAAACGAAAAAAAACCCTTTATGCCGCCCCAAAGAACAGAAAATACTTTTCCAGTTATTGCTCCGACAACAAGGCCGACAGGGCCTCCAAATATTCCACCGCCAGCAGCCTTCATTGCGGTGGTCTGGGCGCCCCCCTCAAGAAGTTTAACAGCCGTTCTTTTTACCGTCTTATTTATCGCTGCCTTTGTGGATCTGCCGAGGATAGCGTTCCACACATCGGTTCCGGCGAGTATAAAATAATGAAGATATTCGGGAGCCCGGTCAGACACGCCGAGAGACGCAGTTTGCAGGTATATAAGAAGTCCCTGTTGAATTTGCGGCCCCCAAAGACCCGCAGCAAAGTTCATGGTTTCCTGCCGAAAAGCAGGTTTTGAGATTTTTGGTGCAGCATCCCGCGCTGATTTTCTTTGAATAAGCGACTGCTCCATCTGCTGAATTTTTTCCTGCATCAGGGGATTGGAAGACAACGGTAACGGGCGTTCGGCAATGGGGCGGCCCGATTTTACTTCTTCAATTGAAGTTCCCAACACCGTATCAATAACGCTTGAAATAAATTCTTTTCCCTGCGGGCCTCCTATGGCGGTTATCACGTCGTTTATCGGCTGGGATATTCCCTGTTTTGCATTTATTGCTGCCTTTTCGAATGCAGCCCTTCGCATGTTGGGATCAGCCAGCTCGGTTTCTATTTGATCCCGAACCTCCGGAGATAAGGAAAGTATTTTTGCCTCCCGAAGCCCGCTGAATTTATTGACGATGATTTCGGGTGAGAAGGCTGGGTTACCAAGACACTGTTCAACCAACATGCCCTTATGAATCTCGTCTCCCGCGGCTAACACCGTCTCGGTTATTTTTGATAACCGGCTGGTGTTTGATATCGCGGTTTGAATTTCTTCCGGAACCTCAACCTCTGAAGAGATAAGAGATGAAATTGTTTTCTGCAGTTCCGCTGCGTCTCCTACGCCGGCTGCCTCTTCTGCAGCGCGGGCAACCGAGGACCGCAACGACCACTCCTGTTCTTCGGTAATAGGAGCATTTTGTTCTTTTAGCTGCTGTACATAGCCGTCAACAACGGATTTTGTATATTGGAAGATGTGTTCTCTGTGATCCTTTTTTAATTGCTGGGTCTTTTGTAGTCCCAGCTCCATTCCCTCCAGTTCTTCCGGCGAAAGGGCTTGAGAGAGGACTTCATTGGCGGCGGCCTGCAAACCCTCTTCGTTTTTCAGGTTTAACCGGGCGACGAGGTCTTCTTTGAGTTTTTTAATTTCGGTTAAGAACCGCCGGTCTTCAAAGTCCCAGGGAATGTGCTGGGTGGAAACTTCATTGCAGAATCTTTCGTAGTCGTTTTTTGCTGAATACTCGTGTTGAGCGGTGTACAGAATTGCTATTGCTTCTTTCATTGCGGGACTGGTTTGACTGAGCGTTGGGTCTGCCATATTATTTTGTTTTATTATCAATTGGTTCCACGGTAAATAACGGGCGGGTCGTTGGTTCATTCGCGGGTTTACCGGCAGCCGGCCCAGAGACAGGAGAAAATTCAACTGGAATTGCAGCGGGTAATTTGATTGCCGGCGCGCCAGGCGCCTCAATTCCGGGTTGTAAGGTTAGAGGCGGAGCTGGTTCTTTTTTTAGTAAATCCTCAACAACAACAGTTGTCATGGGGGGCGTTTTTAATTGTGATTGAGAAACGAATGTGTTTGCTGTTTGCCTGGGAGGAGGAGAGGCGATCTCTAATTTTTCCAACTTCGCTTTTTCTCTCATCGCCTCCAGCTCCTGCGGTTTGGTCGTGACCAGAGCGTGTTCCTCCGGGCTTGCTATGACGCGGATGCCAGCATGCGCCGGCCCGGCAAAAAACAAGCCCTGTCCTGTTTCACAGGATAGGAGAAGATGCTGTTCCCCCTCGGAGAGGTAAAAGACTTTCGCAACCTTGTCAATGGCTGCTGAGGATTGCTTGAGAAGGATCTGGAGGGAGCTGTTTTGGATAATTGCTTTCCCCAGATCTACATCCATGAAATCTTCAACATCTTGGGTGATGGTGGTCAGCCCCAAATAGTACTTCCTGCTTCGTTTGGCTATGGAATAAAGAAATTGTGCCGAATCAGGATGTTTCATGAGATACCACCCCTCGTCCACAATGAGAATTCTTCGCTTTATGGATCTTCTGACCTTCGTCCAAATATAGTCGAGGATAAGGTACATGGCGATAGGCCGGAGTTCGTCTTCAAGGTCCCGTATGGAAAAGACGGTAAGCGGGTTTGTAATCTCCACATTGGTTTGCTGGTCAAAAATGCCGACGAGGCTGCCCTTGACAAACTTTTCCAACCGGTCCGCAAGCCCTATGGCAATCTGATTTTCCATGCCGATCAATGTTTTGTAAAGATCTTCCATGAGGGGAGATTCCTTGGTTTGCGTCGCGGGGTCCGGGGTAATGCCTTTTTGTTTATAGGTCAAAACCAGCGCCCGGTCCAGTGTTGCGTCTTCCGTAGCAGAGAGCTTGCCCATGATGACGCGTAAAAATCCGTGGAGAGAGAGGATTTTTTGATTGAGCTCGTTTTCTTCGTCGCCGACCTCAACGCGCAGCAATCCCAGATCAAACGGATTTATTTTCGTGCCTGCGCCGAATTGAAATTTAATATACTCACCCCCAAGGGCGCGCGTGAGCGTCTCATACTCATTTTCCGGATCAAGGATAATGACTTCAGTCCCAAACATAAGAGATCGGATGACCTCCAGCTTTACCATGTATGATTTGCCGGAACCGGATTTTCCGAAAACAACCGTATTTGCGTTTTCCAAAGAGAACCGGTCAAAAATAATCAAACTGCCGTTTCCTTCGTTAAGGCCGTAGAGTATTCCCTCGTTAGCAGTGAGTACCGACGTGGTAAAAGGGAATGTGGTGGCAAGAGACGTCGTGTCCATGTTTCTGGTGATCATGAGGCGGTCTTGTCCTACGGGCATCGTGGTTTTAAACCCTTCTTCCATTTGAAGCACGGCCTTCTTCGTAACAATCATGAGGGATCCAAGCGTTGCTTCTACTTGGCGCGTGGTTTTATTGAGGTTCTCCAGGTTTGGCGAAGGGATTGTGACATAGAGGGCAAATTGGAAAAACCGCTGGGCTCCTTTGGCAATTTCCTGCTGCAAGCCGAGCGCATCTTCAAGAGCCACTTGAACAGACGGTTCGACAACGTGCCCCCGTTTGATGTCTGATTGAATGGTTGCCTCCATTTCTCCGATTTTCCGTTTCATGTTTTCCAAAATTTCTTCAGAACGCTGAGGGTAGATGTACATGGAAATATCAAGCGTATGATTAAAGGATATGAGCGGCTCCAGCCAATTTGCGTTGACATATCTGGGGTATCCGGCAACAAATAGCGTCCGGAAAAAATAATTTCCCATTTTGATGTTGTCAAAATCCACCTCGATCATCGGAGGGGCGATAAGATCGGTTATTGATAAGGGAGCCTTGGAAAGTTTTCCTCCGCGAACCTGATTCGGCGGCTGGAGATTGACAAAGGTTTTTATGATATTCGGCAGGGCAATAGCCATAGGATTTAGGGATTTTTTAAACCACCCGTTTTAATAATTGTTGTACCTTCTTTATTTTTATCCAGCTCTATGATCGGCGGAGGAACGTCGGGATTATAAAATGTAAAATACAGCTGTGCTATCTGTTCGCCCGTGAGTTGTTTGGCACGCAGCCCCACTTTTGCCAAAAGCCGGATCAGGTTATCGATTTTTGGCGTGAGAACCACCAAGGCTCGTTCAAAAATGTAGGATTTTTGAAAAGGGAGCCCCCGCTTTTTGCTGCTGAAAAAGACACTGGGCGAGACACCCAGCTCAAGAGCGGAAAATGGAATAATGAGATAAAATTTTTTATCCAACACCTCTTTTTCCTTGACGGTTGCTGCAACGAAAATTCTGTATCCGTGGATGCTTTTTTGGAGTTTCGGATTTTTTTGAACAGCCTCCTGATCCTCAAGGAGTTTAAGGTACGCCCGAATGTCTTTATGTTGGGATCGAATGATGAGCTGTATGGGAAACGAAAGGGAGTTGAGGACTCCGGCGTAGGCATAAATCATTGCCTCCTGTTCCCGTTGGGAAAGAAGGCTGAAGTTGACTGCAGAAACCGTAAGGATAGCAGCACACGATCCATCACTAAAAAGGATAAGGTCGTTTTGTATATCCGAAATTTCCGTAAACTTCTGCGTTGTTGATCGTATCGGTGTAACTTGTTCCATATGGCGCTCATGTGCTTGCATTCGGACTTCCAAATATTTCTTTTGCCAGTTTTTCCCTATCAAGAGCCCGTTTGCTCTTTGCAATAATTTGCAAAGCGGGCATAATGGTTCCGTTTACTGTTATTTGTACGCGATCAAACACAAAGCGTTCTCTCGGATCCTCAACCTCCACAACATAGGTGCCGTTTGAGAGCTGAGTGGACGCAGCAAACTGTCCGAGTTTATTGGTTTTCAGGGCGCGCAGTGGAACTCCGTCTTTGTCTTTTACCGTGACCAAAACTCCGGGCAATAAATTATTATCATAGTCTTTGATGATTCCGGTAACGACATTTGGAAACGTGGTGAGTCTGGGAAGCCCGGCCCGTGTTGCTACATCAGGATTCATGATTTTTATGGTCGGCTCGTTTTGTTTTTGGGATGATACGACGCCTGCAGGTCGGAACTTTTGAGGCACCGGTGCGGGTTGAGACTGCACTTTGGACCGAAGAGCAGAAAGCTCATTTTCCATTCTCTGCCGTTCT
>Ga0209727_1001487_pt1 | contig 19057 bp, 14 predicted proteins | sample RifGroC1_FD_183995 | JGI IMG/M metagenome (GOLD analysis project Ga0209727, IMG submission 183995) | Groundwater microbial communities from Rifle, Colorado, USA - Groundwater C1 (SPAdes) (version 2) | ecosystem: Environmental > Aquatic > Deep subsurface > Groundwater | place: Rifle, Colorado...
GCGGGGAAAGGCATCGGTATGGTCCATTCGGTCACCGGCGTCGGCTTCCCCCTGGACCTGGACGTGACCATGGAGAGCGTCTTCGCCCGGGGACTCAGGAACGAACTGCCGTACCGGGTATTCTTCCAGACCATGGACGTACGCAAGGCGCTTTCCCGCAAGCTGCCCCGCATCGGAGGCTGCTTCGCGACCGCCCTGGACGGCTGCTTCGGTTCGGCCGACGCGGCGCTCCTGCAGCCCTACACGAAGGCGGGGAGCGGCCGCGGAGTCCTGTACTACGACGACGGACGGGTCCGCGCCTTCGCCCGGGACGCCAACCGCGCGGGCCTTCAGATACAGATGCACGCCATAGGCGACGCGGCCTTCGGACAGGCGGTGGACGCGATAGCGTCCGCCCTGGACGACACGCCCCGCTGGGACCACCGGCATACGGTCATCCATGCCTGCCTTCCGACCGAACGCGGACTCGACCTCTGCGCACGCCTCGGCATCATCCTCGCCGTGCAGCCGGCATTCCTCCAATGGAAACTCGAGCCCCTGGAATACCTTGAGGACCTGATCGGCGAACGCGCTTACGCATTGTCGCCTTTGAAATCGATGCTGCGCCGGGGCATCACCCTGACCGGCGGCTCGGACGCGCCCTGCACCCTGCCCGATCCCCTTGCGGGCATAGCCGCGGCCTGCGACCACTATGTGGAGGAGGAAAGCCTCTCGTTCACGGAAGCCCTGGCCCTCTTCACGCGGAACGCGGCGCTGGGGAGCTTCGACGAAAAGGACAGAGGGACGCTGGAGAAAGGGAAAATCGCGGACTTCGTCCTGCTGAACGCCGATCCGCTCGCGCTGAAGGGAAAGGAGTTGCGGACGCTCCGCGCGGAGAAGCTCTACCTGTCCGGCCGTCCGTACCGGGCGGGACAGGGGATCCCCGAATTGCTCGCCCGCGCCGCATTCGCCGGCAAAAAGAAGATTTGAGCCTACTCGCCGCTGCCGCGTTCGCCGTAGAAGCGCGCGTGGACGCCGCTTTTGTCGTGGAACTTCCGCACCAGACGCGTGATCTTGGCCAGCTCTTCCCGTTCGTCGGCGCGGAGCTCGCCTGAATCCAGCGCTTCCAGTTCCTTGAGCAGCAAAGGCATCTGGAGGCAGTTGAAAGAGGAATCTTCCTCGTTGCCGATGAATCGCAGGCAGACACTGCCCTCGGCCGCCTTGAAATGGCGCTGGATACGGTCCACGTCCACTACGGGGGCGAGTCCTTCGCCTTCCTTGTCCTCGATCGAAACGAATAAACTCACGGGAGCCTCCGGTCCGGCCATCCTAGCACGATCATGGAACTTCAGATATATATCCAAACGATCCTATTGATAATATTCGATGTATCGCACTTGCGTTATCGATAAAAGCATATTAAAATACTCACCATTCGGATCACAACATCCGTAACCCTTACCGGAGGAACTCATGAAGAAGATTCTCGCAGTTTCCGCGCTTCTCGCCGTCGCCGCCGCCGCCTTCGGCCAGGCCGCCCCGACCCTCAGCATCGATTACCAGGTCAACGCCGTGGCTGCCGACGACGCCAACAATTACCTGACCTTCAAGGGCCCCGTCGCTTCCGTGGCCAAGGACCAATTCGACGCCACCACCGGCGCCTCAATGCGCGAATCCACCGTGGTGTTCAACTACTACCGCAACGACATCTTCGGCAAGAAAGTCCTTCCGGGCGGACTCCGAGGCTTGTTCCTTTATCCGATCGCAGGCGACAAAACCCGCACCGACGACGCGCTGAACGTCGCCAAGCTCCCCGACGGTTCCATCCGGGTCCGCTACATCCACCGCGGAACCGCCAACGAAGTGACCACCGACTCAAGCGGCAAGCTCGTATTCCCGGGCGCCTCCTTCAAGGCCCGCAAGGTCGGCTACATCACCGGCGAAGGTCCGCAGGTCATCGCCTCCGACTTCTACGTCGACGACATGGCCGCCAAGGTAGACTGGGACAAGGTCTGGAACAAGGATATCAAGGGCGGCAAGACAATCGGAGCCACCACCCAGAAGACCGGCGATATCACCGCCGACGTCGCCAACTCCGAGCTCGTCGGCTACGAAGGCGCCCTCCAGTTCACCTTCGACGGCAAGATCCTGAAGGTCGCCGGCGACCTCAAGATCGTCAAGAAGTAATTTTCCGCTCTCCCGGCCGCGAGCGATCGCGGTCGGGCGCGATGATGGCCGGCCGGGTTTCGCCCCGGCCTTTTTTTTCCTTCCGTCATGTTTCGCATGCTATGAATTTCCCCAAAGCTTCGTCACAATGAATTCATGTTCCACCCCGAGCAGATCATCTTCGCGCCCACCGCGCGGTGCAACCTCGCCTGCGCCCATTGCCGCGTGACCCGCGTCCCGGAAGAGCTTTCCTCGACTGACGCGATCGCCTTCCTCCGGGACGCGGCCGATCACGGCGTCGGGCGGCTCGGCTTCTCAGGCGGCGAGCCCTTCCTGCGGCTCGACTTCCTCCGCGAAGTATCGGCGGAGGCGGTGGGCCTCGGCCTCCTCTTCGACAGGCTCATGACGAACGGCGTCTGGTGGAAAGATGAAGCGGAGCTGGCGGAGGCGTTGGACGGACTCGCCGATGCCGGCTTCGACGGCAAGATCGGGCTCTCCGTCGACGCCTACCACGGCCAAGCCGCCGATCGCCTGCTCGCCTTCATCCGGACCGCGCACGAAGCCTTCGGACGTCGCGATTGCGTCGAAATAACGTCGGTCATCTCCGCCGACGACGGACCCCTGCTGCAAACCTTCCGGACACTCGCCTCGGGTCTCGGCGGAATGCTCCTCATGGATGGGAAAGAGCCCGCCGCGATCGCAGGCGAGGGGCGGACGGGGCGGCGGGAGCGGGGGAAAGCGGCAACCGGAGCGGAGCCCGCCGCGGACGGCGAGGAGCTGCGCATCGACATCATCCGCTTCCCCTACTCCGCTTCCGCCGAAGAGGGCTGGTCCGCGGGCGGCGATTGGTTCAAGGACGATTATTGCGCGGGACCGGGAAACGTCTTCTACGTCCACCCGAACGGAAAGGTGGCGGTTTGCTGCGGCTTCGCCAACGAGAACGAGGATCTCGTCGCAGGCCGCATCCCCTCCGACGGCTTCGCGACCATCATGGAGCGGGCGGCCTCCAGCTCCCGCGTCCGCATGCGCTACGAAACGGGCCTGGGCGAAGCGAGGAAGAGGCTTGAGGCGGCGGGAACGACCTTCCCCGGCCGGACGGAAGACATCTGCTTCTTCTGCGACTATCTTTGCAAAAAAAGCTTGCCGGTTGCCCTCCCTTTCCATTGACACTGAGCGCCCCGCGTCCCTATTATCGGCCTCACTATTCCACGAACGGGAGGGCGCCATGATTGAGCGTTCCGCCTTTTACACCGACGAGCAATGGGCGCGGTTCATGATCGCGACCGAGGGGATGGAGACTCCCTGCATCGTGGTCGACCTCGGCATCGTCAAGGCCAACTACGAACGCCTCGCCAAGCTGTTCCCCTTCGCCCGCCAATACTACGCGGTGAAGGCGAATCCCGCCCCGGAAGTCCTCATACTCCTGCGCGACCTCGGCGCGAACTTCGACATCGCCTCCCGATGGGAGCTGGACAAGGTCCTCGCCCTCGGGGTGCATCCCGACCGGCTGTCATACGGCAACACGATCAAGAAAGCCAGGGACGTGGAATATTTCTATTCCAAAGGCGTACGCAGTTTCGCCACGGACAGCAAGACCGACCTCTTCAACATCGCCGCCAAAGCTCCGGGTTCCCGGGTCTATCTGCGCATCCTGGTGGAAGGCTCGCAGTCCGCGGACTGGCCACTCTCGCGCAAGTTCGGCTGCCACCCCGACATGGCTTACAACCTCCTCGTGGAGGCGAAGCGACTCGGCCTGGTGCCCTGGGGAATCTCTTTCCATGTGGGAAGCCAGCAGCGTGATATCGGCCAGTGGGACGAAGCCATCGCCAAGACCAATTACCTCTTCCGCGCCATGGAAGAGGAGGAAGGCATCGTGCTCGGCATGATCAACATGGGCGGGGGCTTTCCCGCCCATTACACGACTCCCGCCCACGAGCTTGAAATCTACGCCAAAGAGATCACGCGCTACCTGCACGAGGACTTCGGCGAACAATTGCCGGACATCATCCTGGAGCCGGGACGGTCGATGGTCGGCGACGCGGGAATCATCGTAAGCGAAGTGGTCCTCGTTTCCCGCAAGAACAATACGGCCCTTCAGCGCTGGGTGTACACCGACGTCGGCAAGTTCAACGGCCTCATAGAAACATTGGACGAATCGATCAAATACCCGGTGGTGACCGATCATGAAGCCTCGGTCAAGGAAGGCGACGTGATACTCGCCGGCCCGACCTGCGACAGCATGGACATCATGTACGAGCGCTCGGGCTACCAGCTCCCGCTGAACCTCGTGGCGGGCGACCGCCTGTACTGGCTCTCCGCGGGCGCCTACACCTCAAGCTACGCTTCCGTGGAGTTCAACGGCTTCCCGCCGATCAAGACGGTGTTCATAGAGCCCTGAGGCAGGATACGGTCGGCGGGAAAGCAAAGCGTCGCTTCCGTCGCTTCCGGCGGGGAGGCGAAGCGTCGCTTCCGGCGGGAAAGCGAAGCGTCGCTTCCGGCGGGGAGGCGCGCATCGCGCATCGCCTCCCCGCCGCCGCGGCATCAACCCAAACCGGATTTTCGTCGCGTGTAGATATCGTAGAAAACGGCCAGCAGAAGAACCGAGGCTTTCACCACGTACTGCCACGGCGCTCCGATATTCATCAGGGACATGCCGTTGTTTATGGCGCCCATGACGAGTCCTCCGACGATGGCGCCGATGACCGTCCCGATTCCGCCCGACGCCGAAGCCCCGCCGATGAAGCTGGCCGCGATCGCGTCCAGCTCAAAGTTGTTGCCGGCCTGCGGCAGCGCGGAGTTCATGTATCCGGTGGAAACCACCGCCGCTAGACCGCAGATTCCTCCCATGATCACATGGACCAGGAAAACGACGAGTTCCGAATTGATGCCCGACAGTTTCGCCGATCGGGCGTTGCCACCGACCGCATAGATGTATCGGCCCATCACCGTGTTTCCCAGCAAGAAATTGAAACCCAGGATGGTGATGCCCAGGACTATCGCGACGGTGGGCAGGCCCCGGTAGGTCGCGAATTTCCAGGTAAGTCCCATCACCAGGGCGGAAATGATCAGCAGCTTGAGGAGGTAGAATCCGGTCGGGGCAACTTCGAAACCATTCTTGATTTTGCTTCGGCGGGATTGGATCTCCATCACGACGAAGACGATGCAGACGAACGCCCCGGCCAGCAACGATGTATAATACAATCCGCCGATCTGCAGGCCCGGGATATTCGCCATTCCCGACGCGATTTGCTTGAATCCGTCGTCCATCAGGGTGATCGGCGTGACGTTGGTTATGATGTACGTCAGGCCGCGGAACAAGAGCTGGCCGGCCAATGTGACTATGAATGCGGGGACCTTCAGGAACGCGATCCAGCTTCCCTGGAATGCTCCGATGGCCATGCCGATGATAATGCTCACCACCAGGGTAGCGACCATTCCGATTCCGGTATTGTACAGCATCGCGCTTATCGCGCCGATGAACGCGCATACCGAGCCGACCGATAGATCGATATTCCCGATGATGATGACCTGGACCATGCCGACCGCGAGGAGGAGAATGTAGCTGTTCTGTATGAATATGTTGGTAAAATTGCGGGAGTTCAGGTTGACGCCCTTGGTGAAGAAGGAGAAGACGATCATGATCAGCGCCAGCATGAGGATCATCGAATAATTGCGGATATTGTTCTTTATGAGGGTCCGGACTTTTGCCGTGTTCGTACTGGTGTCGCCCATATCTACTCCTTAATTCACCAACGCTATGTGCATTATTTTTTCCTGGGTGGCCTCTTCCTTCATCAACATGCCCTTGATGCGGCCTTCGTTCATGACGTAGATGCGGTCCGCCATCCCGATGGCTTCGGGTAATTCCGAGGTCACCATTATGACGCTCTTGCCCATGGCCACCAGATCGTTCAGTATTCCGTATATTTCGGATTTGGCGCCTACGTCTATTCCCCTCGTGGGTTCGTCCACTATGAATATTTCAGGATCGGCGAGCAGGCATCGGCTCAGCACGACCTTCTGCTGGTTCCCGCCGGAAAGATTCCTGGTCATTTGATTCACGGACGGAGTCTTGATCCTGAGTTCCTTGCGATATTTCTCGGCTTCCGTTATCTCCTGCTGGGCGGAAACCACTCCGAGTCGGGACAGTTTTTTCAAGCTGGAAATGGAGATGTTCGATTTCACGTCCTGGATCAGGATGAGTCCAAGGTTCTTCCTGTCTTCGGAGACGTAACCCAAACCCGCGGCCAAAGCGGCTTTCGTGGATCCGGTCTCCGCCATCTTCCCTTTCAGATACAGCTCGCCTTCTGCCCTCGAGCCGTAGCTGCGTCCGTAAAGGCTCATCATGAGCTCGGTGCGTCCTGCGCCCATCGGCCCGCAGAAAGCCAGTATCTCGCCCCGGCGTAAATTGAACGAAGCCTTGTCCACGACCTTGATGGCATGGTAGTCCGGATGAAACACCGTCCAATCCTTGACTTCCATGATGACATCTCCGGGAACTGTCTCCCGTTCCGGGAAGCGGGCGGTCAAATCGCGACCGACCATATCCCTGATTATCATGGATTCCGTCAGCTTCTGTTCTTTGACGTCGTAAGCGGAAATCGACTTTCCGTCCCGAAGTATCGTCACCGTATCGGCGATCTTCAGCACTTCGTTAAGTTTATGGGAAATCATGATGGAAGTGATTCCCTGTTTCTTCAACTCAAGGATCAGTTCCAAAAGCTTTTCACTCTCGTCGTCGTTCAGGGAAGAGGTCGGTTCGTCCAGGATCAGGAGTTCCACTTTCTTGGAAAGGGCGCGGGCTATTTCGACCAGCTGCTGCTTGCCGACGCCCATCTTGCTGACAACGGTCGACGGATTCTCCTTCAACCCGACTTGATCAAGATATTTTTTGGATTCGCGGATATAGGTATCCCAGTTGATGATTCCGAACCGGGTCTTCATGTGCCCCAGGAAGATATTTTCGTAAATGGAAAGATAGGGACTGAGGGCCAATTCCTGATGGATTATGGCGAGTCCGCCCTTTTCGCTGTCTTTCACGCTGTGATAATGCGTTTCGTGTCCCTTATAGAAAACCTTGCCCTCGTAGCTTCCTTTCGGATAGACGCCGCTGATGACGCTCATCAACGTGGATTTCCCGGCGCCGTTTTCGCCGCAAAGGGAATGAATTTCGCCTTTTTTTACCTTGAGGTTTACCTTATCCAACGCACGGACGCCGGGGAATTCCTTGGTAAGATTTTGGATCTCCAGTATATATTCATTCATCCTGGCTTCCTGTATTCCGGAAAATATGGAAATCCGGGCAGGAGTTATCCCGCCCGGATTCGCGCTTTCGCGATGCTATTTGAGATCGGTTGCCTTGTAATAGCCGCTGTCGATCATGACGGCCTGGAAATTGGCCTTGGTCACGACTACGGGTTCGAGCAGGTAGGATTTCACGATCTTCTTTCCGGTGTTGTAGGAGGTCGTGTCAAGGCGGGCACCCTTGATGCTGGGGGTCTGGCCTTTGAGCAGGGCGTCGGCCAGCTCGATGGTGGCGACCGCCAGGTTCCTGGTGTCCTTGAAAACGGTCATGTACTGCTTTCCGTCCTTGATAGCCTGGATGGAGGCGATCTCTCCGTCCTGGCCGGTCACCACGGGAAGTTTGTCGACGTACTTGGCGTCGGAGGAGCAGGCTTCCATAATGGCCCGGGCGAGGGTGTCGTTGGGAGCGAGGATTCCGTCGAGCACGACGTTCTTGGCGTCGCTGTTCAGCAGGTTTTCCATCCGGGTCTTGGCCACATCAGCGCGCCAGTTCTCGGTGGTGATGCGGGTGAAGTTGGCGGAATCGGCGGAGCTGAGGGGCGCGGGTCCGACCAGCTTGAGGGCGCCGGAGTCGACATAGGGCTTCAGCACGCTCATGGCGCCGTCGAAGAACACCTTGGCGTTGTTGTCCGTGGGCGCGCCCGCGAAGAGGGTGATGATCTTCGGAGCGGCGCTGGACGCTGCCTTAAGGTTCAAAGCTGTCTCCAAGGCGCCGCCCTGGAACTGGCCGACCTTGAAATTGTCGAAAGTGATGTAGTAATCGTAATCGCCGGACCCGGTGATGAGCCGGTCGTAAGCGATGACGATGACTCCGTCCTTGGCCGCGTCGGCGACGGCGGATACGACGCCTTCATTGACGGAACCGATGACCACCAGCTTGGCGCCCTTGGTCAGCATATCCTGGATCTGCTGATTCTGCTTGCTCTGGTCCGCGTCGCCGTAGGTGACTTCCGCGACGTAGCCTTTGGCTTCCGCATCGGATTTCAGCGCCGCGCCGTCTTTCTGCCAGCGTTCGACATGGGTTTCCGGCATCGCCAGACCTATCATGGCCGCCTTTCCGCCGGCTGCCTGCTGTCCGCCGGCCGCGAACGCGAAAGGACCGACCACCGCAAGGGCCAATAAAACAACGATCAGTTTCTTCATAGTCCATACCTCCATGGTATAAATATGATTGATTATTGCATCATAACCCGGCGGCTGAAAATCGTAAATATTTGACAAAATCAGGTAATCGGGAGGGTTGCGCGCATCCCTCGCCGGGGAGACCAGCAATAATTCGATGTCAATTCTCTACCCTATGCAGGATATTCCGGTACACGTCCTCGGTTGCGTGAAAACCGTCCTGGATGATCGTAGCGTCCATGTTCCTTTTGAAGACGGCCGTCGGTTTTTCGATATACGAGGGTATTTTATTGCCGCTCCCGTTGTCCAGAAGCGTATCGTAGGGGAAAGCGGTCCGCTTCGCCAGCGCTATGGCCAAACGCGCGGCACGGGCGGCCAGTTTGGCGATGGGTTTGTATACGGTCATGAGCTGGGTACCCTCCACCACTCTCTGGCAGGTGATCAAATCGGCGTCCTGTCCGACCACGGCGATTTTCCCCGCGAGTCTGCGCTCCGACAGGAGCTGGATCGCGGCGTTCGCGATCTGGTCGTTGGCGCAGGAAATCGCGTCGAAATCCACGGTTTCCTCAAAAACCTTTCCGATCTTGAGCAAGGCTTCGTCGGAACTCCACTCATCCAGCCATAATTCATGGGTGATCGCGATTTTTCCGGACTTCACGTAGGGGTCCAATACCTCCATGAGTCCGTCATGCACCATGAAGCTGTTGTTGTCGTGGATGGAGCCGTTCACTACCAAGTATTTTCCTTCCGGCACCGCCTCGGTCAACGCTTTCCCGAAAAGACGACCGACCTCCTGGTTATCGAAGGATATGTAGGCGTCCAAGGGAATGCCCATCACCATCCGGTCGTACGCGACGACGGGTATCCCCGAACTTTTCACCTGGCGGATCGCGGGACCTATCATTTCCGTATCATGGGCTATCACGACAAGAACGTCGATGTTGCGGTTCACGAGAAAATTTATTTGGGCGATTTGCTCCTTGATTCCCCCCGCGGATAGTTGGACGATGACTTCGGCGCCCAGTTCCCTGGCGGCGCCGGAGAATATTTTCATATCCTTGTTCCAGCGCTCGATGATGAAGGTATCGGTCGCGATGGAAAATCCGATGGTGATCGGCTTCCCGGCACCCGATGCCTCCGTCTTGCGTTCGGCGGCCTTCGCCCCCCGCTCCGCCGAAGTCCCGGCGGATTTCAGGCCGCATGATGCGCCGAGGACGGAAAACGCTCCGAGCATAGAAAGCGCGACGAATAACCACGACAGTTTTCGCATCATCATTTTTCCTTTCCCAACGCGTACATCGTCGGAGGCAGCCCTGTCGCTTTCTTGAAAATCTTGGTGAAATAGTTCGGGTCTTGATAGCCGACGGCATGCGAGACCTCTTTCATCGTCATGCGGGTTTCCCTGATGAGTTTTTCGGCTTTGGCCACCCGAAGCTCCGTCAAATAGTCTATGAAGGTAGTCTTGAGATGCTCCGAAAAAAGCCTGCTGAGATACGCAGTGGATACCTGGGCGGCATCGGAAACCGTTGATAATTGTATCTGTTCCGCGTAGCGCTCATGCAGGTATCCGATCGCCTTGATCAACGGAAGAGGATAGTTACCGGATCGGCGCAACGAAAAAAGATCGTGAAGCCTGCCGCACGCTTCCCGGCTCCATGCTTCCCATTCGTCGCTGTCCAGCAGCGGCATGATCTCTTCGGCCGGAGCGATGGGCGGGTCTTCTTCATTCGGGCCGCTATAGCAGCCCGTAAGATCATCGATCAACAGGGTGAAGAGCGCCACCATTTTGGCCTTCGACGTCGGAAAATCATAGGTTCCGAAGATGTCTTCCCAAAGGGCCCTGAATATCGATTCGGTTTCTTCCGATGACGAAAGGCCGATCCTGCGCCTGATCTGAATGATGCGTAGGCGCTCCCGCAATCGAAGGTCCGCATAACTCCTCTTTTTCCCCATTTCCGTCAAGGCTTCCCCGCAGGAAAGGTACAAATCCGGGCCCCTATGCGATTCTCCCACCGCGAACGCGCTGAACACGGATTCAGGCACCGTCGTCCGGATGATCTCCTCCAGTTCCTTGACCAGCAGTCTGCGATCCACATCCTCGGGGATAAGAATGAGCGCCTTGTTATGATACAGGGTAAAAAGGCAACGGTGATGGAAAAAGAGCGAGGCGGCGATGGCGCGGCACCAACGGTCCTGATCTTCCTCCAATTCGATCAGGCAGACGATTCCTTTGTCCGAATGGAAGGAAAATGAATCCTTATATTTCTCCCATTCTTCCTGGGTCATCCTTTTCCAGATCGCTTCCTTCAGGAACTGCCGTTCCGCGAGGTCCCCCGACAGGATCGGAGGCACGGGACTTCTCTCCAACAACGCCGAACGTACGGCTTCAAGGGTCGAAAGAAAAGTCTTTTTTGAAACGGGCTTGACCAGGTACGCGAAAATGCCCAGCGGGATGGCGCGTTGGGCCAGGTCGAAACGTTCATAGGCCGTGGATAAAATAAAAATCGTTCCCGGGACTTTCTTATGGACCTCCGCTATCACCTCGATACCGTCGATTCCGGGGATATTTATATCCATGAATACCACATCGGGCTTGAGTTCGTGGATGAGCTTGATCGCCTCGAATCCGGACCGTCCCTTGCCGACAAGCGAGAACTCGGTTCCCGGCATCTCCAGGAGAAACGCGTAGCTGTCCAGGACCGGCTCTTCGTCGTCGACGATCAGAACGCGATACATGGTTCATTCTCCGTGTCGATGCGTATGGTGATGGTGGTACCCGATCCGGAAGCGCTTTCGATCTCTATGACGTCCTTCTTGTCGGGATAAAAGAAATACAATCGCTGTATGACGTTTTCCAGCCCCATCACCCGCGAGGACGATTCGTCGATGGGGAGCGGATGCAACAATCCTTCGACTATTTCGGCGGAAATGCCGCAACCGTTGTCCGCTACGGTCAGTACCAGATCCGATCGGCGTTTCTCGATCCTCACGACGATGGAAGAAGGACCGGCGCTATTCTTGAACGCATGGACGACGCAATTCTCGACCAGGGGTTGCAAGATGGAAACCGGGATACGGTATCCGTCCAGCATTTCCTCCGGATAATCCAGAACGAGATCCAGATTTTTGGGGAAACGAACCTTCAGAATATAAAAGTAATATTTCAATCCCTCTATCTCGTGCCGCAAAGGCACGATGCTGTCCTTGTTCCGTATGTTATGGCGGAACAGCAAGGACAGGTATTCCATATACTCACCCGTGCGGTCCGCGCCTTCGACAATCGCAAGCTGCATACCGGTATTCAGTGTATTGAAAAGAAAATGCGGATTCATCTGCGCTTGGAGGGTATATATTTCCATCCGCCTGACCAGTTCCTCCATTTTGAGATTCCGCAGACGTTCCTGCATGTATTCCTGCTTGATGTTTTCCTGCCATCTGATTTCTTCTATATACTTCCCGATTTCATTTTTCATCCTGTTGAACGCTTCGACCACATGATCGATCTCGTAGATCGAACTCGTCTTGATGTCTTCGACCCCGAAATGGCCATCGGACAGTTCCGTAGCCATTTCGGAAAGTCGTACCATGGGATCCGTCATTTTTTCGACGGCACGGAGCAGCAGCAGTATCGAAAAGAAGGAAATGAAAATGATGAACAACAGATTCCAGAGCTGGATATTCCTGAAATCGGCTACGAATACGCCGTAGGCGTCCAATTGATCGCGGAAACGCTCCGTGCTCAGCTTTTCGACTTCCTCATTTATGTATTTCAAAAGCCGCGTCATCTCTTCGTACACGGGTATGTATCCGGCGATGTTCCTTCCCCGCTTCGCTTCCACCGCCGCGTCGGCCATATCCAGGAAAGACAGAATCAGGGCATACACTTCCCGTTCGCGCAATTCGGTGCTGTCGGTTGATTTCGGCATGTTCGCCGGAATCTTGTTGCGCAAGGTTTGGGAATCCACCAGCAGTTTCGCCAACGCATTGGATGACCGGGTGGAAAGGTATTCCAGCAAAGGCGTCTGATAGGTCATCAACGATTCCTGCATCGATTTAAGGTTGCGCTCTTTCTGGAAACTGCTGTCCGCTATTTCCTGCATCCTGATCGACGAAAAAAGAATATAGGTCGTGGAAAGCACCAACAGGATGAATACCCCGAAGACGCTCAATACCATCTGGATCCGGAACGAATTCCGCAGATTCTTTTTCACCGTCCGCTTCCGTCGACGATTTCCACGCCCGTATCGACCGAGGTGGAGGTATAACCCGCGGAGCGAAGCTCCACCAAAGACTTGACGGCCTGGTATCCGATCTTTTCCGGATTCACGACGATGCTTCCCGTGACGATTCCCTTCCTTATGTATTCGATGATTCCCGGATCATTTCCCGATCCGATGATCCGCACCCGACCGACAAGATTCATGTCTATGATCACTTGCGCAGCCGCGATCGTATCGTTGGAATCGGTGAATATCACCGTGTTGATCCGGGAGTCATCCGTGAAGAGTTCGTATACCATCCGCTCCGCATCCAGGAGGTTGCTGTTCGTCTTCAGGCTCATTATGGGGCCCCGCAGCTTTTCCCTCAGCGCGTCGGCTATCCCCATTTCGACCAATTCACGTTCCGCGAACATTCCCGGTTCTTTTTCGCTGTAGACGACCGCCAATCGCACTTCTTCTTCCGCGGTCCGGCCGGCGATGGTTCCCATCTTCCTGCCCACATCAAAATTATTCGTGCCGATATAGGGCCAAGGCCTGTCATTCGGAACGTTATGGTTGATGAGGACCAGCGGAATTTGCCTGGCCTGCAACTTTTCAAGCTGACGCCGGGCGAAGGAATGCTCAAGATACGGACAGACGACGACGCCGTCGACGCCGGAAAAAGAAGCCATCTCCAAATCGAATCGGGCCGGATCGATGGTATGTATGGAAAGAACCGCATTCATTTCCTCGGCCGCATTCTCGGCCCCCCGGATGATTTCAGTAAAGAAGGAATTCCGGTTATCCGGTAAATATAGGGCGAAATGGTATTCCGGCGCTCGGCTATCCGCTTCCGCCCCCCGGACATGCAAAGCGCGCACCAGGGCAAGGGAAAGGGAAAAGGCGACCAACGCCAGAAGCCCGGAAAGGATGAGGCCGATGCGCAACAATAATTTCACCGCCCCAGTATACAACCGGTTCCCCTTCCGGACAACGGCGGGATGCGAACCGGTTCAAGACCCGCTATCCGGGCGTACGCTAGATCTGCCCCTGGAAGATTCCCGATCTTTTTGGTTCCATCTATTTGACATTCGACCGATTCGGAAATAGCGTAGGAGCATGAGAAAGCCCTGCGTCCCCCTGCTCGCCGCTTGCATCGTCTTCTTGGCCTCGTCGGCCGGGGCCCAGTCGGACCCGGGAAACGTTCGCAAGAACATCGTGGATACCGCGAAAACCTACCTGGGAGTGCCCTACGTATACGGCGCGGAATCGCCGAAGGCATTCGACTGCTCCGGTTTCGTCCGCTATGTCTACAAACAGGCCGCCTCCATCGTGCTGCCGCGCACGTCCAAGTCGCAGTGGGCCGCAGGCGTCCCGACTTCGCTGAACAAGGCCAAGCCGGGCGACGTGCTCGTTTTCGACACCGTCGGCGGCGCTCCGAGCCACGTCGCGATCTTCATCGACCGGAAATCCTTCATCAACGCCATCTCGGAGGGGCCCAAGACGGGCGTGGTCATCTCCCAGCTCGGTCCGTACTGGTCGCCGCTCCTGCTCGGCGCCCGCGTCTACGTTGTCGCGGGGGACGAGCCGGTCATTCCGCTGAAACGTCCCGATGAGCCGGCCAAGCCGACCCCTGAGCAGTCGAAACCGGCTCCGGCCCCGCAACCAGCAAAACCGGCTCCGGCCGCGGCCCCCGAGCCGGCGAAACCCGCTCCCGAGCCCGCCAAGCCCACCCCCGAACCCGCGAAACCCGCTCCAGAGCCCGCGAAGCCAGCGCCGCAACCGGTAAAACCCGCGCCGACAGTCGCGGAAACGCTTCCGCAGGAGGAGCTGCCGGTCTCGTTCATCGGCTTCGCCATCACGAACAGGATGGAGAAGACCACCGACAAGATTCCCGCGCAGGTCGGAACGGCTATCCAGTACGCGGTCACCAACCGCACCGGTTCGGACGGCGTGTTCGAAATACTTTTCTACAAGATGGATATGGACCCCGCCAAGCATAAAACCTTACGCCGGGACCGCGTCAGCATCCCCTCAGGCGGCATGAGGCTCGTGGAACCCTTCACCTTCACCGAACCGGGACAGTACCGACTGATCCTGAAGACCCATGACAATATGCAGCGCGTGGAGCGGATCTGGAGGGTCGTGGAGATCGAATGATACGCCCCGGGACGCTGCGTATGGACTATAATGGGAATCGAGTTCAAATAGACGATGGAGGATGATCCATGGCAGCCAAGAAAAGCCCTCTCGTACACCCGGCGGATTTTGTCGAAGAAAACCTCGGTATGGATTCGGAATCGCTGAAAAAGTCGTTCCTGCACCATATGGAGTATTCGCTCGGGAAAGACGAGTATTCCGCGACCACCCAGGACAGCTACAGCAGCATCGCCCTGGCTACCCGGGACCGGCTGATAGAGAGATGGATCACCACCCAGCAGACCTACCACAAGAAGCACGCCAAACGGATCTATTACCTCTCCCTGGAATTCCTGATCGGGAGGACTTTGGGCAACAGCCTGATCAACCTCGGAATGTACGAGGAAGCCGACAAAGCCATGGCCGAGCTTGGCCATTCCCTGGAGGAACTGCGCGAAAAGGAGTGGGACGCCGGCCTCGGGAACGGCGGCTTGGGAAGACTGGCAGCCTGTTTCATGGATTCCCTCGCGACCCTTGAAATTCCCGCGGTGGGCTACGGCATCCGCTACGACTACGGAATCTTCTTCCAGAGCATCAAGGACGGCTACCAGGTGGAAACCCCCGACAACTGGCTCCGGCTGGGTAACATCTGGGAATTCCCCCGGCCGGAATTCAGCTACATCGTGAATTTCTACGGAAAGGTGGAAACCTTTTTCGACGACAAGGGCCAGGCGCATCGCCGCTGGGCGAACACCCAGGACATCATCGCCATGGCCTACGATACGCCCGTTCCCGGCTATGAAAACAACACCGTCAACAATCTTCGCCTATGGTCGGCAAAGTCGACGCGCGAGTTCGATCTCAATTACTTCAACGACGGCGATTATATCAAGGCGGTTTCGGAGAAATCGGTTTCCGAAAACATAACCAAGGTCCTGTATCCCAACGACAACCTGTTCGAGGGCAAGGAACTCCGCCTGCGCCAGGAGTATTTTTTCGTTTCCGCCACCATCCAGGACATCATCAGGAGATACAAGGCCGAACATGCGGATTTCACGGAATTCTCCGACCAGGTCGCCATACAGCTAAACGATACGCATCCCGCCATTTCCATCGCGGAATTGATGCGGACCCTCGTCGATCTCGAGAACCTGGGCTGGGAAGAAGCGTGGGCCATCACCCAAAAAACCTTCGGCTACACGAACCACACGGTCCTCCCGGAAGCGCTGGAACGGTGGACCGTCGATCTTGTGGGGAAAGTGCTTCCCCGTCACCTGGAGATCATCTTCGAGATAAACAGGAGATTCCTCGCCGAACTCGCCGTGCTGTTCCCCGGCGATACGGACATGGTACGGGAACTCTCCATCATCGAGGAAGGACCTGTGAAGAAGGTCAGGATGGCCAATCTGGCCATCATCGGAAGCCATTCGGTCAACGGCGTGGCCGCTCTGCATACCGAGATACTGAAAGCGAACCTATTCAAGGATTTCCATACGCTATGGCCCGCCAAGTTCAACAACAAGACCAACGGCATCACGCAGAGACGGTGGCTCAAGCTCTGCAATCCGCGCCTGTCATCGTTGATAAGCGGGAAAATCGGAGACGGATGGGCTTCGGATCTATTCGAACTGAAGAAACTCGAGCCCTTCGCCAAGGATCCGGAATTCCGGAAGAGCTGGTACGAAATAAAACAAGCCAACAAGGAATTCCTCGCGGCCTACGTGCTGAGCCGCAACAACATCAGGATCAACACGGATTCCATTTTCGATATCCACGTCAAGCGCCTGCACGAATACAAGCGGCAATTGCTGAACGTGCTGCACGTCGTCACCCTGTACAACCGCATCAAGGACAATCCGGGGAAGAACTTCGTCCCGCGAACCGTCATTTTTGCGGGAAAGGCCGCACCCGGCTACCACATGGCCAAATTGATCATCAAGTTGATCAATTCCATTTCGGAAACGGTCAACAACGACCCGCGGATAGGGGACAAGCTCAAGGTCGTATTCCTGAGGAACTACGCGGTATCGAACGCGGAAAAAATCATACCCGCCGCTGATCTGTCCGAACAGATCTCGACCGCGGGAACCGAGGCATCCGGCACGGGCAACATGAAATTCGCCCTGAACGGAGCGGTCACCATAGGCACTTTGGACGGCGCCAACATCGAGATAATGGAGGAGGTCGGAAACGACAATATCTTCATCTTCGGCCTGGACGCCGAAGCCGTCGCCGGACTGAAGCGTTCCTCCTACGACCCTCTGAAATATTACAACGCCAATCCTGAATTGAAGCAGGTGATCGACCAGATAAGCAACGGATATTTCTCGAAAGGCAACCCGACCTTGTTCAAGCCCATCATCGATTCCCTCCTGTACCACGGAGATACGTACCTGCTTCTGGCCGATTACGAATCTTATATCGCCTGCCAGGAACGCGTGAGCGAGGCCTACAAAGACAGGGACAGGTGGACCGCGATGTCCATCCTGAACACCGCCCGCATGGGCAAATTTTCGACTGACCGTACCATCGCCGAGTACGCCAAGGAAATCTGGGACGTCAAGCCGGTGCCCATCCAGCTCTGAGCCCAGCCCGGCCCGCCGCCGGCGCCAGCCGCGCCGGCGGAGGCCGCGACAGCCCCACCGGCCGGAGCCGGCGACGCTGTCGGCGTCGGCGTCGGCGTCGGCGCTGCCGGCGCCGGGTTCGGGCATCACTTCCCGCTCTTCATGGCCGTCTCCACGGCGAATCGCGGATCCAATTCGTCACGGATTTCCGCCAGGGATTTTTCCGCGCCTAGGACCTGCCAGGCAGCTTTGAGCGTGAGCGCTTCCGCGGACGAGAGGTCCGCTTCGGACAGTTCGCCCCGCTCGGCCAGTAGGCGGGACTCTTCGGCCGCAAGCTCCGCGGACTCCGCGGAGAGGCGCGCGTTCTGAAGGCGCGAAGCGACCCGGTCGGCTTCCTTGAGTTTCCCCGAGTATTCCAGCTTCGCGTCACGCAGCGCCTGTTCCGCCGCGGAAGCCTTGGCGCGGGAGGCATCCGCCTTGGCGTCGGCCTGGGCACGGAAGACCAAATCGACGGGCAGGGTCAGCGTCGCGGAGGCCGTCCAGCCGGTAGTCCCGGCCGCCGAGCCGGCCAGGATGCTGGACAGGTTCCCCTGAATGGCGAGGTCGGGTCGCGGAACCGCCAGGCGGGCTTCGTCGGCCGCGCTCTCGGCATCGGAGGAAGCCTTGACGACTTTCTGGGAAGAGCGAATCCAGGTCTCCTCCGAAACCGGCGCGCTTTCCGGGGCGAGCGGCTCGGTCTTGACCGACAGCTCCGCGCTTTCCATGCCGATGCCGGTAGCGAGGGTCCAGCGGGCGTCCTCCGCAGCGGCTTCGGCGGCATCCAGCGCGATGAGCGCGTCGGTCCGCGCCGAAAGCGCGTCCATCAGGCTCGCCCTCTTCGCGTCTCCCCTCTCCACAAGCAGGCGGGCCCTTTCCAGCGCGAAATCCTTCGCCGAAAGTTCGGCTTTACGGTAGGCGACCTCCGCCTCCGCGACCTGAAGCGCGCGGACGGACGAGCGCAGCGCCAGGGTCGTGGTCCGGACCAATGAGAGGTAGTCGAAGAGCGCGGAATTTGCCGCCAGGCGCGCGGCGATCGACGTTGTCGCGAAAGGCTTGAGGGAGGCGGTCACGCTGCCTGAAGCCGCGCCTGCGGTATCGCCTGAAACCGAGGCTCCCAGCGACAGCCGGTCGAACAGGGGCAGCGAGGCGCCCGCGCTCCAGCCGTAGGCCGATTCGCCCGTTTTCACGGAATCCTGATCCTTCGCGTCGGACTTGAGGGTCAGGGCGCTTGACCGCCAGGGAACGTCCGCCTCCAGGGCGGCATCGCTGGACTTCAGCCGCGCCGCCGCCGATGCGATTTCCGGTGAACGGAGGAGGCCCTTGCCGACGGCGTCTTCCATGGAGATGGCGGATCCCTCGGCGAAAGCCGCCGAAGCCGCGAGGGACAGAGCCGTGAAGACGAAGGTAAAAATGAACCATGCATGGAATCGTGTGTTTTTCATGACCTTCTACTCGTTGAGTCCTTCCGCTATCGCCTGCGACGAGGAACGCAAGGCCGGCAGCAGGGAAAAGAGGGCGGCGAAGGCCACGGCCGACAGGGGGGCG
>Ga0209727_1001490_pt1 | contig 19022 bp, 18 predicted proteins | sample RifGroC1_FD_183995 | JGI IMG/M metagenome (GOLD analysis project Ga0209727, IMG submission 183995) | Groundwater microbial communities from Rifle, Colorado, USA - Groundwater C1 (SPAdes) (version 2) | ecosystem: Environmental > Aquatic > Deep subsurface > Groundwater | place: Rifle, Colorado...
TCGTCATGATAATCTAATCTAGTAATTTGATATATAATGGTGAGGTACCGAAGTGGTCATAACGGGGGCGCCTCGAAAGCGTCTTGCCCCGAAAGGGGCCCGTGGGTTCGAATCCCACCCTCACCGCAAAGTAGGACATTTCGCCCAAACTTGGGCGATTTGTCGTTTATTAGCCGTGTTTTCAGAGGTTCTAATCTTGACGAGTTCCTTTTCTGCGGCTTTTATGTTCTCAAAGATGATTTTGAAGAAAGGATGTAGCTCCACATTGAGTTTTTGGTCCTGTATGATGAGGTGTGAACCTAGAGCAGCAAAGATAGCTCTTTTCGTTTCCATATTACCTTTGGCGAACCACATCTGGGCATAGCGAGCAAAATTAAATGTCCTTTCAGTCAGTGCAACCCACTCTTCAATCTCTTGACCTTGCGCCTGCAAATCGTTTTCAAGAGATGCTTTCTGTTTCAACAGTGTTATTTTGAGAGACTGTAGTTCTTGGGCAGTCATTATCTCCTCATTGGCATTTTCTGGTGAGGTATATCTCAAAAGTATATTTTGGAGCTGTTCGGTAACTCTAGCGAGCAACTTCTGCCTGTTTTCAAGAACCGACTGATTGCTCTTTGCCTCATTCTGTCGGATTTCGTGAAGATACTTAATTGCCCAACCCTTGAACTTGTCGGAAATGGCTAGGTTTTTAACTAAAATATCAATTTGGGTATTAAGGTTTTCAAGTTTAATCATTTTTTCTGCACAATTCTCATCCTTTTGTTTGGTGCAGTGGTAGTAGATATAGACATGGACATTGCCATTTTTCTGTCGCTTTATTTTTTCTTCAGCTGTTATCATCGCTCCACAATTTCCACACCTCATTAGGCCGGTAAAAGCAAAGCGATGCTCTTTGGGTCTAGGTTTCCCTTTTCTCCCAAGTATTTTCTGTACGCGGTCAAATTCTTCTTCGGTAATCATCGGCTCATGGCTTCCTTTGCAGAGTTGTTTATTATTTTTACTCCCGTATTTAAACCACCCGTAATAAAAGGTGTTGGTAAATAAGCGATAGATACCACTGCGAGATAAGGGTTTACCAACTACTCTTTTTGTAGTGCGGGTTTTGAATTTCCAATCGCTTGTAGCCATTTTCAAAATTTGAGGCGGTGTGTAATTGCCGGTTAGCATTATCTGCCACATTCTTTTTACCGTATCAAACCGTTCTGGGTCATTAAAAATATAGTTTTGCCCTTTTTCTTCAAAGTTCTTGGTATTAAGATAGCCCAAAGGTGCACGGGACGGATACCACCCTAATCCCACCTTTGTTTTCAGACCTCTCTTAACGGCAACCCCGTTATCATCCGAAGATTTTTTAGCCATACCGAACTCAAGTTGTAAAAAGAACTTATCCTCCGGCGTATTGTAGTAAGTCCTGCCACTCGTGGTTCTAACCTCTAAAAGATGACCTTCGTCTAATGCAGTAATTATTCTACCTCCATCCGAAGCGTTACGAGCAAGACGATTGGCGTGCCAAACTAATAAGCCGTTGGCTTTACCGGCCTCTACACTATCCATAACCCGCCCGAATATAGGTCGTCCTCGTTTATGAGCTGATTGGCTTTCTCCCTTTCCATCTCCCAAAAACTTCTGAACAATTTTAAGATTTTCGCGACTTTCTAATTCTTCCACTTCTCTTTTCTGGTCGTTAAGAGAAAGCACCTGTCGGTCTTCGCTTTCCGTACTTTTGCGTGAATACGCTATATATCTAATTTGTGTATTATCTTGTTTCATAAAATCTAAAGGGGGCAGTCTGGTTGCCCAATTCAGTTCTCCGAAGATTACCTCGTTGGCAGACTACCCCCTTCAGGGCACGAGATAACAAAAAACGGAGACTATGACAAATTGGGCAACATGAACATTATACCGCTATTCCTTAATGTCAGCAAACTAGCCATACCTCTTTTTTAATCCTGCGGTCATCATCAAAAAACCATTCTCAAACTTCTCATTTAACCTTATTACCCGCCTATGTTTTCTAGTCGGCTGACCTCTGTAATACCACCTCTTAACTTCTCCCTCTGCTTTCTCTATGTCTGGGATAGATACAAAACCCTTATTTCTTCCGCCCCACATTTGTGAATTGTAGGCAATCTCTCCGCAGTGTCGGCAACCGAACCATTTACCAATACTGAAAAGCACTCCCACCCGCCGTCCACAGTATCGTCCGCTCTTGTATAAAGGACAGATAAACCAGTATCTTCTGCTCCCATATCGGCACGGCGTAGTGGTAAGTTCAATCTTAGAATCCATTTCCGACTTTTCGCCGCTCCAATAGTCAGTATGAGTATAGTTTAATTTGATATAAGCTTGTTCGCTCGGAGTGCCCCAGTTATCTCTGTGTATGGCAAAGTTGATACTGCTTTTGTTTTCACTATATCCATAGGACCAATTAATACCGCCTGACATATTACTATAATCCTTGTGCAGATAGCCGTGCTTCTTCAGCCAGAAGATGCTTAAACGATTAGATTGTTCTGCGATTGCCTTTGACATAGTTTTTATAAATCCGCCGAAATCATTTGAGATTGGCCTGTTATTTTTTAAGTTAAAACTCTATTTATCATATAGAATCATAGGTTTTTTGTTTTAGTTCAATCCCTATAAAATCCAAGGTTTTCCATGATTTTTAAGAAATCAATCTAGTTTTATGGTTTTGTTTATTCCCATACTGTTATTACACTGTTTATCAGTATCAGGATAACCTCTTTTTATGGTGTCAGAATACTTAATATAGTTAACTGTTACCTTATAGGAAATCTATTATGTAACATAAGAGTTAATTATTATGTTAATTCTATATTGTTAACTATATATAGATTAACTATGGATTAACTATGGGTATATCATCATCTGCAAGGTCAAATCTCTTTTTGTGGTATTCTTTTAATTGGCGATAGTATTCGTCCCATATTCTTTTTTCTAATTGTTTCCATAACTCCTTATCGGGCATATAGAATATCGGGTGGTATCGTCCGCCGCCCATATAAGATGGCGGGGTGAGCCACAGCATATCTCCCATCTCATTGAAAAACTTTGACTCGGATACCCTAAATCCTTTTATAATAATATCGCCAATAACTAGGCTGATTATTGCCTTCAGTTTTTTCTCCTCAATAACCTTAACTTTCACTTCAATTTTTTCTAAATCTATATTCATAGTAATATCGGTTAATTTAGTGGATTTTTATGACATGAAGCAGATATATATCATTCGGCACTTTGCTTGCGTTGTGGGGCCGATTTACTCTCAATTTCTGCCTTCCTCACGGGGTTTGCGAGACTAATGAGGAAGCCTAGAACCGCCTTCTTATCCTCTCTGGCATAATCATCCTTTTCTACCAACTTATTAAACCACCGGCTGATTGCCTGTTTGCTAAAGCCCTGCTCTTCTACTGCTTCGGCAAAGCAGGTGTGCGAACTCCATTTTGGGTTTTTCTCGGATATATTGCTGAAGCGCCTTTCAATTGATTTCATAATTTTAATGTTAAGTTTGGTTAAGCTTTTCTTCATCAGAAACTTGGTCCAGCCACTTCTTTTTGACTGGCCGATATATGTGGTCAAAGAGGGATAGGAGTTTTGCGGCAAGCTCCATGGCTTCCTCATCGGTAATCTCTCCAAATCCCTCGGATACCCATAATGTTTTGAACTCTTGTAGTGCGGTTTCTGAAATCATTGTTTTACTCGCTGTGTATGCGGTTTTTACACGCTTTGATGCTGTCAAAGAACGACCTTGCCTTGATGTCTAATCTATCGGACCAGTAAAGGTCCACAACTTCTTCAATTCCATCCGTGCGGCGGAATACAAACAGAGATTTGTGCGGGTTCTCCTTATTCAAGGACAACAACTCAAATCCGGCACTAATGAGTGCCGCTGATACGCCGAGATCGTAGCTTGTCCAAACCTGCGACGGGTTCAGAGAGATGTATTTGTAATCATCCTCTGGCTGACCTTTTTTTAATTTTTTGGTCATATAATTTTTGTTAGGTTAATAATTTATTTGCGACCTTCTACTTCTAAAGGGTGAAAAATCACCAAAACAAAAACTCCGAGTGTTTTTTGCTCGGAGTTCATTAGCTGTTTTGGGTTTAGTTATCTGACGGTGAAATCACCACTCCTTATCTTTGCTATCTTCGTGTTTAGTAATCATAGTTTCATTCAGATATTCTTTTATGCCCAAGGGGTCATCACTCTTACTATTTTTGGCATCTAATTCTGGGGGTATAAGTTTAATTCTAAGTTTATAAGTATTTGCATCGGAAAAATCTTCAAACGGTTCCGTTGTGTTATGGTAAAGGTTTTTCAAAAAATCAGAAATCTGAAGTTTGAGCTGTTTAACATTATCAGGTATTGGGCTGGTTATTCTTGGTGTTTCACCGTTATTTTTTGCTATCCCGAATAAAAACCCCCAAGCTAAATTGGGCTTATTGCTCTTATCGTTAGAAAATCCCAACCCTTCATAATCTGTAGTGACTGTTTTCTTGTCACCCGTTATTATTACATTACGTTCATCCAAAAAACGAATTGATGCCTTATCCCAAGGAATATGTGGAAACATTGGAAGGCGTACCCGCTTTTTGCCTTTCGTAAGGGTGTTATCTTCCACGTTCCGTATCACGAGTTCCGGTATCGCCGTGATTTCAATCTTTTGCACCGGTGTTTGCGGTACGGGTGTTTTTTGCCTTGTTTTGGTTAGTTTTTTATTTTCCTCTTTTGTCTTTGAGAGCAGTAGGGATATTTCGTTGAGCGTCTGTTGAACATCTGGCTTAGAGAGCACCTCGCTCCCTTCAACCTTGCGATATAGTTCGTCAATATCCCCGTAAGTGGCGTTCATTTGCGGTCTGATATAATCCCAAGAAAGCTTTTTGCCAGATAGGTCAATTTCAAGGTTGTCGGGCGTATATTCTTTTTCCGCAGTGAAGAGATTATTGAATGGGATGAAGTAATGCGTCAGCGTGTGTATTCTTTGTCTCCCGCTTACACTGTTCACATAAAGGCGAAGGTCCCTTACGGCATCGGTTATCAGCTTTTTTGTTTTTACATAAGCATCGTTCAGCTGGTGAGATGGTTTTGAGGGATTGTCGCAAAAGACCTCGGCGATGTTCATAAAAACTTGATATGCCTTGCGGAGAGTAGAAATTTTTTCTTTATTCTCTGGATGTCGTAAAAATCCAAGCTCGTCGTATTCTCGCTGGAAAAGTTCCTCATTTTCTTCTGATAAAATATCGTTCTCGTCCACTTCAATGAGATTTTTTGTTTCACAAACACTGTATTCATTTTTTCCATCAGAAAGAGTTGCAAGGTTATCATACTCAAGGTATTTATTAAAATCCTCCGCGGCTGTTTCTGCGGCTTTTTTATCCCCATTATACATAACCGGATGAAGCATCTCGCCTATGATTTTAAACAGCATCTCGTGGTCTTTCTTCTCCGTTGAGTATGCGTAATGTTTTAATACCTCATTGACCATCCACCATTTTGAGCCCGAAGAATTGATAATTGTTTCTGGCACATCCCAGCTTTTGAGCCAACCGACAATTTGCGTACCCGAGCCGTGGCCTCCGAGATGTCGTGCTATATGCTCTAATGTTTGCTCGCGTATCAAGGGCTTTTCCCTTCGGTTTTCGTTGCGAGTGACCTCTTCAAACCACACTCCGTGTTTGTCTTCATCAAATTGAACATTTTTTATAAAGTTTTCCTCTTCAAGTTTTCTGATAATTAACCATTGCTCCCCTCTGGTAAGAATGGTCCACTCCTCATTGTCTGGATGAGAGACTGCATAAAGAAACAAATGCAAAGGACCGCGAGGGCTTATTTCGGCAAGCTCGTTTATCCGGTCTCTAACATATTTAATTTTTTCTTCCGATGTCATAGTAATTTTATGTAATTGTAATTTAATGTTGCAGATTGTCAGTCTCTGCTATATACTAATGTTATCAAATGGTAGGTCAAAAATCAATGATTAAAAAGGCTAAAAATAAGAAAAATGAGATACCGGAACTCCTAACGCTTCGGGAAGCGTGTGATGTTTTGAAATGCCATCCGAACACGCTCCGGCAGTGGGACGCTAACGGCATACTGCCTGCTATTCGTATTGGGACAAAACGAGTAAGACGATATAGAAAAGATGATATTATGAAACTACTTAAACAAAAGAAATGAGATAATTTTTTTAATACAATCGCCTAAACCCCTAACGGGGCATGGCATCATAAAGCCACTGCTACATAGAGACGGGCACCCGTCTCCCATCATGTAGCAGTGGTCGGTAATCTGAAAGGATTACCAGACAGTCGGAAACGGCTGTCGGGAGAACGGATGCCCTTTTCTGTTGCTCTCATAAAAACCACTGCTACAAAATGAAAAAATTACAATTACAATCTGCGGCTCAAGCCGCTCCGAAAGGTTTTGGTATTGAAAAAGCAAAAGGTCGCCCGATGCTTCAATGGGCTGGCAAGAAACCGCTTGAAAGCGTTGAGTATTATCCGGCTCAAGAAAAAGAGGTCTACGGTGATAAAAACTCAACTGATTTTAATAAACTTTTCTGGGGCGATAATCTTCAAGTTTTAGCACATCTCCTAAAAACATACCGAGGCGAAATAGATTTGATTTACATAGACCCTCCATTTGGAACAGGCGTTGAGTATTTCAAAAAAGTAAAAATAAGAGGGAAAATTATTTCTGGTTCTTATAATCTCTTTGAGGAAAAACAGTATGAGAATGTTTTTGAAATTGATTACTTTTTACAATTTATGTATGATCGTCTGCTCCTGATGAAAGAGTTACTTGCTGATGAAGGGAAAATCTTTATCAGGTTTGATTATCACTTTGCCCATTACATAAAAGTTCTCACAGATGAGGTCTTTGGAAAAAACAGTTTTGTAAACGAGGTTATTGTCAAAAGGAGCCGAAATGACGCTGGTTCAACTAATAAATTGGAAACTTCTACTGAAGTTATATTCATATACCTCAAAACGAATAAAGCATCTTTGAATAAGATACAGGTAAAAAGGTCATTGGCGAATGTTCAATGGACTGATTTTCAAATGGGAGGCGATAGAAATCCACCTCAAAGAACCTTCTTGGGATTGGAAATCTATCCACCTAAAGGACAGCACTTTTCTCTTGTTCAAGAAAAAGCAGATAAGATTATGAGGGAAAACTACCTCCGCCTGAAATGCCGTAACTGTGGTGCCATTCATTACTATGCAACTTCGGAACAAGACCTAAACAAAAGGATGAAGAACGGTAAAAATCGTTTCAAGTTTTACGACATAACTAATGACGTGGTTGTGTTTGGTGTAGATAAAATAAATAAATGTCTAAACTGTAGCAAAGAAGATTTCAAGGTTGAATATCTGGGGTCAGAAGATGTTACTGTCGGAAACAACTGGACGGACATTCCTTCTTATGCCTTTACGACTGGCTATCCTACAGAAAACTCCGAACCTTTATTAGAGCGTGTTATAAAGATAGGTTCAAACGAAGGCGACATCGTGGCAGATTTTTTTGCTGGCTCTGGAACAACACCAGCAGTAGCCCAACAATTAGGGAGAAGATGGATAGCTTGCGACATCAATCTTGGTTCGGTCCAAACAACGACAAAGCGTATAAGCCACATAATTGATGAGCAAAAGAGGCAACCTAAACTACTTAATGATTTCAAGGGTCTCTACGGGTTTAAGGTATGTAACGTAAACGATTATAGTGTGTTCAAAAATGAACTTGAAGCAAAAGAAATTGTAATGGAAATGTATGGAGTAGAACCTATCAAGAGAACATATTTTGATGGTGTTCTGGATAAAAACTTCGTGAAGGTGATGCCCCTTAATCGGGTCCTCAATAAGATGGACATTCGGACCCTTCTCAAGAATACCAACGACAAGCTGGACGCTTTTACCGTCAAAACAAAATCAAAATCGAGCGAGCCAGTTTATGAAGAAGGTGTATTAGTTATCTGCTCCGGTATGGAGCTTGATGTCTCTGATTTCTTGAGGAAAGAAAACAAAACGGGGGTAAAAGTAGAAGTCCGAGATATTTTAACCGACAAGAAAAACTTGGTATTCAAAGAGCGGCCGGAAGCTAAAATAAAAGTTAGCGTCAAAGACAAAAAACTATCAGTAGAGCTCAAAGATTTCTATTCACCAATCCTAATGAGAAAACTTGAGATTGAGAACGAAAAAGTCTTCAGACCAGAAGATAAAGTAAAGGTCTCTGACTTCAAACAAATTATAGACAGTGTTGCGATTGATTATGATTACGATGAGAAGCTATTTAATGCAGAGGAAATTGATATTCCGAGTGATGAGACAGTTATTAAATCCAAGTATTCTTGGGACTATCCGAAAGCAGGCCAGTATACAGTAGCCGTTAAAGTCGTTGATGTTTTGGGCGAAGAATACTTCGAAACCTTTTCAGTAAAAACATAATGGATAGCATATTTCTCCAGCATATACAGAAACGAGTGTCTGATTGGCGAACCGGTGGGTATCAGGGAGCCGAGAGGGAGACGCTAAATATCTTGAACTATATCAGGCGTGTTTCGTTTCTTCACGAACCGCAGATTGAAGCTCTGGAAACCTATGTCTTTCTGAAAGAGATAGGCGGCAATAAGCCGTCGCTTGAGATATTTCAATCCATATTTAGTAATGAGCTGGACCTGATGCGAGCACTGGGTATTTCTGATAAAGAAGGTTTTGAACTCGCCTACGATAAAAATAAGGGCAAGAAAATAGACCTACTTCTTAAAGATAAGTTCGGCGATACGGATTACGCTAATCAGGTATACGCTCTCACGATGGGTTCCGGCAAGACCATCTTAATGGCCGTGATGATGCTCTATGACTTTGTGCTTTCCTACTACCACAAGGATGATGAGCGATTTGCTAAAAATGCTCTCGTGTTTGCTCCAGACACTACCATCATTGAGAGTTTGAAGGAGATAAAAACTTTTGATTATGCAAAGGTTCTGCCAAAGGAATACCAGAACATTATTCTGAACATAAAATATCACTATCTTGAGAATACAGAGACACCACTCGCTCCCATCGGTAACTACAATATCATCGTATCCAACTCACAGAAGATAATCCTGAAAACCAGACGTGCAAACAACAATGCCACCTTGCGTTTATTCGGCGACAGAAATGAGCTGGAGAAACGAGAAATTGAGAACGCCCGACTGCAAGCTATTCGGCAATTATCCCAGCTTGCTATCTTTGTTGATGAAGCCCATCACTCTTACGGCAAGACGCTTGAAGGAACGCTCAAAAAAACACGTCAGACAATTGACTACCTCCACGAGAATACCCCTCTGGTTAGCGTTATAAACCTCACAGGCACGCCTTATGTGAAGAATGAGATGATTGCCGATGTGGTCTATCACTTTGGCCTTAAGGCCGGTATTGAACGAGGCATCTTGAAACAAGTCCGCATCCTTCAATATGGCAATGTCCGGTCCGAGCAGTTCATTCAAGAAATCGTGGACACATTCTGGGGTGAATATGGTGATAAACGGTTAGAGGGCAGATTACCGAAGATTGCTTTCTATGCGGCCAGTATCTCTGACTTGAGAGAGGAATTGAAACCCAAGCTGGAAAAGATAATGGAAAATAGAGGCATCGCCATAGATAAGGTCCTGGAATATCACACCGAAGCCGAAGAAAACCGTGATGAGTTTTTCAAGCTTGATACCGGCGAAAGCAGGAAGCAGTTTGTCTTGCTTGTCGGCAAAGGCACGGAGGGATGGAACTGTCGCTCACTGGTATCCTGTGCCTTATATCGCAAGCCCAAGAGTTCTATCTTTGTCTTGCAATCCTCCACTCGTTGTCTGCGAAGCATTGGTGATAATTCAACCAAAGCCAACATATTTTTGTCCGAGGAAAACTATAAGATACTAGACCACGAACTAAAGAATAACTTTGCTTCAAGTATTAGCGAGCTTAACACACAGGAACAGAAAACAGTTGAGCATACGTTGAATGTAGAGAAGCGAGGGGTGGTACGAGTAAAGAAGGTTCTGAAAGATATTATCGCCATACAAAACGGCGAACCCAGCGAAATTAAAATTGATTTTAACAAGTTCAAGCCGGAAGATTATCAGTCCTATGTTAGCGAGGGCGGCATCTTTATGAGTGATGGCGTGGCCGGATACCAAGAGGCACAAGCCACTCGGAAAGTATATGATAAGAATGACCTGACCTTCTATGAGATTATCGGGATAATCAACCGCTATACCCATCTCCCCTGTATAGCCATTGAAAAAGTAATGACCGGCAACGGCAAAAAGCGAGATGACCTCACGAAAGAGGTAAATGAGCATCCGGCTCTCATTCCTTTCGTCATACAAAACATTCTTAAGAACGCGTATCAATACGAGCAAAAGACCGAAACAGTAGAGGAGGAGCTGGAGTTCACCAAGCAGTATCCATTCAAAATCAGTATCCAGCAGGGCAGGAATAAGCTCGTGGTCTATAAAGAAAACGAAGATGATAACGGCCGCCTCGGTTTCCATATAAATCCATATAATTTTGACAGTGCTGACGAGAAAGACCTATTTAAGTATTTACGTCAGGTTCTGGAGCCGTCAGAAGCGATTAGAGATGTCTACTTCACCGGCGGAGTATCTAACGCTCTCCACAATGATTTCTATTTTGAGTATTGGAGCCCAGAGAAGAAACGTATCGCCCAGTATTTCCCAGATTTCCTTATTGAAACGACTGGTGGCCGGTTCTTGGTAATTGAGACAAAGGCCGTCGGTGAGAAAGCTGACTACGAGACAAATAAGAAGTCCTACACGGGCGAGCTCGCAGGCATTACGAACGAGGTATTCGCCAAAGAGCTTGGCTTTCAAGATTTCCAGTCGGTCAATAAAAACTTTGAGTATAAGATTATCTTTAATGCCCTACTTCAGCAGGAGCAGATAAAGCTATTTGAGCAGATAAAGAAATTAAGTAACTAAATATGCTACCAAAAGAAGCCGTAGAGGAATTTAAGGTATTATACAAGAAACACTATGGCCAAGATATTTCAGACCAAGAAGCGTCCGATAGAGCTAACCGGCTTGTTGCTCTGTATAGCTTAGTTTGCAAACCTGTTTTTTATAAAGAAACCGAGTAAAGACAAAATAAAGCTTTTGATATACTGTTTAATGAAACGGACAAAAGGCGGTTGAAATAAAATTATGGATAAAGATAAAAAAGAAAATTTGCCAAAAAACTTTACCGACAAACTAAATATTAAAACTAAGATATATCTATTTAATCTATTTTATTACTTTCTGATATTCATCGGTGCGATTTTGATTTTAGCAGCCGAGGGTACTATTGATGGAGGCCCATTTAATTGGAAGGGGGCTTATACAATTGTCTCAACTTTTGCAGTCATTTACTTGGGTCATGTACTAGCTATGCGGTTTACCATAAATCACGATAAATGAAATGGTTAAAACAAAATTGGATTAAAGTCGGACTAGGGATACTAATTTCAGGTGCTTTATTTTTTGCTAACGGATGGAGCGGGTGGGATAAAAGCACCGACACTATTGCCTTAAGATGTCCTGATAGTTACAACAACTCTGACGAAAAGATTGCCGACCTTAAAAAGTTTTCAGATAGTTATTATGCAAAACATCCGAACGCATCGGAGGTGGATTTATCAGATGAGATGGTCAGTCAGTGGAAGGCCAATAATTGCACAGAAGCCCTCAAGAGATACAACGACTATCTTGCTGGTAATGTGAGTGCAGAAACAAAACAGACCATTGGCGATATCGTTGATGAGTATGCTAATTCAAGCTATTACGAAAACTCTGAACTTGGCTTCTCGTTCCAGTATCCAAGTGACTTAGTTGTTGAGGTTGATAAAGATATATCGGAGCGTTTGTTTATTTATCCAAAATCACTAAAAACCAATAATGAGCCAATGACAGCAATTGTGATTAGTGAGGCAACAGATAGCCCAGAGATGACTGCTGAGCAATGGTTGAATGGTCCCAACTCTGGTTATAAAGCATCCAGAGATGGACAATATAAGCACATAACAGTCGGAGGGCAAGATGCTGTTATTACACCTGATGACTGGACTATTGTTAAGTCGCCCGATGGTCAGAAGCGTATTAGTATTGCATACTTTGTTGAACAAGATAAAGGTGCCGTGCCATTAAAAAAGGAATTGCAGACCATATTAGATACTTTTACTTTTAAATAAAAACTTATGGTCCAACTATCAAAAGAAAGCATTACTGAATGGAAAAAGATTTTTGAGGAAGAGTATGGAGCTAAATATACCGATGAGGAAGCTAGCGAAGCGGCTCATAATCTTGTTAATTTTTTCTATTTACTTTTGAAAATTGACCAGAGAAACAAGAAAAAAAGAAACTCCGCTAAAACAATAGTGAGTAGTAGTGGCGGGGTAAATTTGTTGTATATTTCCCGATAAATACACTGTGCGGTCTAAGGCTTGATAAGAATTCTAGAAATGATAAAGTGGTTTTAAGAGATAATCATCTAATAAAATGGCTAACGGGAAAAACGAAAAAAAGCGGCTTGAGCCCAGACAAGTTGTAATGGCGGCTTATCAATATCTACAAAGCATTCTCACTCAACAAAGAATATCAGAACCTAGAATAGAAGAGCTGGAACCTTTTGATGACAAAAATAACTTTTGGACAGTTGTGCTAAGTTATGATGCTTTAGGTGAACTACCTTTTGAAAAAAAGCGGGAGTATAAGGAATTTAAGGTTGATGCCTATTCCGGAGATATTGCCTATATGAAGATTTTTGACCGAAATAAACAGAAATAAACTGTGGCATTTCTCACCAGCCCTGATTTAATAAGTTTATTTGAAAAGGAATACGGTAAAAAGAAACTGGTCCTTGATACAAATCTACTCATCTTGTTGATGGTAGGGTTTTTTGATTCAACATACATTCCCCAGTGTAGAATAACAGAAAGATTTACTGAACAGGACTATCAGTTGCTTTTGAGTATCTGCCAACACTTTGAGTCGGAAATTATCATCACTCCGCATATAATGGCCGAGCTTTCAAACCTATCTAGGTCTAAAAGAGGAATCTCTGATGACAGATTAAGGATGTACTTTAATGTGGCAGTAGATAAGCTAAACCAATATAAAGAGGAGCACATTCCATTCGGAGAAATTGCTGCTATAGACCTAGGAATAATTGTAAATTTCGGATTTACAGATATGACCATTGTAGAAGCGGCGAAAAAACTAGGAGCAGTAATTTTGACTGATGATTTACCACTTGCAGAACACGCTGTAAGTTGTGGCATGGTAGCAATAAACTTTACAAACATAAAAACCTATAATTTTGCTCAATAAGGACAAGTTTAGCATTTGTGCTATTATAACTATAACAATGCAATATCTAAGGCAGTTTAGAATTAGATAGCCGTCAAAGAACCGTAATCTACTCACGGTTCTTATTGGCGGCTTTTTGATTTATTACCGCGAGTAGTTCAGTGGTAGAACGCTGATCTGATACATCAGAGGTCGAAGGTTCAATCCCTTCCTCGCGGACAAAGTTCCATTTTGCCTTTGTAGCTCAACGGTAGAGCACTCCTCTGAAAAGGGAGGGAAGAAGGTCCAACTCCTTCCAAAGGCACCAGAATTAGACTCAACAGACAGAGCAAGAGTTTTCTAAACATTAGGTTGCAGGTTCGAGTCCTGCCGAGGATACAAATAGTAGTGAGTAGTGGAGTGGGGTAACTTTGCTAATTGATTTTAGCTGCACTTAACGATAAACTTGGTATAAACAGTCGAGTAGTGGCGGACTGCCAATAGGCTCTAACGTCGTCCACTACTCTCCGCCAAAATTGGAGGGGTCGGATAGTGGTTCATTCCATCGCACTTGAAATGCGACGTCCCGCAAGGGACCCGTGAGTTCGAATCTCACCCCCTCCGCAGATTGAAACTTCCGAATCCGAAAGGTGGAAGAAGTCCCGCGCCGTCGGCGCGGGTGTGGGCAAAAGGTGGCGTCGCTCCGCGACGAATTGGGACGGGACGGGAATTTCAAAACGGGCGGATTTGTCACGAACCAGAGGGTTCGTTCCGATTTTTTGTACAAATGATTTGATTTCATGGAAATCATTTGATGTGGACAAAAAATCGGCTTGTTTCAAGTCTAAAATCCAATTCCGCAGGGGTTCGACCCAATTATTTCTTCCGCGTTCAAAATCTTTCTTTTTCTCTTTCAAAGCGAGAATTGCGCGCATGAGAGTGTCTTTTCGCGTGAGATACATCTCTTTTGCAATATCACCATCGAGATAAGTAGAGACAAGTTTTTCCATGCGCGCTTCATTCGCTTTGATACTATCGGAAAGATTTTGAACTTCACTTTGCGACACCGACACTTCCTCACGCTCAAACTCTGTCACTTTGTGTAGCATCCAGTCGGTGTACACATCGCAAAGTGAAATTGTTTTCAGCCGTGACTGTATTTGTTCTGCAAGAAAGTGCTCTTGGGTATATGACTGCGAACAGACACCGCGCTTTTTGGAACAGCGATAGTAGCGGTAGCGATGGCCCGATTTTCCCGTCGCCCACTGTGCCGAGATCATGCTTTGACATTCCTCACATCGAAAAAGTCCGGTAAAGGGAAAATCGTGCCTCGCTTTCCGCTTGCGCGGTCGCTCTTTACTCTTGAGCACTTCCTCCACGGCTGAAAACAATTGCGGGGAAATAATTGGCTCAAAGCTTCCATCAAACCATTCACCACTATGTTTGATAAAACCAAGATACGCTCTGTTTGTGAGAAGTCGTTTGATGGAAGCTTTGGCAAGTGGCGTTCCGTTACGACTAACCACACCCAAATCCGCCAAAAATTGCGCGAGAGAAATAAAAGAATGAGTGCCTTTCGGGTATTCTTCAAAAGCTAATTTAACAATGCGAGCTTCAGTTGGATGCGGTTCGATATTATGTGTACGAGGATTATTCTGATACCCGAAAGGTGCGAGATTCAACCATTCTCCACGGCGCAATTTTTGGCGGATGCCACGCTTGATATTCTCGGCAAGGTTATCGGAATAATATTTGCTCTGCCCGAACGCCACTTGCAACATAAAGAGCCCCTGCGGTGTTGGTTCAAACCAAAACGTCGGAAAACGCAAAGACACGACCTTGCGCGTATCCACGGCGTAGATGATGCGCCCGCCATCAATCGAATTGCGAGCAAGACGATCAGGATGCCACGCTAAAATACCGACACCATCATTTTGTTCAACGCGGGCCATCATCTCGCCAAATACTTCGCGCCCCGGTGTCTTTGCGCTTTTCGACTCTTGAAATTCCTCAAGAATTTCAAGATTTTCTTTACGCGCTATTTCGCGTAACTCAAAAAGTTGAGCTTCAATAGACATCACTTGCCTATCATCTTCCTCTGTTGATTTGCGAGCGTAAAGAAAATATTTTGGTTTTAACATAAATTTGTTTTTAGACTTGAAACAAGAGACAAATCCGCCCGTTTTGAAATTCTCGTCCCGTCCCAATTCGTCGCGGAGCGACGCCACCTTTTGCCCACACCCGCGCCGACGGCGCGGGACTTCTTCCACCTTTCGGATTCGGAAGTTTCAATCTGCGGTGAAATAGTAGCCTTTGCGCGAACCCACTTCGCACGCGCGGAGCGCGTGGTGACTTGAAACTGCCTCGTACGCTCCGATTGCGCTGTGATGCGAACCAATGCGCCTCGGACACGCTCGCGGACTCGCGTGTGCAAAAACCAAAAAATTTCCTTGCATTTTTCTCGCGCCTCCTCCCCCCACCCCTCCGCCGCGAAGCGGAAAAAGAAATGGAAAGGAAATTTTTGGTTTTGCTTCGCCGTCACCAGTTACATTATATCATATCATTGTGATATACTATACCAATACGATATACTGTGGATAATGCAAAGTGAATCCACAAAATTAGGGCTGAACCTGAAAAGGATCAGAACCAAAAAAGGTATATCGCAGGGAGATATTGCCCGAGACTTGGAAGTAAGTCGTGGTTTTATTAGCACGATAGAAAATGGCAAAACGAATCCAACACTTGCGACAATTGCAAAATTGGCGAAAGCGGTCGGGGTTTCGGTTAATGAGCTGTTAAAATAGAGTCATATCGTTATGAAAAATATTTTTACTGAAACAAAAATAGCATCAAAATTCGGAAATTTTAATATCCGAGTTTATGCTGATGTACAAGGTAAGGAAACTATCGCACTTTGCACTGAAACATTGGATGTCTCCGCTCCTGTTCTTGTTCGCATACACAGCGAGTGTATGACGGGAGATACTTTTGGGAGTTTACAGTGTGATTGCGGAGAGCAACTTGAAAAATCTCTTGAAGAAATAAACAAAAGTGGAAATGGTATTTTGATTTATCTCCGCCAAGAGGGACGAGGTATTGGACTGTTTGAAAAAATAAAAAGCTATCAACTTCAAGACAAGGGTTATGACACCTTTGAAGCCAATCTTTTGCTAGGTCATCGTCCCGATGAACGAACATATGAAAAAGCAAAGACTGCTCTTGTTGATTTGGGAGTAAAGCGGATTCGCTTACTCACAAACAATCCGTCAAAAGTATCGGAAATTGCAAAACTTGGTATTGAAGTTGTTGAGCGTGTTCCTTTGATAGTTACTTCCAATAAATACAATAAAAAATATTTTGCCTCGAGACGAGATAAGTTTAAGCATTTCTTTAATGACGAAGTAAGTTACTACTTTTATCAATTTCATGCCGAAACCCCTGAGCAAATAGAACAAATTGGTGAATTTCTAAAAGACAAGAAACACGACCCACTTTTGAAAATCTGTGTCGGGGTTTCGGCAGATCATTCTGTCCTCAACGATAGTGAAAAAGTTTCTCACATAGAAACTCTTTTCCACGCTTGCGATTTTTACGAAGGATTTGTACCAATACTCCATTTTTCTTTCAGAAATTCACCAGACCCGCTCAAAGATATTCGCACGATAAAAAAGAAATTGCCTTTTGTAAAATACATTCAAACAAATGATATCCCGTCCTTTGAATTGGAAACGATAAAACTCGCGTGTCGTTCTTTTCTTGCGGATATCCCACTATCCGATAGCAATTTTGATTTAGTTCACGACGCGAGTTTTAGAAAAACAATCACAAAATATAAGGCATTTATTCTTTTGGATAACAGCAAGGGTACTGGAATCCGCGAAACAAAAGAAGCGTTGATGAAAAAGATAGATATTTTGTTGAAATATGGTTTGAACGACATAGCGATTTTCGGCGGATTCGGACCCGATGACCTTGATACATATTTTGAACTCCGCCGATATTACAAAATCAATTTTTCTATTGACGCAGAAACGAAACTCAAAACCGGTGGACAAATTGATATTGATAAGACGAAATTATATCTGTCTCAACTCATCCGTTTTGACGATCCAAAAGAAGCTGGTATTGAACAAACGAGAACATTTCTCCAACAGAGTAAACATACCGATTGGGATAAAACTGTCGTGGATGGAAAAGAATTTTCCATCCATCCTGCTGTTTTTAACTCCAGTTCCTTTGCCTCTACTGCTTGGTTCGCCCAAGTTGTGAAAGAACAAGTGCAAGGGCAAAAGGATTTTTGCGAAGTTGGCTGTGGTGCAGGGGTAGAAAGTTGTTTGGTTGCTCTCGCTAATCCCGATATGCATGTTGTTGCTACAGACATAAATCCTTTTGCCAGTGAAAACACAAAATTTAACGCCGAAAAACTTGGTGTTGGCGATAGGATTGAGATAACCACTGGAGATGTATTGGACGGAGTGGAAAGTGGTACAAAATTTGATTCCGTATTTTGGGCTTTGCCCTTTGGTTTTCTTGACCCTGGCACCGAAGTCACCATGGAAGAAATGCAGGTTTTTGACCCAGGATACAGAGCTGTACGAAAATTTTTTAACACTGCAAAGAATTTCCTGAAACCAAACGGACAGCTTCTGATTGGATTTTCTTCTGATTTGGGAAACCAAGAACTTCTTGAGGAGCTTGCGAAGCAAGCTGGTCTTAAAATTGATACTGTTGCTGAAAAAGAAATACAAGAAAAAGACACTTTGAAATTTGAATTACTGCGAGGAATATATTTGAGTTAAAGGGAGCCATCCCCACCGTTTTATAATTTTTCCTAAAACGGCGAGGATATGTGTGCGCACGGGAGGGAGGGGCAAACACATAAAGATTTGCGCCTCGCCATTCCTTAAAGAATTTTGTATGGCGAGGCTCCATTTTGATGAGTTGGTACTTCCGCCGTCGAAGGCACAGAGTTTAGAGCTACCACAGAACGCGGAGAGGAAGCGCCTCGGTCGCCGTGAGGGTGGAGAAAAGAGCAAACAAAAATGTTAAAATAAGATTGCTCTTTTCGGAGACTGAAACGGCGAAGCAAAACCAAAAATTTCCTTTCCATTTCTTTTTCCGCTTCGCGGCGGAGGGGTGGGGGGAGGAGGCGCGAGAAAAATGCAAGGAAATTTTTTGGTTTTTGCACACGCGAGTCCGCGAGCGTGTCCGAGGCGCATTGGTTCGCATCACAGCGCAATCGGAGCGTACGAGGCAGTTTCAAGTCACCACGCGCTCCGCGCGTGCGAAGTGGGTTCGCGCAAAGGCTACTATTTCACCGCCAAAATTCATGGCAAATATAATCGACCTTAGAAATCCGATACCAAAGAAGGATAAGAAAGAGACTTCCGAGACAAAAAGTCCAGTTTTAAATTTACCCAAAGAGCCAAAGAGAGAGACACCAATAATCAAGGCGTCGCCCACAAGAACAGAATCAAAAATATCCGAGCAGACTTCCCTACCAGCTGAGATCTCTAGGAGAATATATTGGGAAACACTAGCATTCACTCAGAGCAAAAATAAGATTGCCTTATATATTATTTTTGTACTGCTCATAGCTGGATCATTCGCTGTCTATTATTTCCGCAAAGAAACCACTTTCGCAATATTACTAGCCCTGTTCGCTATAGTTCTGTTTTT
>Ga0209727_1001494_pt1 | contig 18990 bp, 16 predicted proteins | sample RifGroC1_FD_183995 | JGI IMG/M metagenome (GOLD analysis project Ga0209727, IMG submission 183995) | Groundwater microbial communities from Rifle, Colorado, USA - Groundwater C1 (SPAdes) (version 2) | ecosystem: Environmental > Aquatic > Deep subsurface > Groundwater | place: Rifle, Colorado...
AATATCATAATTTTCTATTACTTTATCGTGACGTTCATCTTCTGCTTCTAGTGCTATGTCTTTTTGTTTTTCATATACATCTTTGTAGATTTGAATAATTTCTTCTGCTGCTTGTTCTTGTTGACTTCTTAAATTATTTTTAACATCTAATATTGCTTTAGATACATCTAAACTTTGCTGTAATAAATTTTGTCTTTGAATTAAGTCAGATGTATTTTTTAATTCTTGTTGAATATATTTTTGTTTTTGTTGTAATACTTGAATTATCTGTTTGTTTATGCCTACTGATTGAGATAGATATTTATTGTAATCAGCACTACCTTTAGTATGAAGATTCATATTTCCTTCTGCAATTGATAGATTACTATTTAAATTAGATACACTTTCATCAAATTCGGCAATTTTAGAAGTAATAATTTCAAATACTTTATCTTTCTCTGTTTTTTGTACTTCTAATAGAGTGTTATTATATTCTTGTAATTTATTATTTAATTCTTGAATTGCAGTAGGGAGTAAATCTGTATTAAATAATTGTAATTTTATATATGTAATTTCTTTTTTAGTTAATTCTTCTTTTTGTTTAAGTAATACAGATTGTTTTGCTAATTCATCTCTATATTGTTGTGAATATTGAGTATATTGAGATAAAGTGTTTTCTGATTGTTGGATAGAGTTATCTGTATTAGATATTTGATTGTTGAATGATTCTAATTGAGAATTTACTTTATCAAATGATGTGTCGTTAATTTGTTTTTCTAATGACCACCAATCAGTAGATAATTGTTCTCTTTTTTCCTTTAATTTTTGCATTGCAACAGCATTTTCTTTATATATAGAACTTTCCATTGCTTCTTCCATTTTTGTTGCTGCTTCATGTAATTTATCTTGTTGCTCTTTCATAGAATCAACTTGTGATTGTAAATTACCACGATAATCTTCAGATAAAGGATTTAAGGCATCTGATTTTGCTTGTGTAAATTCACGTCTATTCTGTATATCAGTCATATCAGCATCATATTTAATCCAATGCGCTTCCCACCATTGCAATGAATTTTTCTCTCTATCTTCTGCTAATTTTTGTTCTTCTGCAATCATATCATTCATTAATGCATCTTGTTTATCTTGTGCATCTTGTAATGCTTCTGTTGATGCAGAAGTAGATACTGGAGATAGACCATACTTTTGTGTACGTTGGTTTACTAAATTATAATATTCTTCTGTACCTTCACCATATCCTTTAATACCTGATTTTAAATCTCCACCTGCCCAATTAACTCTTTTGGAAAGATATTTTACTATTGCATTAATATTATCTTCAGCATTAAATACATCTCCACCATTACCTTCTTCTTTCCATGTTGAAGATAAAAATTGACCTAATCCACTAGCACCTGATTTATTATTGTAAGCATCTGCATTAAATTTTCCACCAGTTTCTACATCAATAAGTCCAGCAATTAAAGCAGGAGTAATACCTAGTTTTTTTGCTTCTTCATTATTTGCAACTGCTTGATTTATTAAATTAGATAAATTATTTGGGACATTTGTTACTCCATTTATATTTATTGTTGCAGATTCATTAGGTAAATATCTTGCACCAGCATAAAAATCACTTCTTGAAGACAATGTTGAAGTTCTTACGTTAGCACCAGTATGAGGTGCTTCAATAAATTTGTCATTACCCATGTATATTCCAACATGTTCTAAATTATTGAAGAATACTAAATCTCCTTTTTGTAATTCATTCTGTTTTAATCCTTTAATTGGTGCTTGTTTATATTGGTCGTATGTTACTCTAGGTACACTTACTCCTTCTTCTTTATATGCTTGCTGTACCAAACCTGAACAATCTACACCAATTTTAAGATCATTACCACCCCATTTATAAGGAGTGCCTAATGAATCTAATGCTATATCTACTATACCTTTTGCTTTACCTGTAGATGATGGGGTGTATGTATTAGAAGTAGACGAAGCATAAGTAAGTTGATTAGCAATTTGATTTTTAAGTAATTTTTCTCTTTCTCTAATTTTTTCATTTTCTGCTTCTAATGATTTGAGATATTCTTTTGAGCCTACGATCATTTTTTCTCTATCATTGCGAAGTTTATTTAGAGTGTTGTTGAGAGCATCTACTGCATTTTTGTATTTTTTTGTTGCGTCTGTTACTTCGTTTGTTGCATCTTTGTTTTGTTTGTTTTCTTTAACACCAAAATTAGGACTTTCTATTGAATCTATTAATTCTTGACTTAACTTCTTATATTCTTCTATTTCTTGTTTACTTTTTTCTATTTCTGCTCTTGATCTTGACAAATCTATAGCAGCTTGTTTTTCTTCTTCTGGAGTCATCTTGCCAACATTTGAAGCCATTTTCTTGCCCATTTCTGCTACTGCTGCTTCTGCATCTGCAAGATTATGAATTTGTTCTATTTCAATTCCATATGACTTTATTCTATCTAATGTTGCTTTATTAATAATTTTAGTTTTTTCTATTTGAGATTCAATTGCAGTTTTATGTTCTAATTTTCTTTCTTTAATTAATTTTTTTAATGCTTCTACACTAATAGTCATTTGACCATTTTCATTTTTTATTGCAGAAATTAATTTAGGGTTTGCTTCTATTAATTTTTTAACTGATTCAAAATTAATATCATTACCTTCTGTAACATCACTTAATAATTGTTGATATTCACTTATTTCATCAGAAGATTTTTTATAAGTATCTGTTAATGATTTTACTGCACTATCTAAATCCGTAAAAATATCCATTGATTTATTAATATCTGGTAATTCTAATAAATCTTCTTTTATTTTCTTTAATGTTTCTGGAGCAGTAATCCCTAAGTCTTTGAATACTTTTTCTAATAATGCTAATGAAGTTGCTTGTTTTTTAACTAGAACATCATATTCAATACTACCTTTTTTATAATCTTCTAATCCTTTGTTATAATCAGCAAAAACATTTGGTAATTCTGTTTTACCTATATAATCCATAAATTCTCTAAGATTGCTAATATTTAAATCTTCAACATTATTCAAAACATCTCTAATAAATAAATTCAAAGTAGCAGAATCAATATTTTTAAAATTATCAAACTCTGAATATGTAGCCTGTATTTGAGATGCAAGAGTTTCAAAATCTTTTCTAGACTCGCTTGTAAATTTACTTATATTTTTTCTTAATTCGGAAATATTCTCATCTTCTGTATCACCGAAAAGAATAAATTCTTGTACATTTAATAAATTTTTACCAATGTCATTTCTATTATTTTTTAGAGATAATAAATTATTTAATTCTTCATTAGCTTTCTTGATTTTATCTCTATTTTTTAATAAATTATCAAAAGTATCTTCACCAATATCATAAAAAGTATTTTTTAAATCATTTTTTTTATCTTCTCTTTCTTGCTCTTTAACTTTTAATAATTGCTTGATTAATATTATATTAGCTTCAATAGCTTGCCCTTCTAAATTGTATTTTGTAGCCGACCCTTCATATAATTCAGAAAGTCTTTGTGTAATATTGGCTAATTTTTCCTTTTCTTCGGTAGTTTTATTTGCTTTATTTGCTAATTCTTCATAAGATTTTATTAAATTATTCGTTTCTGTTGTTTCTGTATTTAAAGTTTTTATTTCATCTTTAAGTTTATTAAATTCTTCTTTTGCATTTTCTGTTTTATGACTTAAATCCCATACTACTTCACCTAATTTAGTAATTGCATAAGTTACTGCTGATATTATTGCTATTGGAATTAAAGCACCTGCAAAAAATCTTCCCGTAGTTAATAACGCTGTATTTAATCCTGCTAAAGATAATTTTAATCCATTAAATGCCACTGTTGCTAATGATGCACCTGTCGCATTTCTAGCAATAGCATTAGAATTTTGCATCCATAATGCTATCTGTTGTTTTAATAGACCTATAAATTGTGTACCATTTAAAATAAGAGTTGTTCTCATATTATTATTAAAAGCAGCTATTGCTAATGTAGATGCTATAATTACAGGAGGTAAAAATCCTACTGTTTCAATTACATGATTAATTGCATTTCCTACTCCTGTTAATATTGTAATTGCATTACGAATACCTTGAGAAGAAAAAGTGCTTAACCACACACCTTCAAAGGTATTTTTCATTTTTATAAGTTGTGCTTCTGTACCTTGTTGTACTAAATCGAACTTTTTATTTGATATTCCAGCTTGAGTTAATGATTCATTATAAAGTTCAATAGATTGCTGATAACCTTCCATTAAATTCAAAAATCTAGCTTGCTGATGAGTTCCCGCCAGTGTTGTAGCAATATAAGCCTTATGTCTTGAATTTAATGATTTCCATTTTTCTCCAACTTCATCCATTACTAAACCAAAATTTCTAAAATTTCCCTCTGTATCTAATAATTGAACACCTATTGTTGCTAATGATTTAGAAACTTGATTTACTTGAGTCCCATCATCTTCAGCGAAACCATTTTCTTTTAATGATTGCATACGAGCAATCAAACCTTTTACAGAGTTACCAATAGTATACGCAGATTCCCTAGTTTTGGAAGAAATTACCGCCACCCATGATGCTGCCTTTTCAAACTCTATGTCAGTAGATCCAATGCTACCACCCATACGCATGAATGCCTCTCCGATCTCATCAGCACCCGTTGCCGTGGCATCTCCCATATAACTAAATATATCAGCAGCCCTTTCAGCACTTACTCCCATACTATTGACTGTAGCCGTTAATATTCTGGCAGAAGTAGAAAAATCTAAATTACTTATTTTAGCATACTTCATTGCAGTTTCCATTCTCTTAATAGATTCTGCTTCACTTAAACCTTGTCTTGCAAATTCAACTGCACCTTTAGCAACTTCTTGAGTTGAAACTCCCATTTCTATACTTAAATTATGTAACTTTTCACCTAATTTTTCAACTTGATCTTGAGTTTGCATATAAACTACAGATAATTCAGTTAATGCTTTATTATATTCATTTACATAAGAAATTCCGTCCTTGAAAAAATGCCAACTCTGGAACAGGATCGTGCCACTTGCCATCCATATGGAAAATTTTTCCATTGCAGTTTTAAATGCAGAACCTAAATCATAAGTTCTAGTCATTAAAGATTTCATACTCTCACTAAATTTGTGAGTTTCGCCAGTTGCTTTGTTAATATAAGCAGTTAAATTTGTTATTTCTGAACCTTGTCTTAATCTTTGTGACACCTTTATGTATTTTTCTGTTTCCTGTACATTGGCTTCTAATAACTTCTTCCCCTGCATAATAGACTGATTATAATAATTTTGAGCATTAGTAGCACCATGCACAGCATTAGTCATTTTAGGATATTGTTCAAAATTAAATCCTCTAGAATCTTTACTAGAAATTCTAGTCATATCATAAACACGTTTAATTGCGTTTTCTAATTTAGATAATCTTTCTAAATCTTTATCTGAAACTACTTGACCAGATATATTTTTTTGTTGCATACTACTTATTAATGTTTTATATCTATTTAATGCTTTTTCTAAAGGTGCTAATTGTTCTGGAGATAGATTATTGAATTTAACACCCAAACCTAATGCATTTTGTGTTTTTGTATTTAATTGTTTTGCTATTCTTTCTTGATTTGCAATAAATTTTTGTTGTTCTGCTTCTCTTAATTTCATTCCTCTTAAATACTCAGCATTATTTTGATCAAATTGAGTGCTTAATTGCCTTTCTAATTTAATCATATCTGTATATTGCTGTTTTAAATTAACTATCTCTTTACTATATCTATCAAATGCTTTAGTATCATTTTTAGATAAAGCATTTTTAATTTTATCATTTAATTTTACAAAATCTTGTTCTAATTTATTTATATCTCTATTATCAACAACTGCTCTAACTTTAATATCTTGAATTCTATTGTTATATCCAGTGTCAAATAAACTTGCTTTATTTCTTTGTTCCGTAAGAAGTTTATTTTTACTCATTTGCTGATCTAATGATTTTAATTTATTTTCTACTTTAACTAATTCATTTTCCCAATTCTTTGTACCTTCTACCCATCCTTTAGTATCTTGAGTAATCTTATTAATTTGTTTGATTATTGCATCTGTACCAGTAAGTCTTTGAGAATTAAATATACCATCACCAAACTTATTACGTAAACCATTAATTGCTTGTTCAGTCTTTATTTTAAATTGATTAACTTTATCTATTGCTTTATCAATTTCTTTAGAATTAATTGTATTAGTAGTTATTGTACTACCATCTTTTTTTAACTCTTGAACAATTTTTAATGTTCTTCCTAATCCTTGATTTATATCTGTAATTAATTTTACATCAGTACCATTAACTTTAACTAAAGACTGTTTTGAAATATCTTTACCTGTAATTTTTATTGTTTCATTTAAAAGATTATTTATATGTTTAATCTGTTCTTCAGTATTATTTATTTGTGATTTTAATCCATCAAATAATTTAGAATCAAATTTTATATTAATATTTAATTTATCAAGTTTTTGTTGTAAAATTTCAACTAATTTTGTAACTTCTGTGCTTATATTATCTTTTGAAGTTTTTTCCAATAGTGTCTTAATATATATTGCTAAATCCTGTGACATTTAAATTTTCACCTCACCTTAAATTTTTAGAAAATAATTAAGAGGTGATTAAATTTAATCACCTCTTAATTAAAATAAACTGTTAAATTATCAAGATAATTCTTACATTCTTCTTGCATTTTCTTATTATTTTCCTTAATTTTAGTATTATCTCTAATAGAATTTGATTCTCCATTTTCATATTTTTCTTTAATAATTTGTTCCATACCAATATTCATAACCAATCCTAAATAATTATCATAGAACCCTTTAATATTATTAACTATTTCTTGCTGTTCTTTATCATTTACATTTTTGTAATCATTTAAAAAATCTTTATATCCATCTAATGTTCTAATATCTCCATATTCATTTTCTAAAGAATTATTGTATAGTAAAACACTGAGTTTAGTTAACAATTCAAATCTTGTAGCAAATTGATTAGAATATTTTTCCTTGTATTGATCTTTTAGTTTAATACTATCATCTAATTTTTGATTACTGCATCCAGTGATAAATAATATTAAGATTAAAGTATATATAATGATAAATTTAATTTTCATAATATCCCTCCATATTTAGTTTTAATATATATTATATTACAAACAGAAGGAATTATGCAATTAATAATTCAATACTTCTTAATTTTTCTTTTACTCCTTGTAAATTATATCTTAAATCTTTTGGGTATAAATCAATTAAAATAATTTCATTTTCATTACATATTTTTATTTTTTCTTCCATTTTAATTTTATAAAAATCTTTATCTGGCATACCAAAAAACTCTATAATAATACCATCATTAACTAACCAATCCATTCTTTTTAATCCACATCTATTATCATCTATTAAATCTCTATATAAAACTTCTTTTATATAATTAGTATTAATGTCAATCATATAATTTGTAATTATTAATTCAGCTTTAGATAAGCATATATCATTATTATTAGAAAAATAAATCTTTTTATTATAAATACTATTGCTATTTGGTTCTAAACTTGCTTTAATACATGCTTCTCTATATCCACCAAAATATCTTATATATGTAACTAAACCTGGCATATCTTTATTGTCAGTAACTTCTTGCCCTAAAGGTGTTCTGCCTAATTCTTGTGCAAAATTTTTAAGAGCAATTAGTGCGTCTTGTTTGTTTTTTTCATTTTTTTGTACAAAATAATCACTAGAATAATCTTTACGTATATTTAATTTCATTGCCATATTTATTAATTGAGTAATTTTTCTACCAGGGAATAATTTAATTAAATCCTTATTATCTATACAAGCATATTTTTCTTTTAATATATTTATTTCTTGTTCATCCCATTTATTAGATTCAGATATTCCTGATTTATATGCTTTTGTTGTAAGAGATTCATATGTACGATTAGGAAATAATATTAATAATTTTTGTGGAGATAAATTATTATAATTATCTTTTAATAAATTAATTTCTTCATCTGTCCAATAATAATTTTCTCTTTGTATATTTAATTTAGATGCTTTTTGGCATATTTCATCTTTAGTAAATGGTTTTAATAATTCAATTAATATATACCATTCTTCATAAGGATATTTTTCTTTAAGAATTTCTATTTGTGTTTTAGTCCATCTATCATTTCTTTTATTTATTCCAAGTTTATTTATTATATTGCAAATATTAGCACTATCTGAGTAACCATATTTATTAGCAATTTCATTTAATTCCATACCATTTATGTAATCTTTCTTAATTCCCTCATAATCTTTATTACAATATGTACCGTTTGAATTTAAAACTTTTAATCCAATTTTATTTGCTTTATGTCTTATTGCTGATTCCGATCTTTTAATCATTAATAATTCTTTTATTTTCTTTATATTATTAGATGGATAATAATCAATTAATACTTGTTCATCACATAAATACCACTCATCTTCTCCTAAAACATTAACTATTTTTAAAAAATCATTCCAAGTGCCAAAATTTCTTTGATATACACCAATATCTGGATAACCATTTTTCTTTTTCATTTCTTTTCCTAAAGGGTATCTATCATTTTCTTTATAAAATCTCCAAAATTCACTTATTAAAAAATCATTACTATATTTAAAAACTCTCCTTAATTTTTCATGTTCTCTTTTTGTTTTAATTTGTTTTTCTGTTTTACTTCCTAATACTGTAGCGATTTCACTATCAGTCATATTTAAATAATTTTCTTTTAAAAATTCAAATTCTTCATTTGTCCATATATTCGCTTTTATTTTAATTCCTGATTTATTTAAAATTAAAATAATATTATTCTTTTTTAAATTATATTTTATTACTAAATCATCTAATGACATACCATTTTTATAATCATTTTTAACATTATTATGTATTATATTTATATTTTCATTAAGCGATTTAAAACCTAATAAATGCAATGCTTCTTTTAAAGAACCAAATTTTGTTCTATAAATTGATGCACCTGGATAATCTTTATTTTTGTCCAACTTTCTTCGAGTTGGTACTTCTCCAAACTCATTATAATATCTTTTTAATTCATTAAGTAAAAATTCATCAGTATGTTCACTTTTGATATTTTGTTTACTCATAAAACTAAAACCATCTCCTTTAATTTATTATTATATTAATCTAACAATACTAATTAATCTACTAACCAACCTTTACTCCTCAATAATCAAATTAAAAACAAAACGGGAAAGGGTAGAGGAGATGTAAAACCCCTTATCAGTAAGTTGTACGGACTTACCTATCCCAAAATTCATAAACTTAAATATAAATCTATAAAAATAAAAAAGAATCTACATTTTTGCAGATTCTTTAAATAACCAAATATTAAAAAATCAAATATATTTATTTTATATATCACTATTAACTAATAAATCAACCTTCTAATCAAAACCTACCAGTTAATTCAAATTTATCAATTTGTTTTCCAGTATACTTACCATCTAATAAATTTTCAAATTCCTTATATTTCAAATCAGTGAAAAATTTAATCTCCACACTCAATGCATACCCTATATGACAATATTTATAATTACACAGCATCAAATTTTCAGAACCATCTGCACAGATAATCGGTTTTCTCGCCAACATATCTCCAATTCCTCCTAATCTCCTAATAATTATATTCAACAAATATTTCTGTAAAATCAACCATACTCAAAACAATCTGTTCAGCACCCATACTAGGAGCAATAGGATTCCTATGTATGTCTAACACATCATCCTGATTAATCAACAAATCCTTATGCTCATTTTCTTCTTGATACTCTAAATTCCCAAACTGATATTTCCCATCCACAAAACTAAGAAACTCAAATCCATCATACAGCACGTTCACACTAATTGTATCTGTCCTAACTTCCAACCATACAGGTTTACCAGTTAACTCGTCCATGATTTCTTCAAATTGATCCCTAGTTAGTTGATTATACTCCATAAAATAAACACTCCTTTATACTAATATTGCAAAGGAAAATGTATCCTTTACTTAATCATTAGTATAAAGGAATTTACTTGGGTATACAAATGTGTTAACCCATCATATTCGGTTAAATAACTATATTATGGTCATATATCATCTAATAACTAATATTTACATAGAATATCTCTATATTCCTATATCTAATTCTCTTTCTATCCCATCTCCTTATATCCCTATACTTCCTTACTATTTAAATAATCATTAATATACTTTTCCATCTCATAAATCTTTTGTTGTATACGTACTAATTCTAATATTAATTGTTCAGTTTCCTCTAAATTGTAATCATTAATTTTGTTTTTATATATCTTATCCTGAAGTATTTCTCTATCACAAAATAATTGTCTCAATTTATTAATCGAATTTAAATATTCAGGTTGCTCTTTGTCTAAAAACAAAGTAATAATATCTCTAACAAAATCTGAAACATTTTTACCTTGTTTCTTCGCTGTATATTCAATACGCTTTTTTAATCCTGGTGATACTCTTATTATTAATTTATCATCTTTTGTTGACATTAATTAAATCACACTCCTATTTAAATTATATTATACACTATGTATGTGTGTTTATCAAAAAAGCATAAATAGGAGGGAGGTTTTACCTAACTAAATAACCACAAGTAGCAACTAAGATTTATAAATATAACCTTAGTTACCGATTTCTAATTATTTAATTACTTAACTAACCAGCATTAACACTACTAACATTACATTTCTCAATCATATTACAAAAATCTTTTGCATTCATAACTTTAAATCCTAGTTCCTCAAACTCATGCATTCCACTACTCAAATCATCTGAAATTAAATAATCTGTTTTCCCTTCTATAGCACATTTAAGAAACATAGAATCATATTTATCATTAATTTCAGGCGATTTAGTATGAGAAGTATTTACAGAAGTAGAATAATAAAATGACTGCACTATATTTTGTAATAATATTATTCTTTCTTTTACATTATCGATATTATGTCTTGCAAAGTTTTTTACCACATAAATTAATTCTCCAATAGTATCTTGAGCAAATAATAAACGCAATTGATTATTGTCAATCATATTCATTATTTTAACACAATATTCATTATCTTCAAAAGAAAATAATCCATCAATAAAAATGTTAGTATCAACAACTACTTTAGGTTTATTTTTCAAATTTCTTCATCCCCAATGACATCCGTATTTGCTTATTTGTTAGACCTTTTTCTCTTATTGCTCTTTGTGCAATTTCTCTAATATTACTCATACAAGTTAATTTCACATTATCATCTAATTCATTATCTATTGATTTAATTACTAATGGTGTCAATCCTCTAACCCCCTTTACTAAAGGTTTAAGTTTATGTCTTGATGTACCGATAGTTCTTCGTGTTCTTGTTATCCTTCTCATGTTTCTCATGTTTACATTCACACTCCATATAATTTATAGTTGATAGTTTATCAATTGATATTATTATACTATATGAAAAGGAGTATGTCAAGAGAATGTTTATATATTTATTTTAGTATTGTGTATCTTATGAGTTTACGATGCTGTAAAGTGTTGATTTTATTGGGTTTTTAAAACTAAAAATCAACATAAAATGTGTGTTTGGTAGTGATATTTATTCTATCGTACTCATCTGATTCCTAAAATGTTTTATCCATCTGGATGTATTAATTATTTATTTATTCTTACTCAAAGCATCCTTTAATTTATCTAAATCCTTCCATTTACGTTCTTTTGCTGTCAAATCATTGTAGATATGGTACATCTCAGACGAACCCCATCCCATAATTTCAATAATAAAATCACTACTTAATCCTAATCTAGTTAGGTAAGTGGTTATATAATGTCGCAGACAATGGGGATAAAATGGTAAACCAAGAAAATTCTCCCATTTAGTAATCCAACTTCTAATGGTAGATACTTTAGCTGGTTCTCCATTTGATTTTACAAATAAATAATCATGTTCTTTACTATTTCTTTTCATTATCTTTTCACGTTCTTCTAACCATACATTATAATAAGGTATAAATATATCCTTAATTATGTATTTATATAATGGCTTGCCTTTTTTGCCCTGACCCTTTGTTTTGATCTCTTTTAATGTCTCAATAAAAATATCATCAAATGCAAGATTGTTTTCATCAATTAATGATATATTAATTCTAAGTAACTCAGAAACTCTAGCACCACACCCTATTGCTAATGCTAATAGACATGCTTCTTGTGGTCTATTAATTTCTTTAGATAAATAATTAAGTAAATCATTTACTTGTTTTTCAGAAAGAATAGTCTTTTCATGTTTTGCACTTTTCGGTACTTTATCAATAACTTTTAATATTACATTTCTAAATTTAGGATAATCTTCCCCATAAAACTTTTCAAAGAAATCAGACAAACTACTTAAACATGAACGAAGTCTTTCAAATCTACTCGAACTCCATTGTAATTCAATAGTACCAAAACTAAAGAAATCTGCAAATTCAATTTTCTTAATTTCTTGGAAAACTTTATTTTCATTATATAGTAAATTCCATGTAAAGAAAATACGCAAATCTGAATCATACCCATTTATTGTTAAATCAGAACATTTATTATTTTTATCTTTTAAAAACCTTTGCATAAGTTGAATGTTTTTTATATTTACTTTTTCCCATAGTTCAGGACTAGTAATTGTATTTCTATATATTTTTCTTGGAATTTTAACTCACATCCTTTAAATTTATTTAATATATTTATAATACAAAAATATCCACTTTCAAATGAATATTAATCTACAATAAATAAAAAGAGTAGAGATTGTTAGTCTCCACTCTTTAAATTTAAAACCCTTACCTACTTTAAATGAAATTTTATTATATGTTTTATATTATTAATTTTAAATTATTTTCCTCTAAAAATGAATTAAACTCACCTTGTTTTAAGCGAGTTTTAAATTCTTCAAATTGTTCAGGAGTATTATTTTTAGTTGTGTATAACTTATGAAATAAATTATGTATTTCTTTATGTAATGGTATACCGTAACCATACTTATAATGTAAGTTTAATATCATACTTTCAATATTAAATAATTTATCTTTATCTAATGCTGATACTGTACTATAATTTAAATCAATATTATAATATTTTAAACACTCATCTATAATTGATTTAAAACTTCTATATAAATGATGAATTACTGTTTCATAACTACCTGTTAATATACATTTCCCTTTATAGAAATTAGAAGAATCAAATTTCCAAGGTTCAATAATACGTCTTAAATCATTATATAATAAAGTTAAACCACCTTTCCAACTTGGATGACCTTCTTTTTGTTGTATTTCATGCTGACAATAAAAACACATTCTATTATCAAGAATCATTCTAAAACTTTTATATTGTATTTTATTTGGATGATTTATACAGTAACATTTCATTGGTGTATCAAAATTTTCATATATTCTTTCCATTAAAATAAAACCATTTTCTAAATATTTACTTTTAACATATGTATAATTATATTTTTGTTTTTTATGTGCTTCTATTGCAGCACAATATTTACATCTGTATCTATTTTTTATTTGTTGTGCTGATTTAGGTGTATCTCCATGAACAGGACAAATAAATTTTAATTTTTCTTTACTATTTATATATTCTTCATCTTTAAAATCAGGTATAAGACCTATTTCTAAAGCAATTGCCCTTATTTCATTTAAATAATTTAATTTCTTAATGCCATTAATAATCATATAAAATACATCTCCTTTATAGTAAATTTTTTAAAGTAAAACAAAATAAAAAAAAAGAAACAGTTACTTAAAACTGTCTCTTTCACTTTGATATTTGTTATGAAAATAATTATCTAACTCGTTAGTATTTTCAAATACCCAAAAATACTTATTAGTTTTATTATTTATCCCTTTATGCAAATACCTAAAATTATTATGTAATAATGCTTTCTTTAGAATAGGGGAGTAACAGTAAAATAATTTATTAATAATAAATCACCCTCTATTATTTAATTTAAAATTATACAAAATAAAAAAGAGTGGATTATTATATCCACCCTTTACAATAAACAATCTATGTAATTATATTATTTATTTATCTATGTATTTAACTAATTAATCTCTACTAATATCTATATATCTACTCATCTTCACCTTTCTTTTTCTTTTCTTTAACAGGTTTAACTTCTAAATCTGCAATAGCATCTAATAATTCTTTACCTTCCTTAAATTTAATTTTATTCTTTGCTGGAATATCAATTTTTTCTAAATGATTTTTTGGATTATGACCTTTTCTAGCTTTTTTACCTACAATATCCCAATTACCAAATCCAACCAATTGTACTTTTTTTCCTTCACCTAAAGCATTTTTAATACTTGCTAATACTGCATCTACCATTTTTTCAGATAATTTTTTTGTTTCCTCTGTCATTTCTGCAACAGCACTCACTAATTCTGGTTTGCACATTTTTCCCATAATAATCATTTCTCCTTTTAATTTATATTTTTTATTCCTCAGTTCGTTTTCCGAGGTTGTTTATAGTATATAATTATATTAGTATTCTGTCAACAGGTATTTTAAAAATATTTTTGTGAATATGGGATTTATTTTTAGAGTTTATTTTTATTCCTCATTCGTCAGATTTGTCGAGTGAGAGGAGAGATATTTATTACTCACAATTTACTCCTTGTCTACGCAATCCTTTTATTAAAGCATTTTTGGCAACACCACTTTTTAATTCTTTGGCAGATTCTTCCATGAAAGGACGTTTACCTATTCTTTCATCTAACCAATCTGTATAGTATCCTTTGCCACTTTCGATGATAGGAGCAACTAACCTATTAGATTCTTCATCCCGTCTGATATTTTCTATTCTTAATGTATTATCATCAATCATTTTAGTTTCTATATTCTCACGGTCAAGAAGTCCACCCATATGATATTGATTCTCGTAACTGGAGTCATATTTATCATATACATCTTCGACTACATGTTTTTGGACAACATTTTTTGATTCCCATGAGACTTCCTTTTTTAATGCTGAAGGTATGTATTTAGAATTAAGTTTTTTTTCTATTAATTTTAATTGCTCTGCTAAAGAAGCGATTATATTTCACCTACCTTTATAATGTTAATAATTATGCAGAATGTAGTATTAAACGATATTGAAAATCACTACATAATTCTTTAACTTCTTTTCTTTCTAATAATGTTAATATACATTTACCATATGCTTTTTTATAATTTGTTTCATCTTTATTAATAATAAAAAATTTATCATTATCTATAATATTAAAATTAATATTTAACCTATATAAATTAGTATGTATGCCATTAGATGATATTATTTCTATAAAACCATCATTAATCAATTGTCTAACTGCTCTGATTGCAGTATTTTTAGATTTAATACCTGTAGTAATGCTAATTTGCTTATAAGACATATAAAAATTATTGTCTTTATTACAATATCTTTTACTATTAATTAACATAGAAAATAATACTAATTTATCATTTTTATTTTTTATTTTTAAGATTTCCTTTATCTCACTTTGATATATTTTAATATTTATTGGTTCAATCTCATAAGTGCCTTTCTTTGCAATACTCATATTAATTTTATGCTCATCAGTTATTACACTTTTATTGCCACCAAAATCAATATTAAAAACCATATGATTTATTACAACTATTATGATAATTTATCCAATATGCTTCTTTTTCATTTAAAATATTTTCATTACATTCCTCTAAAATCTCAAATATAAAATTATCAATACCATGTTTATTATAAGACCTTTGTAAATATATATTAAAATGAATATTAGATTTTAAAGAACTTTTATGACTTCTCAATCTAATAAATATATCTTTACTTTGTCCAATGTAAACTTTATTATTAATTATATTAGTAATCTTATAGATACCTGATATTTTATTATTCATCTTAAATTCCTCCAATTATTTTATAATTTCATCATAAAATAAATACCAATATTTACTCACGAATAAGGTTATATACAAAAGTAAATATTGGTATTTTTAATATTAATTATCTATTGTTTTTATAATCATCCAAAATGTCTTCCTAAAATTATCTGATTTCTTACTATTTTCTCTATCAGAAGTAAGTCTAAAATTTACACCGTATTCTTCAAATAAAGCATTAATAGTTTTAATACCTATACTACCATGATTTGCTTTAGGTGCATTTAATAATTCCTTCATAAGAAATTCCTTAAAATTATTCTGTTCATCTTTAAACATCTTAACTCCAACCAAACTATTTAATTTATCTTCAAGTGTAATTTCATCATATAAATCTTCTAACATCACAGAACCATCTCCTGTCTTAAATCTTTTAAATATTTCATCTTGATAACCAAATCCGTATTCTTCTTCTAACATTAATTTACACAATTCATTATCATATAAATATTTAAAATACATTATATGATTTATTTTAAGAGAAATATTATTCTTACCATTATTAATTACATCAATCATATCACTTATAGTTTCTTTCTTATATTCATTTAGAAATTTAGTTTCACCATATTTTTCTAAATAAATTGCTTGAGATAGTTTACAGTTATTAAAATTAATTCTAGTATTTATACTTCTTCCTTTTCTATCTTTTATGTATAGAGTAATAGTATCATCTTTATCTAACACTCTTTTTCTTCCAATACATTGTTGCAAAGTATCTAAGTCAAATATATCTACTATTATGTGTTTTACAGATTTGTCTTTTATATTAATTCCATTATCCAAAACTGAAGTGCAACATAATAATTTACAATCAAATTTAGCATTTTCTATTATATTATTCTTCTCATCTAAATCTGAAAATTCAGCATATGTATTACTATGTTTACTACATATAAACTTAGCATTTTCAAATTCTTTACTCATATCATATGCCTTTTTAGCACCTGCAAAATAAATTATTTTCTCATCATCAGGTATTTCAGATATTAATTTTTTAAGAACATCATCTTTATAATAATAATATAATTCTTTAATATAATTATAATCTGGTTCTATTTCATATTTTATAACTTCTATTTTATTTTTAGAAAAATATTCTTCTACTATATTGCAAGTAGCACTAAGCAATATTTTTAATTTACTATTATTTATTACCCAATTAAATGACATATCAGTTTTTCTTGAAAATGTAGAATCTAAGAAAAAATAATGTATTTCATCTGCAACGATAATATCATAATTATTTATTTCTTTTCCTTTCATTAAAGCATATTCTATTTGTTGATAATTTTTAACATCAATTATAGTGTTATTTTCTTCTGCTAATTCTTTTATATTTTGTTCCTTCAATATATCTCTATTCGTTAAAAGTAAAATAGTTTTACTATTAATTTCACAATAATTTTTTAAATTATTCTTAATAAAGTGTGATTTTCCACTTCCTGTAGGAGATTTTATTAATATAATGTCATTATCTTTCCATTGTTTTATATCATCTAATTTTATTAAATCACTCACAAATTTCATATTAACACCTCATCTTAAATTTTTACAAACAAAAAACACCTAGATATTCTTAATCTAAGTGTTTGCCTAATACATTTACAATAAATTATTATCTTAATTTATTGATTTATTTTTACCCTTCTTACACCACTCACTATAAGCATTATAAGTATCCATATAATCAAACTTATACCACGTTTTTTTAGTAGTGGGGTGGACACCTGTTTCTAATACTCTACAACCTTTATTTAAATAAAAATTACATTGAAAAACATTATATATGTAAACTACATTACTTAATTTATTTGCAGTATTCATATAATTGTATCAACTCCTTTCATCTTGTTTAACCACCTACACCCTAATAACCCACCCAAATTCCTCAAACACATCCTTAAACCTCTCAAAATCCTTACCCCAATAAACCATACAACATGCCATAGGACTACCCTTATTATCCTCATTACCATTAATTCTAAATTTTAATCTAGTATCATATAAAAAACAAATTCCTATTGCTTTGCCGAACACATACTTCTTCCAATGACTTGTATTAGTTGCTACTGGAATAAGTGCTAATATCTCACTATTATACTCATAATATGTATCAAAAATTTTCTTTAACCAATTTTTAATTGTAGTTTTTCTTTCTGCATCTCTGCCATATGGAGGATTAATGTAGATATTATGATAATTCCAACTTTCATTTAATCCATCTGTAGGTAATATGTATTTAACTTTTGCTTCAATTATTGAATCTTCATTAGAACATGGATCTAAATCTATGTTATTGTTGAAGAATTTATTAATTAGTTTTACATATTTTTGTGGAGTACACCATGATTGAGTAAGTGTATTTATTTGTCTTCCTGCGGTTATAGGGATCACCTCACTAGATATAATTATATTAATAATCTAAATAACCAATTAACTAACATTACTTCTCACATCAACTTCCATCAATCTCTTTTTACTTATCTCAACTGCCTTCTCACTTATATCACAACCTATGTATTGTCTATTTAATTCTTTTGCTACTACCATTGTAGTTCCACTACCCATGAAGAAATCAGCAATAATATCACCTTCATTGCTAAACAATTTAATTATTCTTTCTAATAATTGTTTACTTTTTTGAGTTGGATAACCTGTATATTCTGGCATTTTATAATTTAATACTTTTTCTATATCAACCCACCAATCTACTATAGGAGTTCCTTCTTCTTTGCATCCGTATCCTTTTGCTTGTTTATCAAATCCACAACCATTTCTAACTTTTACTTTGTCGCTATATTCTTTAAATATTGGATTAAAAGTATAATTATCTGTTTTGGAATACCATATTAAATATTCATGTTTTTTGGGTAAATATTTTCTAGTTGAACCTCCACTTAAATATCCCCATACTATTTCATTTTTGAAATTTTTATATCCAAATATATCATCACAAATATTCCTAAT
>Ga0209727_1001496_pt1 | contig 18920 bp, 14 predicted proteins | sample RifGroC1_FD_183995 | JGI IMG/M metagenome (GOLD analysis project Ga0209727, IMG submission 183995) | Groundwater microbial communities from Rifle, Colorado, USA - Groundwater C1 (SPAdes) (version 2) | ecosystem: Environmental > Aquatic > Deep subsurface > Groundwater | place: Rifle, Colorado...
CAACAGGCTTCTTTCTGCCCATGGCATCGGCCTCTCCCAGCGTTCGTTGAAGGAGCTCCAGACCATTAAGGGAATCGGACCGGCAAAGGCAATGCAGATCAAGGCGCTCTTCGAGTTCGCCAGGCGGCAAAAATCCGTCAGAAGACGAGGAAAGCCGCTGCGTTCCGCGAGGGATGTGTTTCTCTACATATCTTCGCGTTTGCCCTTTGCTGATCGGGAGATGTTCTTCGTGCTTCATCTGGACGCCAAGAACAAGGTGATTAAGGACGAGATGATCTCGGTGGGCATCCTTGATGCTTCCCTTATTCATCCGCGGGAAGTCTTTAAATCTGCCATAAAGGAAAGCTCACGTGCGGTCATCTTCGTCCACAACCATCCTTCAGGCGATCCAACACCCTCCACAGAGGACGTGGAAACGACCAGAACACTGCGGGAAGCAGGAGAACTCCTCAATATTCCCGTGCTTGACCACGTCATTGTCGGCCAGGACACGTATTACAGCTTTAAAGAAAGAAATGTATTAAGAGGATCCCTTCCAATGAAAAATCACAAGATAACCTCTTAGACATAAAAATAATCCATTTTGATTACTTTTTGTCATTACCTAACTCTGCAACCTTCTTGAAATTGTAAATGCGATGTTCGCCGAAGAATGTCATTGAAGAACCTAGAAACATCAATCCGTTTTCTTTCCCCCACTTCAGGACTTGTCTTTTAGAGTAAAATTTAGCGATAGGAGTAAAGAACTGGTCTGCAATAAGGTGAACGGCGTCCTTGTCCGTTCTCGGCTCTTTGTAATACCATTCTGTCAGTTTCCGTATTCCTTTGATGAATATTCTTGGGATATCCTCAGCCTTCCGGCCATTCTTCCTGAGAAACCACGTCAATTTATAGAGAAAATGGTAATGATGGTACTTGGTGTAAAGCATCGGGAGGAAAATGCCTCCAGTCTTTGTTACCCTCACACATTCCTGAAATCCCTTATAGGTGTCCGTTGTGTGATGCAAAACTCCGATGCTCACCACTCCATCAAAGAAATTGTCGGAAAACTTAAGATTTAGGGCGTCCCCCCACTGTGTCTTTATTTTTGGGTAGGTCTTTTTCACATGCTCTACAGAAACTTTGCTATAGTCGATGGCATAGACATCAGCTCCGGCATCTGAGAGGATTTTGCTGATTGTACCCTGACCGCACCCGACATCGAGGATTTTCTTTCCTTTGAGCTTTGAGAAATCCATATGCTTTCCGAGATGAAATCTCCAATAGTCTTTCCTCTTGTCGCTTCCGTCTGGGTAATTATAAACGTCGTAAAATGTTGTTTTCATCATTCGTCCTCCATTGCCTTGTTCATTCCAAATAATATCAGCCCAGAGAAACTCAATATCAGAAAGAACATCATGGTTGAATTGATTATTGTATGAAGAATTGTGTCAACATCCCAATTGATTTCATTATGCTGATTCGCCGATAAGTATTGGACATACGTCCAATAAAATACCTGAGAATGCAAATCTGAAAAAGGGGAATAGATAATCTGCGGCTCGAATCCGCCATGAGTGGTTTGCCACCAATAGCCGGTATGTTGTCCGGTGAAGATTATGCCAATAAAGACTAGCAAGAAGAGCGGGGCTTTTAGCTTCCACAGGACCTTTACGGTAGCAACCTTTCTTCTTTTAAAATAATAACACAGATGAATAGCATAAAAGATTGCAAGGATGAGGAATACAAGAATAAGCAAATCTCCTACGTTCAAAAATAAATTATTGAAGTCGGCCTTCAAGATCCCACTCTCTTAACCATACTGCAATATTATGAGTTAGCTATTTTTAAATCTTACTGCAATATTGCACTATGCCAAAGAGAAGCTCCTATGAGGTAGACAAGAAGATCCTCATGGTTCTGAAGGAAGGGCCAGTGACTTATGCCAAGCTTGAGCGCAAGGTCAATACCGGCTTCCGCACCATCAAATCGCGATGCGAGCACCTGGAGACTCTCGGCAGCGTGAAGGTAAAGAAAATAGACAGGCATCCTGCAACCGGCAGGCCGTCATTCGAAGTCAGCATCACCGGCGCGGGCATGGAAGCCCTAAAGCGGTTTAAGGAAAGGTCAGCGTAAAAAGGACGCGCCCGCTGCAGGGCGCCTAAATATCGCAAGCCCGCAGGGCGAGCATGATAAGGATTTTTTCTGTCTGCAAAGCAAGGCTACAAACGAATACCTTTAAAAAACGTCAAATATTAGCTTCCTCGGAGGACTATGCCGGGAGGTTAGCGCTCTTCTGTGACTGCACACGCGCTTCAGGCAGGGCGAATCCCGCGAGAGGTGCCTCCTTTGCGCAATGGTCTTGGCCAGGGTGTTGACACTCTGTCCCAATTGGCTCTTGCGGCGAGAAATCCCGTCAGGCCCGGAAGGGAGCAGCGGTAACTGGCTGCTGGGGCGCTTTTGGGGGCGCGGAGCCGAGCTCTTTCCAGGGTAGCCCTTGCCCAAAGGTTGTATCGATTGCGGGGAGTCCTCCGTTTTTTCTCTCTTCGGTCAGGCATGGAAAAGGAAGTGTCTTCTTGGCTCTGTCCCGAATCTCCGTTTCACTCCGGGTTAGCGGCTTCAAACGCTCCGTTATCGTCGTTGACGAGGCTGCCTCCCCGTAGTCCACGCAGTGGATGCCGGAGGTGCACCTCCGAGCAGGGCCATCCCCCGCGACGCCTTTGCCGCTCGCCGTTGCCAGCGTTCGACTGATGCCGCTAACCATATTCGGGACAGAGCTTGTCTTCTCAAAACCTTTAAAAACGCCCTTCCTCCAACATCGTGCATGGAAACAGGCAGGGCTCTCGTCCTCTACACGGCATCATCCTCAAAGAAGGACAAGGAGGCACTCACATCAGTTCTTGCCGCGTTGCGCTCCCAGAAGATGGCTGCAAGGGCTGTCGAGCGCAGGAAGCTTTCCGCATCTCATTTCAGGGGTGCCGGTGTCTGCGTCGCGGTCGGTGGGGACGGCACGTTCCTGTACGCGGCCCATTTCATCCCGCAAGGCAAGCCCGTCATCGGCGTGAATTCCGATCCGAAGAGGAAGGAAGGCTACCTGCTGGCGGCCACGGCGAAGACGTTTCCCACCGTCCTCAAAAAATTCCTGGAAGGCAAGGCCGGGATAAGGGAGCTGCCCACCCTCGAATGCGCGGTCAACGGGAAGAGGCTCCCGGCCTTCGCCGTCAACGAGTTCTACGCCGGAGCGTTGAAATCCTACCGCACCTCCCGCTATGAGATTGTACTGGGGAACAGGAAAGAGGTGCACCGCAGCTCAGGGATAATCGCGGCGACGCCGCAGGGCGTGAACGCGTGGGCGCGATCCGCCGGCATGAGCATCCACATCCCCGCAGGCAGCTTCGCGTACGTGGTGAGGGAGCCGTACGAGAACAAGGTGTTCTCCGACTACCGCCTCAAGAAGGGCATCATACGGAAGGGCCAGCGCCTCGCCATCATCTCCAAGATGAAGGATGGCGTTGTTGTCGCCGACTCGCTGGGCGAGGAATTCCCCCTGAGATTCAACGACGTGGTGCGTGTCGGCCTGTCCGGGAGAACCGTGCGTTCTGTCGTGCCATGAGGGCGAGGATTGCCTATCTGGACAATCTCAAGCTGCTGGTCATCGTTCTCGTCGTCGTCTTCCACTCCTCGGTCACGTACAGTGGCATCGGGAGCTGGTATTACACGGAAAAACCGAGGCTGGACGTCCTCACCCTGGGCGTCTTCGGCTTCTTCGCGTCGTTCTCGCAGGCGTTCACCATGGGGCTGCTGTTCTTCATGGCGGGCTATGTCGTCCCGCTGGCGTATGGGAGCAGGGGATTCGCCGCCTTCGTCAGGAACAGGCTGTTCCGCCTGGGCATGCCCACGCTCCTGTTCATGCTCGCGATATATCCCCTCGTCGTCCACGGCCTGCTCGGCTTTGCGAGGCCGAACAAGTATCCGGATTTCTTCTCGTTTTACGCCAATCATATAACAAGCCTCGGTTTCACCTGGGCCGCCGGCCCGTTGTGGTTCGCGGAGGTGCTGCTCCTGCTCAGCGCCGCCTATGCGCTCGCCCGCCTGTGGAAGTGGGACATCCCCGTGCTGCGCCGGAAGGCCATGCCGGGCATGGGAACCATCCTCTTTCTCATGGGTGCCATCGCCCTCCTGACGTTTGCCATCAGGATTTTCTATCCCATCGGCACCACGGTCTTCAACTTCCAGGTATACTTTTTTGCCCAGTACGCCATCCTGTTTTTCGCCGGGATCGTCGCGTCGCGGAAGGGGTGGCTGGAGAGGCTCGATGAGCAGCAGGGGAAATGGTGGCTCATTGCAGCGGTGGTTTTGGGAAGCGCCTCCTGGGCCGTGCTGGTCCGCGCGAGCGGCATCATGGGCGGGAGCTGGGCTCTTCTCGGCGGCCTGCACTGGCAGAGCGCGGCCTATGCCCTCTGGGAATCCTTCGTCGGCGTCGCCATGTCCATTGGCCTGCTGGCGGTGTTCAGGAAGAGGTGCGGCCGTCAAAAAGGGGTGTTCAAGGGCATGGCGCAGAATTCCTTCGCGGTCTATGTCTTCCACGCGCCCATCGTGGTGTCCATCGCCCTGCTGCTCAGGCCGCTCATGCTCCATCCCCTGGCGAAGTGGGTCATCCTCTCGGCGATTGCCGTGCCCGCCTGCTTCCTGTTCGCGGCCTTTGTCGTCAGGAAAACCCCCGTGTTGAATAGGATAGTGTAGAAATCAGGGAGAGGAATGCGCTGAAAGGAAACTATGTTTGAGGGTGTCAGTCTATCGACCGGATCTCAAGCGTCTCTATGCCTCGTTTGGGAAGGATGTCCGAGACGATGACCACCTTGTCGTTCTTGACCAGCAGGCTGGATCGCTTGAGGATGCTGAAGGCGGCAGTGATGGTGGCATTGAAGCTCGGCTGGAACTCCAGGTGGAAGGGGAAGGTGCTCCAGTGCAGCATGAACTTGCGCCTCATGTCCTCGCTTCCGGTGAAGACGAAGATGTCGATGTTCGGGCGCTTTTTCGCGACGAGCGAGAGGAGCTTCCCAGTCTGGGAGAACACGAGGATGGCCTTCGCTCCCAGGTTTTCCGCGTTGATGCACGAGGCGAGGGCGATCGCCTCCTGGGGGTCATCCGTCCTAATCGCGGCCGCGGGATAGTCGAACTTCAGCTGCGCCTGCACGCTCTTCGCGATCTTGTGCATGGTGCGCACGCATTCGATGGGGTGCTCCCCTTTCGTGGTCTCGGCGGAGAGCATGATCACGTCCGCCTTCTGGAAGACGGCATTCGCCACGTCCGTCACTTCCGCCCTGGTCGGCCGGGGATTGGTGACCATGGACTCCAGCAGGTGGGTGGCGATGATGACGGGCTTGCCCGCGTCGATGCACTTGCCCACCATCATGTGCTGCGCGAGGGGGATCTTCTCGAGGGGGATCTCCACGCCGAGGTCGCCGCGCGCCACCATGATGCCATCCGCCTCGGCGACGATGGCATCGATGTTGTCGATGCCGTCCTGGTTCTCTATCTTCGCGATGATGAGCGCGTCGCATGCGATGCTCCTGAGGAACGAGCGCATCTCGGTGATGTCCTCCCTCCTGCTCACGAAGGACTGGGCGATGAAGTCGATGCCCAGCGGGGCCAGGCGCGTGATGCATTCCTTGTCCCTTTTCGTGACGGCCGGCAGGGTCGTCTTGATGCCCGGCAGGTTGACGCTCTTGCGCTTGCCAATCTTCCCCCGATTGAGGACCTTGCACGTGACGTGGTACTGGCCGATCTTCAGCACCTCGAGGGCGATCAGCCCGTCATCAACGAGGATGGTATCTCCTTTCTTCACGGAATGGATGAGCTGCTCGTAGTTGACGAACGTGTGCTTCTCCCCCTCCTGGATGTCGCACGCGCTGCTGATGGCGATCTTCAGGGTGTCTCCCTCCTGGAGGTCGACTTCCGTGGCCGAGGTGCGTATCTCCGGCCCCTGGGTGTCCACCATGATGCCGAGAGGGAACGGCGCATCCTTCGAGACGGCCTTCAGCCTCGCATGGATGGCCGCGTGCCAGTCCGGATCCCCGTGGGAGATGTTGATGCGGGCGATGTTCATGCCTGCGGCGATGAGCTTCCCCATCATGTCCTCGGTCTCTGTCTTGGGGCCGATGGTGCAGATGATCTTGGTGCGTCTCATGGGTCTTCCTCAGGTGACGATGATGGCCGGCTTGCCCGGCAGCGCCTGCTGCGCCTTGGGGTGGGTGCTGTCCTGCGCCCGGACGATCTCGACAGGGCATTTCAGCTCATCCTCATATAATGATTTCGCCTCCGCGAACGCATGCTGCTCCTGCTCCTGCGACAGCGCCGCGGCGGGAAGCATCGAGGGGTTGTTGACCAGCTTAGGGACGAGCTTGGCGATGTGGGCGCCGTGCTGCTTAAGGGGAGTGGCCATGGCCGCCTTGAGGATGTCTCCCGGGTTCCTGGTCTCCGGAAGCTGCTCCTTGACCAGCTTCACCAGGTCGTACGTCCACGGGTGCGCGATGAGGAGCGTGACAGTGGACGGCTTGCTGATCTTCGCGAGGTGGAGCACGGCGTCGATGTCCCCTCTCGCCGAGGAGAGCATGTCGTCGATGTAGGTGGCTTTCTCGTCTATCTTCTTCTCGTCGTAGGCCGGCCACCGGGCATGCGCCACGAGCCCTTTCCCGCCGGTCTTCTGCCACAGTTCCTCCGCGAGGAAGGGGGCGAAAGGGGAGAGCATGACGATCTGCGCCGTGATGGCCGCGTCCATGATGGCCCTGTTCGGGCTGCTGGACGTCTTGCGGAGGTACTGCCGCATCGCCTTCGGCAGGTCGAAGAAGATTTTCTGCAGCGCGCTCCTGAACATGAGCTCGTCCATGAATGTCGTGGCGTCGCGGATGATGAGGTGGAGCGTGGATTCCATCCAGTGGTCGGCGGAGAGCATGTCCGCCCTGCCCTTGCCGTGATGCCCGAGGCACAGCTCGGTGAGCCCTTCCAGCTTGGCCGGGCACGCTTTCGCGAACTCGGAGTCCCAGTTCGGGTCGTCCAGCCCTTCCCCTCCGGAGAGGATGGTGATCCGCGACGCATCGACGGGAGCCTGCTGCACGAGGTCCTTGAGCAGGATGAAGTTCCCCAATGACTTGGACATCTTCTTCCCGTCGACCGTTACCCAGCCGTTCACCCCGAAGGACTGCGGCCAGTGCTTCCTCGGGAAGATGGCCGTGTGGTTGAAGATGCACATCGTGAGGTGGTTCTGGATGAGGTCTTTTCCCGAGTTGCGGAAGTCCATGGGATACCAGTAGCCGAATTCCTTTTTCATTGCCTCCAATGATCTTATTTTTTTCCCGTTTTTTGGCGGGTCTTTTTTCAATGCAAACACGTAATCAAAAAGAGAGTCATCAATGTCTTCCGGGTTCTCGTCCCTGATGAGGTGGGCGAGCGTGTAATACGCCATGTAGATGGTGGAATCGGACAATGCCTCAATCACCCATTTCCGGTCCCACGGCAGCTTCGTGCCGAGGCCGTACTCCCTGACGCACGCCCAGTTCTGGAGCCAGTCGATGACGTAATTGAACTGCTGCCGCGATTTCTCGGGATAGAGGCGCATGCTGTTGAGGCACTCATGGGCCACCTTTTTCCATTCCTCGTCGGAGTAGTGGAGGAACCATTGGTCGCTGACCACTTTCACGATGCATTCCGTCAGGCACCTGCAGACCGCCTTGCCAGTAAGCTCGTAGAACATGACCGCATCGTTGCCCTTGATGAGGTCCTTCTTGATGGCTTCCTGCGCCTGCGGAACGCTCATTCCCGCATATCTCCCGCAGCTTTTGTTCATGACGCCTTTCCTGAACACCACCCGGTTGAGCTCGCCTTTGGCGTCCTCCAGCTTCTTCTTGTCCGCAGGGGATGTTATCCGGTACTTGTCCAGCATCTCCTGGCCGAGGTTCTCTCCAAGGCCCTCGACGTCGATGATGAAGATGGGTTTCAGCTTTGCTATGACCTCTGGGTCGAGGCCGTAGCTCCTCGCGATCTCCGGCTGTGCCTGGATGTGCTGCATCTCCATGAGGTCGACCGGATCCTCAAGCGCGGAATACACGATGCCCGAGCCGACGGTGGCATCGATGAACGCCGCGGGGATGATGGTGGTCTCGTACCCCACCAGAGGCCCCTGCGCCCATTTGCCGATGAGCTCCCCTGCCGTGATGCTCCCGATAATCTCCGGCTTCGCGAACTGCTGCTCGATCTTCCTGATGGCCTCTTTTCCCACGACCCATTTCTCGCCTTTGACCTTTGCCACGACATATTCCCCCTGCGGGTCTATCCAGATGTGGGTCTGGCCCAGAAGGGCGTCCGGCCTGGTCGTTCCGGCCATGATGATGAGATCGGAATGCTTCATCCTGAATTTCGCCCAGACGAAGTCCTTGGGGGTCTCGCCCTCCCCCTCCACGCGGTCGTGGTCTCCCACGGGGGTGTTGTCCTTCGGGCACCACACCACGGGATGGTTGCCCTTGACGACGTAGCCTTTTTCCTTCAGCTTCCTGAACTGCCACTCGATGAACCTGTTGTACTGCGGGTTGAGGTCGGTGGTGATGAAGCTCCTCCGGAAGTCTATGCTCATCCCCAGGTCGATGAGGTCTTGTTTGGCCGTTTTCGGGAAGAATTCAGTCCAATGCTCCGGGTTGCCGAACTGCCCTGTCTCCTGCTCAGAGAAGCCCGAGAGCTTCATGGTCTTCCATTGGCCCGGCTCCTTTTCCCTGATGCGCTTCGCCGCGCTCTCTATCGGGGAGCCGGTGCAGTGCCATCCCTGCGGGAAGAGGACGTTGAATCCTTTCAGGCGCTTGTACCTTGCAAACGCTTCTGTGCGCATGATGGAGTAGAAATGCCCGAGATGGAGGTAGCCGTTCATGTACGGGTACGGGAAGGTGACGAAGAACTTCTTCCTCCCGGGATCGGCATTGGCCTCGAAGGCCTCCTGCCGCTCCCATTCCGTCTTCCACTTCTCCTCTATGGCCTTGAAGTCCACCATCGTCGGAAGGGTGGGAGGACGGTTTTTATACTTTGTTGTGGGGTGGTATTGGTTAATCCTCGGCTGCTCGGCTTTTATCTTCCGTCGAAGCACCTAAGACCGCCAGCCACAGATTAAGCAGAACCCACGAGGGCAAGCTTTTTTAATGCCCTGCAATGCCCATGAACATATGCCCCTGTAGTTCACCGGATTAGAATGCGAGGTTCCGGACCTTGCGAACGGGGTTCAATTCCCCGCAGGGGCATTATACATTTTTGTTATAAAATAGGGAATCTTTATTTCCACTGGACAACCACAGGCGGAAAGTTTAAAAACAAACCAACCAAGGGGTAATTAGGAGAATTCCAAGAGGTGTGAGAAGAGATGCCAAAACTATTTTCTATCAAACGTCAATATTCTGAAAAAATCTACGCCAAAAAAAAGCTTGTGGAATTCAGGAGGCAAAACGTCAAAGTCAAAGAAAATGATGTGTGTTTGATTTATACAAGTTTCCCTGTTAAAGAAATTACAGGTTACTTTGTAGTGAAAGAAAAAATTAGGTTATCTTTGGATAAGCTTTGGAAAAGGACAAAAGAGATGGCGGGAATCACCAAAGAGGAGTTTATGGAATATTTTAAGGGTTGCGAAGAAGGCACTGCAATCGTCTTTAAGGCTATCAAAATGTTTGTCAGTGGATTGCCACTTGCCGAAATCAGGAAAAAACTGCGGGGTTTTGTTCCCCCCCAATCCTACTGCAATCTCAACGAGTCTTTATATTCTCTTATTCATAAAAAATTGGGAAATAAGGCGGTCACTCTGCTCGATTTTTAATTGTTAAAGAAATACTTCTGCTTCAGTCCAGATAATTCAATTATTCTGAAATACTGTTGATGATTAATCTCGGTAATAGACTGCGGAGTCCCAAAGAGTAATCTTTCTGCCTTCAACTTTTCCAATGGTACCAACTGAGGGAAATGAAAGTTAAGGGAAAAGAGAATAACTTTGGTAGGTTCTTTAGCCATCGTTTCTATCTCTTTCTTAGTGTAGACCGTTCTTTTTCCAACTTCCTTGATGATATATTCTGAGTCAGTTGTTTCATTAATTACTTTTTCAACAACACCTAAAGAAGTCAAACTTTTTCTATCTATCGACCTGTAAAATAAGACAATATCTCCGCTTCTTATCCTTGTAATCTTCGAGTGGCACAAATAAGCTTTCCTGATAGTGTTTCCCTCAATGATGAGTTGTCCTTGGAATTCCACAAGGCTTGGCTGTCTGGCTTCATAATCCGTGAAGAGGCGATTATGGTATTCTGGTCTTATAGGTATAATGAATTTTCTCACAGAAATGCCTTCATAGACGCTAGGAAAGTAGTTTTGGAGCATTTCCAATGGAGAGGTGATTGCGGTTTCTGGAACCAGTTTCTTCAATAGAACATCTTCTCCTCTTTGGTTTTTGCCCACTTTTAAAAACCCAAATTCTTTAACAAGAGACAACAAAAAGTCCTCTTCTTTCGAAAAATGAGTCAAGTATACCTCATCAACATCAGAATTTACTGCAAATTTCACGGACATTTTGATGAATAGCTCCCCAATTTTATGTCCAAGATGAACAACTTGTAATGTGCATATCTTTAATCTTCTCTTCTTTGGTAATGGGGGATTGGTGTCTATAATTTCCTCCTCTATTTTGTAGACAAGCAGTGCACCAATCTTACCATCCACATAATATACCCAAGCTTTCCTTCCTTCACGTGATTTTCTATTCCACCAATCAACAAATTCTCCATCTCCATAGTCTCCTTTCAATGTTCTAAAGAAAGGGTCATCAAGGTTTATGTTGTGCATGGGGACATCCTTGATTGCTGGGGGTGAAATAACCCGCTGGGAAGAAGGAGACAATCTCTTAAAATAAGTCAAAGCTTCTGTAACATCAAAAACCCTATCGGAAAGTTTGAGCAATTCTGCTTTAGTATGGATTCCCCTGTCTTCTGTAATGAGGAAATCCGCAGAATTTTTGTGGATAGCATAGATGAGGTTTATATCAATCTCATCGTGAGTGTTCTTTATGGGTAAAGGTATCTTCAATGATAAGAGGAATCCTTCATCATCAATAGGATTCGCTGGTTCTTCAAGCTTATTGTATGCACCAACTTTTGAAAGGTTTACTTTTCTTCTCTCTTCATCCTTATCTTTTACTAATTCCTTTAACGAAAGAGGATGGACAACCAGTTGATGCCCCCCCTCATCTATCAAACGCAACAATTCTTGGAGCTCTGAGCTGAGGACAGTATTCTGCTCCCTGCTTATCAGAATATTAGTGTCAATGACTATCCTCATTAATGGACAAGAGAGTTTCCCCTATATTAAAATTTATTGGGAGATTGCCCCGCAGCGCCATCACTGCTATTCATTTGCCTCTAATCTCTCTCATTTTCTCCTGAATCCATACGGGCAGTGCCGGCATCCCGTCCCGCAGCACGGCCGCTTCAAGAGGTAGAGCCTGGTGAAGGCCTGCAGCCCCGTCTGGGGATCGGTGTAGGACAGCTCTCCCCTGGAGCATGCCTGCTCATGCAAGGCAGCGCATAATTCCTGATGGGCGTCATCGTCCATGGGTGGAGCGATAGCGCAAGGTGTCAAGAACCACCGGTCAAACACGCAGAAATCAAAGATTTCTGGTGTCCTGAAAATCTCCGATTTTCATGAGGCCGGTGGCATGGTGACAGCAAAAGCATAAGCCATGTGGTTCTTGACGCTCGGAATTCCGCAAACTCGGTGGTTCTTGAGCACTGCTCATTCCACCAATCAGAGATTGGTGGAATTCCGTTGTTTAAAAGTGTACCCTGAACAGCAGGGGAAAGGTCGTGCACATGAAGGCAGGTGTCTATGCTGGCATCGCGGCGGCGGCGATTTCTGCGTATAGTTCCGCTGCACTGGCGTACAGCCCGGCTGAGACGAGACCAACTGGCCAGAGGTTTGCCAGCATCCATGCATCAACACCAAGGTCCCTGACGAGTAAGGAAAGGCTGATCAGCGATCTGGTGGTCAATCGATACGTCCCACGGTGTTGGAAGGCATGTTCACGTTCAAGCGGAGCGATAAAACAGTGGTGTTTGACACATTCGTCCCCCCAGAATACACATTTGTCTTTAATAATATTCAGAATGCCTGCATGAATCGTGAAAGGGATTCTGGCCAGAAGGGAAGATTGGAACACGTCAAAAAATGACTACTTCTGCTTCTTATAAAAACCCTCGACCATTGAGAGGGTGGAGATCTCGTCGATGCCCTTGTCCTCCCTCAGACCTTTGACGCGGGGGAAGCGCAGCGCATAGCCGGAGGCGTACGTCGGGCTCTTCTGGATCTCCTCGTAGTCGACCTCGATCACCAGCTTCGGCTTCACCGACACCTCTTTCCCCTTTTCCGAGGCGATGAGCGGCTCCAGCAGCCTCGTCATCCCGGCGAACGACAATCCTTCCTCGTCCTTTTCCTTGAGGCCGGTGCTCACCCGGCCCACCTCGAGCAGGTTCCCGTCGTCGTCCTGGCACGCCACCGCGTACGAGCTCAGCCAGGAGGAGCGCTTGCCTTCTCCCCACTCCGCGCCCACGATGGCCAGGTCGAGGGTCTCCATCACCGGCTTGAGCTTCACCATGTACCCCACCCGGGCACCCGGCTTGTACGGCGCGTCGAGCTTCTTGAGCATGATGCCCTCGTTGCCCGCCTTCAGGGATTTCTTGTAGAAGTCGCCGATCTCCTTTTCCGAGGAGGAGATGATGTGCCGGGCGGAAACGATCTTCTTCTCCTCGCCCCGGACGATCCTCTCGACGATTTTCCTCCGCTCCGAGAACGGCTTGTGGAGGCAGCTCTCCCCCTTGTAGCACAGGACGTCGAAGACATTCACCTCGACGGGAATCTCCTCCGCGAGCTTCTCGATGCCGTACTTGCGCTTGATGCGCTGGGAGATGCTCTGGAACGCGAGGTATTTGCCGCTCTTCCGCTCATACCCCACGGCCTCGGAGTCGAGGATGAACGAGTCCCCCTTGACGTGCGTCTTCACCATGGCCACGACTTCCGGGAACTGCTTGGTGACGTCTTCCAGGCGGCGGGTGAACAGCGTGATGCCGCCCTTCGCGTCCTTGTGGATCTGCACCCGGAAGCCGTCGTACTTGAATTCGGCCTCAGCCGGAACGCCGACGGTCTCGATGCCCTCCTTGATGGTGTCCGCCTTGATGGCCAGCATCACCTTGATGGGGGTCCCGATCTTCAGGGAGATGGCCTGCAATCCCCTGATGCCCTTGGTCGCGGCCGTCTCCGCCACGACCCCGAAGTCGTTGGTGAGGTCGTACGCGCCCTGCACCGCGCTGGCCGCCTTGGTGTATTCTTCCCGGTTCCCGATGGAGACCTCCTCGCCGTCCTCCAGGGAGATGCCTGCCTGCTTCCCGAAATTGGCCCACACGATCGCGTCCCGCAGCGAGCCTTCCCCGACGCCGACGCGCAGCTCCGACAGTACGGTCTTCACGACGTACTTCGCCTCCGCGGGAGTGGCGGAGGTCAGCAGCTCCGCGATGAGCTGGGTCTTGCGCTCGACGCTGCCGCTGCCTTCCATCCCGGGCAGCTTGCGCAGGTTCGCCATGACCTTCTCCACGGTCAGCTCGCGGGAGAACAGCGTGTGCTGCTTCCGCTTCCCGAGCAGGTTCTCGGCGGCCTTTCCCAGGTCACCGGTCTTCTTCCACTCGTGCTCCGCCCTCTCGCGGGACTCGCCGCTCGCCGCGATGATGGCCTTGAGGATGAGCTTGGCCGCGACGCCCGATTCGCTCGCGTCCCAGTTCGGGAAGATCTTGCCTTCGAGAAGGAGGACAAGCGTCTCAAGCTCCGCGGCGGGCGTCTTCTTGAGCAGCTCCGCGATGATGGCCGTCTTCTGGAGGCGCTTCGTGGTCGACTCGAGCTTCCGGTACACGTCCGCCAGTTGCGAGTATTTCATGGTATGAGTGGGTTGGCTGCCATTCCCGGACCAGCATAATCACCCTCGCCCGCTTCGCGGGAGGAAGTTACGCGCGCCCCTCCAATGCTGCACGGGGCGCGCTTGGATAGTGCGCCGCGCGTGCAGCACTGGGCGCGGCGCCTCACATGCTCCGCCCGGAGGGCGGCAATGGCAAAACCCTTCACGAACAGCATTCCCCATGTCGCTATCTTTATAAATGACCATCCCTATAAATACTTTGTTGGAAGCATGGACGCGTTTCAGGCCATTGTCAAAAGGAGGACCATACGGAAGTACAAGCAGAAGGACATCCCCTGGGACAACGTGGTGACGTGCCTGCATGCGGGAAGGTTCGCGCCGGTCGCGGGCAACGTGTTCAACATGCGCTTCATCATCGTCAAGGCGGAGGCGCAGCGCAAGGCCATCGCGGAAGCGTGCATGGAGCAGTACTGGATGCAGGACGCGCCCATCCACATCGTGGTGGTCTCCGAGACGCTGAAGATGGAGCGCTACTACGGCCAGAAAGGCGCGCGCGTCTACACGCTCCACAACTGCGCCGCCGCGGCGGAGAACATCCTCCTCGCGGCCACCGCCCTGGGGCTGGGGAGCGCCTGGGTGGGGGCGTTCGACGAGGAGAAGATCAAGGACATCTGCAACCTGCCGGGCATGGTGGACGTGCAGATGATCATCACCTTGGGATACGCAGACGAGCACCCGCCGGTGCCCCTGAAGAGGAGCATCGAGGACATCTGCAATTTCGGCGGCTGGCATGGGCGCGTCGAGTACCCCAAGACCGGCATCAACATGTGGTCGCCGTACGTCGCGAGGATCGTGGACGAGACGAAGAAGGCGGTGAAGAAAGGGGCGAAGAAGGCCCACCAGAAGGCAAGGGAGATGGTGAAGGGGAAAGGTTCTTAATGCTCCTTCTGTTGCCTCTGCCCAGTGGAAGGGAAACCGGCGGCAAGAACCTGCTGGACGCATTCACCGAGGATTTCTGCGCTGTCGTTGAGAGGCACGCGAAATACATCATTGTCTCCGGCTTTGTCGCTATTTCTTCAGGAAGGCCGAGAGGCACGGAAGACATCGACATGATTGTCGAGCGCCTGCCGCCTGAGAAATTTCGCGCTCTCCATGCCATCCGGACTGGAAGAAAATCCGTACAAGATTCATCAATGCCCAGCTGGAGAAGGCGAACAGTGCCATCAGGAAGCTTGCGGAAACGCCGGAAGGAAGGAAGGCCATAGCAGAGCTATACGGGATAAAGAACAGGAAAGGTTATCCGGAGATTTTTGGGGATGCTTGATTCTTCTCCCATTTTTCTACCCCAGATACAGCAGCGCGATGCCCCCAAGGATGAGCAGGATGGCGCCCAGCTTGCCCAGTATGATGCCGGGGTGGTAGTCCTCTTTGATGATGGAGGGCGCGAAGAACGTGAGGAGCAGCGCCAGGATGAAGACGAACGCGGTCTGCAGGGACGCGAGGACAGAGGCGAGGGCCGCAGGCCCGAGTTGCACGGACAGGAAGTAGCCTGCCCTTCCTGCCAGCGTAAAGGCATTGATCAGGAGCAGCATTCCCATGAGGGGAAAGGCGTGCCGGGAAAAGGACGCCCGCACCGCTGAGAATTGCCGCGGGAAAGCGAGGAAGGGGGCAGAGCCCGCGGCAAATCCCACGTTGATGAGGAACACCGCGGACCACCAGTCGTCAACGGCCGTTTTCTTCAGCAGCAGGGTGGCAGCAGAGAACATCGCCACGCTGAGGAGGAGCCAGAGCATCGCGGGGCTGAAATGGAATGCCTTGCCCGTCTTCTTGAGCGAGATCCAGATGACGCCGGTGAGGATGAGGGCAAATGAGGCAAAATGGGTGGATGTCAGGACCTCCCCGAAAAAGGCGACAGAGCCGAGCAGGATGACGACCGGGCTCAGGCTCGCGATGGCAACCACCCGCGTCGCTTCCTCAAGGGAGATCCCTTTCATGTACGCGAGCCGGTTCCATCCCCAGATGACACCTGCAAGGAAGATGAGCAGGGCGGGGGCCGGCGGAAGCAGGTGGATGGGCCAGAACGGCAGGAGCAGCAGGGGAAACACCGCTGAGAAGACGTTGGTCAGTATGCCCGCGGTGATGCCATCCTTGACGAACCGCGACACGAGGATCTTGTCGCAGATGCTCGCGAATCCCCAGGTGATGCCCGGCACTAGGGCGATGAGTAGCCAGTTCATGACATTGTCCAAGGGGGCTTGTTCAAAAGGGTTGCGGTCAGCCGGGGGAAAAGAAAAAATTGGCCGTCAGAAGACATAGATGCTAATTAGGGATGCACTTTTTGTTAAAAAACTATAGAAGGTTTAACTTAAATCCTAATCTTTCAGCTCTTCAGCGCTTCGGAGATGGAGAGTGATTGCCTCTATGGCATTTTCCTTCGCCTCTTTCAAGGTGTTTCCCTGAGTGACAATATTGAGGTCAATGCATTCCATGGAATATCCCTTTTCCTCTTTCTTGATGACCAACGGGAGGTTGGAAATGCTCATCCTTTTTGCGCCTTTTTTCTGCTTCATCTTCATGCACATCAATGGTTTTATGTTTAAATAATTACCGTTTTGAGTGGGATTTAGAATCTGAGAAACATAGAGGATGTTGAATTACAGATGGAATCGCTAAGTTTCCTGAATTCTTCAACTTTTTTTGGATCGATGCCTCCTTTTTGGATTTGACTCCTTAAGTCGGCAACAATGCGAGAGAACAGCGTTTTTAGTCCTCGTTGGCCACTCGCATAGTTTTGCAGAGCACTCTTTAGATCTGGCTCCATCTTGGGGTGTGTTTTTACTATATCCTCTGCTCTGTCGATAGCAATGGTTAGGTGGTCTACCAACAGATTACTCAGGGCATCTAGGACTTTAGTGGCCATTTGCGCAGTCATGTAATTAGGTTTTTCCATGTATTGCGTCAAGTTATGAACAAAATCAACGCATCGCGCATTCGTGCTTCTTCGGATTTTTTCAAACTCTTGTTCGATGAAATCTTGGGCACCTTTGTCTGTAGTCACTTGACCTACAATCTTGGGTAGAGGGTCGGCTACTGCAAATGATGCTAATTTTGTTCCTCTGCTAAATGGAGTACCTGCAATAATAGCTGCCATAGCACTAACAGCGAGAATTTGCTTGAGCCGGCCTGTTACGGTCATTATCTTGTCTTCTCTAACGTCTCTTTAAATAATTTTTGTTGGGGTTTAAAAAAATAAAAAAATCCCCCCGAAGGGGGAAATTGCCATCATCATTAAAACGTTGGGGGTGGTTTTACACAATGATGGCAAAGAACAACTCACTCCACAAAGACTGGAGGGGTGAGAGTGATGCGATGCTACACCAGTTCCAAGCCAAGCTCTTCCGTCACGGCGACTGCCTGCGGGCTCTTGCGCTCATACTGCATGGGCTTGCCGAGTATCCAGGGCGATTTGACGCCGGTGATGATGGTCATCACGGTGATCCTGCCTTTCATGCCCTCGTCCACGCGTGCTCCCCAGATGACGTTCGCGTCATCATCAAGGCTTTCCGTCACCAGTTCTCCCACGCGGTTGATGTCGTCCAGCGTCATGTCCGGGCCGCCGATCACGTGGATCAATGCGCCCGTTGCCCCGTGATAATCGACCTCGAGGAGGGGGTTCATCAGCGCGCCCTTGACGGATTCCTCAACCCGGTTGTTGGTGTCAGAGCTTCCGACGCCAATCACCGCGACACCGCCGTTGGACATGATGGCCTTGACGTCCGCATAGTCGAGATTGACGAGGCTCGGGACCGAGATGGTCTCCACGATGCCCTTGATCATGGTCGCGACGAGCTCGTTCGCCACCGCGAAGGCCTGCTGGATGGGCAGGTTGCCTGCGATCTGCACGAGCCTGTTGTTGTCGATGACAATCACGGTGTCAGCCACCTTGCGCAGCTGCTGGAGCCCGAACTCGGCCTTGTCGATCCTGGCCCGTTCGATCTTGAACGGCATGGTGACCGTGCCGATCACGATGGAGCCGGTGTCCTTGGCCACCTGCGCCACGATGGGGGCGCTTCCGGTGCCGGTGCCGCCGCCCATGCCCGCGCACACGAAGACCATGTCCGACCCTTTGAGATGCTCCTTCAGGTCCTGGATGCTCTCCTTCGCGGACTCCGCTCCCTTTTCAGGGAAGCCGCCGCAGCCCAGTCCTCTGGTGACACCTTTGCCGATAAGGAACTTCTTGTCCGCCTCAATCATGTTGAGGTGCTGCTTGTCGGTGTTGCACGCGAGAATCTCTGCTCCTTTCACGCCCTTCTTGTACAGCCAGCCAACCATGTTGTTGCCTGAGCCGCCGCACCCTATCACGCGGATCTTGGCGCTTCCGATCAGATCATCGTCGCTCCCTTTCTGCATTGCTGCCTCTTGCTGCAGCGCCGTATTCACCAAAAACTCCATGGTCTCCCCCGTCTCCCGTAGGTGTGTGCTTTGTGGTCTTTTTTGAAACACCTGACTTCAACATACCCATTAGAGTACCGAAATGTTTATATTGAAGTTCATAGGTATTCCTACCTTAGAAATCGCCAGTTCGTTTCGCCAAAACGAACACAGTAACCGTTTGACAGTTTGCCGATTACCAAAAAACTGTTGTTCGCCAAAAACACTGTTTTCAGCCGATTTCGCCAAAAATCGCCTGAACCAATCGAGTTTTTCGCCAAAAAAACTCAATTTTAGCAGTTCTTATGTTATCCTTTTTAAATCTGAGGTGTTCAGTAGATTTATAAAGATTTCTTTGGTGTTAAGTATAGATTTTAGTATATAAATGTAGAAATTCCACTTATTTTACTGGGACAAAACCGAAAGTAACCGGATTTTGATCGACCAAGGAAACGATTCCTTTACGGTTAATTTCATCTACGCTCACATACAATTGGGCCGGAGAATACTGAATTCCCCTCAAACGTTTCTCGTC
>Ga0209727_1001500_pt1 | contig 18895 bp, 42 predicted proteins | sample RifGroC1_FD_183995 | JGI IMG/M metagenome (GOLD analysis project Ga0209727, IMG submission 183995) | Groundwater microbial communities from Rifle, Colorado, USA - Groundwater C1 (SPAdes) (version 2) | ecosystem: Environmental > Aquatic > Deep subsurface > Groundwater | place: Rifle, Colorado...
CTGGCCGCAAATGCCGAAGCAGCAAACCTTGAGGCTGAACTGCAAAGCCTTGTAGCCTCACTGAGCTATGCTGACGTGGCTACTCATGTAAATACCACGTTCAGTGGGCTATCGGTAGCGCAAAGGAACAGTCTGATTAAATTGTACCGAGTCGTGCTGTACCTGGCAAAGCGTTAAAAATGAACTGGACCCGAAACGCAATCGAGGGAGTTGCCGCAATCCTGGCCCTACTCCTGGCCTTTTGGCTCCAGGGCTGCACAACCATGCTCCCGCAAAGCCAGCTTCAACCGGAAGTGCAGAAGCACCTGGGCCGGGCGCTTACCCCGGAGGAGGTGGATATCCGGGAGAGCATAGACGGAGCCGGGATATACGCCGCCTGTCTGAAACTCGGTGTCAATCCCATGCTGATTGTTTGGGGATTCCCCACGCTGGAAGGGTGCGCATTTCGGTGGTGTGGCGAGGACAAGCCGTGGGCATCCGAGAAACCTTGTGTTTGTGAAATCCGACTTGTTGCCGATTGGGAGCGAGTCAGGAGCCATGAAACGAAACATTGCTATGGATGGGGTGAACTGTGAGACTTGGAAGATTCTACGCGGATAAAAGACTGGTAGATGATGGCAATATCCTCATTCTCCTAAAAATGCTTGAACTGGAAATCACCTCCGCTCAGTCTGTTTTTGAGGACACAATGGTAGAATACACCGGTACCAGCCCGCACTTCCCGGAGGTTGAGGAAGGGGCGAGAGTGCCGCTCTATGAAGTGCTGGAATACAACGGCGAGTTGATTGTCAAGCTGATAGAGGAAGGGCAATGATCTATTCCCATGTAATCCAAGAGAGTTCTAAGGTTGTCTCTGGAGACAGTTCCATAGAGAGCCTTAGTATACCTAAGTCTCTAGGGTATTATATAAAACATGGAAACCATTATGGAACCCTTATATCTACTAAGGATAAGAGTACTATAGAGAAGAGACTAAAGGGATATACTATAGTATATACTAATATATACTCAGTACAGAAAGAAGATTTAGTCATAGACGACTATGGGAACCCAGAGATAATCTGATTACAAGGAATTCAGGGATCAACTGAATCCCAAAGATAAACTAAGAAGAGGAGAACCTAGGATGCAAAAGCTACTCACTACAATTTATTTACTTATCACTTTGTTAATGGTGTCTGGATGTGCTTCAGACGCTTATGTTAAAATCTATGCTCTAGGTGCTGAAGGTGGCTATGGTCTCATTGGGGACGTAGTTGCTGGGGGATGCTTAGTCTTCACCAAAGGAGAAGTCCAAGGAGGAATGAGTGTCTCTTACCAAGGGAAAGATTGCCAAGTTGCCATTGGCAAAGCTCCGGCTCCCCCTGTTGAGATTGAGCCAGTACCAGTGGAGACTGAACAAGTGCCAGTAGAAATTGAACCCGAAGCTTCTGAGGTATTATAATGCATGAGATTAAGTTGTCACAAGTAAACAAAGAGTTAGCTAAGTTTGATATTAAGATTCTGTGTGATGAGAACCCTGGTGTTCCGACTCCACCGAATCCAGTTCCAGTTCCCCCAGTAACTCCCCCGGCATCTGGGATTCTTGATGTATCATACAAAGACATTATTCACCACTATAACCCCCATAGTCTAATTGATGCTGCTTACCCTAAGGGTAAAGGGGTATCCATTATATTCTGTGTAGGGGATAGGTATGAATCGGTAGTGTTCAATGGAACCCCCTTTAGACTTCAGAATGGAAACGATGAGGGCAGGGAGTGGTGGACTAACATAGACTTCAAAAGCCAGAAGCCAGTGGCTATGAGCGGAGTAGTCTTAGCTAAATCCAGAAACGGAAAGACCTATCGCTTTACTATCCCCGCTGGAGGGAGTAGCTACTTGAATTATAAAGGGAATTGCTTCGGGAGGAAGTGACATAATGGATACTGAGAGACAGTATTACATATACTACGGTCAGTACGAGGGCGTTTCCTTTGGTTCCAGAGTTATTCGTTTCTTCACTTGGTCTAGCATCTCCCACACTGCTGCATTCTTTCCACCGAATGAACAAGGGGAATATGGGGACATCATAGAAGCTTGGAGGGAAGGAGTAGTTCGAAGGCACTGGACAGTTGGCCATAAGAAAGGGACTAAGATTACTATCTTCAAAGTCCCTTGTACCAAGTTTCAACAGGATAAGTTCTATGCTTTGATGCAAGAGAAGCTTGGTAAGAAGTATGATTTCTTTGGAGTGATTGGGTTTCCATTCAGGAAGATTTGGGAATCCCCTAACCGCTGGTTCTGTTCAGAGGCAGTGTATCACAGTGCTCTCTTGGCTGGGATCATGTTGTTTAGAAACATTCAAGCATATCAAGTGTTTCCTGGTCTACTCTCAGTGACCCCTTACGCAGAAGAAGTTGGAGTACTAACAATATGAATTGGGAAACAATGAATACAGCTATGCTGCTTCTATTGTTATCTCTGTCTGTTATTGGGGTACGGTGAATACAGTGGAAGCTAGTGAAGAAGTAAAAGAGCATATCGAATACACTTACAATGCCAAGAATGCTGAAGAGCTAAGAGACTCAGATAGAGAACGGATAGAAGCAATCGTTCAAGAAGAACTTAATAGAGTCCTCAGTAAAAGAAAAGCTACTTGTAACTTCTGTTCATCTCCAGATGCAGTAGAGCACCACGCTAGAGCCCATGAGTTCTTAGATAAGCTCATGGCGACTCTAGATCGGCTAGAGAATATCAAATGGGGAATCCTTAAGTCTGTGTTACAGGTGATTACTATCTCTTTACTCGGACTTATTGGGGCCTTGTTATGGAAACAGATAAAGGGGTAACTAAGTGACCAATGGGATCAAGGTGCTACTATGACCTGGGCAAACTGGATATTCTGGCTAACAATGAATCTTTACTTCGAAGCCAGGGGAGAGTCTTTGGAGGGGAAGGTAGCTGTGTGTCATGTAGTAATGAACAGAACAGTGAAACGGAGGAAGAGCGTAGAAGAGGTGATACGGGAATCTCAACAGTTTTCTTGGTACAATGGTAACGTAGTACCCCCAGTATACCAGCCAATGGAACTGATCGGATGTATTGAAGCTCTTTTTGTTTTCTTTGGAGAGCGAATGAGGGGTCTCAACTTGAGCGGAGCTGACCATTACTTTAACCCGTACTTAGTATTACCAAGCTGGGCTAAGTCAATGGTTAAGATTGGGCTCATTGGGAACCATGAATTCTATAGGAGTAAATGATATGAATGCTAATATAAAAACTAAAACAAGAGCCAAGGTAAACAGTCTTAGTGCCACAGCTTACCAAGAGTTTGCTAAGGTCACTATGTTCTCCCTAGTGAGTCTCTGTGTAGCAAGTGGAATCTTTGGGTTCGCTTCGATTGCTAGTGCTGTCATTCAGTATGGGCTAGTGGACCTAATGAAATCATTTGTTACTGCTCTAATCTAAAGACGTTATTAAGAGAGCCAGAGAGTACCAAGGTTCAATTCCCAGGTACCTCTGGCTACCTCTCCTACCAGTTGTTATTAGAAAGCTCTCCTGTGTCAGTTATACCCACCCTTTGAAGTGAACTAAGTGCAGCTCTGTTCATAGCCTCTTGTTGTGCCTCCCTTTGAGAAGAGTAGTTAGCTAATCCCAGCCTCCTACCATACTCCTCAGCTTTCCTCTGAGCTTCCATAGCTCGCTGCTCCATCTCTGCCCTAGCTCTCAGCATCTTTTCTACTTCTTCTTGGAGTGCTAAGCTTTTCCCTTTCTTCTTCGGTTTCTCTGATCTCTCTATGATCTCAGTCAGCATTTCTTGGAGAGTCTCTACTACTTGGGTGAGTGAGGCTACCTGGATCTCTAGTTTTTCTATAGCTTCTTCATGCCTGTAGATTTGGCTTTTATACTCAGGAATATTAGCGGTGCTCATAGCTCACTTCCACTTCAATGGCTTATAGCCGTTATCCACAAAGACTTGATGAAGCACAGCACTAAGCGTAGCTATCTGTGGGTGACTCATCTCGATTCCAGTGATTGAGTTAATAGCTTCTATAGTCTCATGGAGTCTAGTCTCTTCTTCATCACTTCGGTCCTTCTTGTCTTTGCTAAAAACATCCTTATTCAACGCAATGATCTTGCGTACTCCATCGTAATTACCAAGGACTTTCCCTGATTCTTCTTCTCCGAATATCTGGGCATAGTGATCCTCAAGCTCTTCATCTGACACATACACAATTGGAATCTTGAATCCTAGAATCTTCATCAATCCTCCTGTATCCTGCAAGGTGTTGGGTTTTCATCAAATCTTACTGCTTTAACTGAGCTTCTTCCCTCTAAGATAGCTTTCATTATCCTGTGCCTTCCATCCATTATCTCTCCATCTTCATCTAGTATAATTGGGAACTCTAGGTCTGCATCTTGAACTGCCTTTATATGCATAACCAATTCTCTGAGAGTAAGCTTCTCGTACTTAGTATAAACATTCAAGTGATCCAAAGGAATATCCATTACTGGTAATTCTTTGGCTAACTCAAAGAGTCTAGCTACTGACCAAATATGACAGCCAACCCTACACTCTTGTTTTGTAGTAGAATAAAACTTAGGTATCTTCATAGTATCTCTTCGTAGTTTTCATTAAAGAACTTCTTTGTTACATACCACTGGTCTTTTGAGTTATCAGGATTTATAGCTATCATCCCTCCTTCTTCTAAGAGGTCTTCTGGACTAACTGATATACCTTTCATATCCTCCCCCAGTACATATGGCCTCATGAACTGAACCTTAACTTTCTTGTAAGCTTTAAATTTATTACTCCATATACTATTACTCATATCACTCCTCATTCTTAAGTAACCATCTATTGCTAATAGCCTTGAAGCTGAGCTGCTGTTCGTCTCGAACTCTAATGACCACTCCTTCTGCATCTGGATGACAGCCGACTACTGAGGTTCTCTCTGCTTCGGATAAGAAGTAAGTTCTCATAAACGCTGGGTCTCTGTTCTGTGGTATTGCTCCAACCCAAACTTCCGGTACTGCATAGAGCCCAAGGGCTGCACAGATACAGAGTTTCTTATCGTAACTCAGGTACTGCTTAGCTTCTATGTCCCAGATGCCAAAGACGAAGAAGTGTAATTCCTGGAGCTCATATTTGTTCCCTTGAACCCCTGGTCCCACGATCTCCCCTTGGATAGCTAACGAAAGGTTGTGCTTCTTACAATATTCAGTGAGTCTCTCTTCAATGCTATAGATACCAGAGATGCTCCACCAAGTACTCCCATCCCTGCACTTCTTCCAGACATTACGGGAACATACACCGTAGAGCCCTCGGCTGAAGAGTCCATTTCTGAACTCCCGGTTATAAAAGTAAGTAGCACTCTGACCGTCTAGTTTCTCAGTGCATACTATCTGCTTTCCGTAGAATGGAGCGAAGCTGGTTACGTTCTGCACTCGTTCCTCATCGGTCTTTGGAAACCACTCAGGCCATGAACCAGACGCCCTGGGGTAGAGGTAGCTATGAATCCTACGACCTATCCCAAACCTTAGTAACCACTTATGAGGAGGTGGTTTCCTTGAGTAGCACTGAGTAGCTGAATCCTTGGAGCCAGAGACTTCGTAGAGTTTCACTCCGAGCGCCTCTGTTAAATCTGTCCCTTCTGCAATAGAATACAAAGACACTCCAAGTACTGTCTCTGGAGACAAAGCGAGACCTTGACTAAGCTCTCCTCTGAGCTTTATGGTCTTTACTCTAAACTTCCTTGGTCTTAAGAACTCTGACCAAGACGTTTCAGGGAGTACTGAGTCTATTTCGAAATACACACATAAGTCCCCAGGCTTAAACTCCCCCCGCTTCACTACACACTGCCACCCATCTATACGAGCTAACTCTATGTTGTCTGCTCCAGCGATGGGTTCAATGCTTCCAATGGTCCTAACCGTTGCTAGTTTCCGAGACATTAGCTCCTCCCTTGGCTATCACTTTAATACTTTTTTAATCCCAGAGATTATTTCTGTGAACGGGATACAGTTCTTTAGCAGCCCAGTTTCACAGGTAAAGCCATAGGATTCCAAATCCTCTAGTGTATCGGACACTTCTTTTAACAGCTTATCCTTACTCTTCAACTCAGCTTCGAGTTGCTGAATACGGAGCTTCATATCCATTACCACTCTTGCCTCTAAAGTATAGTCTTCTATTCCCCCACTCATGATCTCCTCCTGTAATTCTTAGTTACCATGCATCTCTACTATAGCCTCCACTGGACAAGCATCCTTGCAACTCCCACAGCCAGCGCAGTTGTCTTGATCTATCACAGCATAGACCCTCACGGTTATGGCACCCAACGGACAGGTGTCAAGGCATTTCTCACACCCCATGCAATCAGACGTTACTGTAATCATTGGACCTCCGTACTCTTAATCCTATCCAATACAGTCTCATGAAGTGGAAAGTCAAACTCCTTAGCAAATAGCTTAACTGCTTCCTCACCACTAAATCTAGCAATCTTTGTACTCACTACACCCTCTCTCCTCCAGAGGCATATGCTCTTCCCGTCTCCCCATTGTCCAGTGCTAATGGAATACTTTATCTCTCTCATAGCTCGCACTGCCCCCCGCTGCAACTTAGTTCTTGCATACCAGTAGTGGTATCCTCTGCTTCAACGAAAGTGTCCCAAGCTATCGAAGGGAATCCCTCAGTGGCTTGTTTATACTGATCCTCAGTTATCTCTTCATACGGAGCGTTTTCGTAGACACTTTCGCCGTCTGCCCTAGGAAAGAAGCTAAGTCCCCCAATGGAATCCCAATGATCCCATACCCACTGAGCTATGGCGAAGTACTCATTGTCACTGTAGTAAATAGTCTGACTAGGATTCCCATCGCACCAATGATCTCTGTACACTAACCAAAGTTCAAGTTGTTCCATGGCGCTCATACCCCTAGTGGTTACACAATTATCTGGAGCAGCTACATAGAAGCTGAATATGTACTTGTCTCCAGAGACAACATAGGGGACTCCCTGGTCAACTAAAAAGCCAGTGAGAGAATCCTTGCTATCTTGAGTAACTCTTCGTATGTAGTACCTAGCATAGCGTGGGTGAATCCCAGAACTGCTACTGACAAGCTGAGATACAGTACCGCTCGGCTTAACAAGAGTAAGTTGCTTGCTTGGGCTAATACCCAATTTACTTGCCCACTCTTTATTTGTGGCATATGCTACCTCCCTAAGCTCCTTAAGTACTTCTTCTAACGTATACTCTGCCATATGCCCTGGGTCTTCAGGATTCTCTACACTCCAGAGTCTTTGGTGCCCACTCATAACCGGATGATCCATGATACCAGTAAGTGATACCCCTAGTAACCGCTCCTCTTCTGCATTGTCTTTCCAAACCTTACGAAGATACCTGAAGTTAGTTAGAGTAGACTGGAGTGTACCGAGTATCGTAGCTAACCTAACCTTTTCCTTGAGGGTTTCCAAGGTGTCCTCTGGTCTTACAATTATTTCTGTCAGATTACAAAGCCCACCCGAGTCTCTGAGTATGGCCTCTCCGCATGGGTTTAGCAAATAATCTCCTTTGTACTCCCTGCCACAGCTTTCAGCCTTTGCTTTCAGAGCTTCTTTATTTACTATCCCTCGTTCCCCGGACTTAGAAATATAAAGATTACGCCACTCTTTACTGAAGCTATCCAGGTCAGGCTTCTCAGTATAGGCTACTGAGTTGTTAGCTAATGCACGATATGGAGCTACAGAGTACCAGTCTCCAACTTTGCTACGGCGCATACGGTCGTCAGTCAAATTTGATAACGAGAGGCAAGCACTGCGCCTAACACCCCCAGCAACAATGGCATCAGCAATTTTACAGCATACATCATGTACCTCCAAGCTGTTGAGTTTACGCTTGTTCTCTTTCACCGCTACTCTAAAAGTCCTAACGGTAAAAGACATGAGAGCATTGAGAGGCTCAGGCCCAGAAGCTCTACCTCCAAAGGTACGAAGCCTAGAACCAGCAGGACGAATAGCATCGAGGTTCCACTTAGGAATATTCCCGGAATAAAGCATAGAGATAAGTTCTTTGTACGCTGAGGCCCAGCCGATCTTGGAATCCTTGACCTTGATAACCGTCTCACTCTCATTCAGTTCCTCCGGTAGATCGGGTAGCTGGTTGATGTATTGTCTCTCGACACTGAAGCCCACTCCACAGCCACAGCTAAGGAGGTACATGATCTCATCAAAGCACCTTGGGTGGTTAATCGCTATGGCTGCACAGTTTCCAGTAACTAATCCCCTTTCTAAAACAAAAGTATTTGTATCTGGGACTTCTGCACAAAATACTTCCTCTTGTATTTCTAGCTCTTTAACAGAGTCTATACAGAACTTAGATATCAATGGAATAAATTTGTCTCGCTTTCGTTTGATGAGGAAGTCCTCAGATGTGAGGGATGTTCTATCTATTGATATTGTAAAGGTTCTCCTGGTTCTAGTACCAAAATTAGTTTTACTTCCAAGCTCTCTCACGTTCTGAGCAACATACCCCCAACGAGCAGAGTGTTTTAAAAACCAGTTTGCATACTCCTCAGATAAGCACAAGGATACATGAGAATTTTTTCCAACATGACAATCTGCTGCAAGCCAACCTCGGAAGAAACCAACCATATAATCTTCGGTTTCATTATCATAATCTGGTAAATCTTTTAAATCGTGGGTCTTAGCGAAGTCAGAGAAAAGTTTAATTACAGGATCACCATTTGCAGAAGGTGGGTAACTAATCCTAACTTCTGGTAAGAATTCAAAGTATTTAGAAAACTCTTCTTGGTCTTCGCATACTCTTATCATATAGCCTTTTACTCTTTTCTGTGAGTACTGTGTTGTACCATCCCCAAAGACAATACCATGTACACACCCTAATTTATAATCTATAGAGTCGGTATCAACATTTCTTTTATAGCTTGCAAAAGGTATTTTAGTCCCGCCCTTCCCAGGCTTTAGTTGGTCTGTTGAAAGCACATTCCCGTCTACATCAACCCATCTATGATTGCCTGTGCAATACATAGTATGCATCGTGTTTGAGTTCTTTTTTAGAACAACCTCTCTGATGCTCTGTTTGCCGTAGCATTTAAACTTTGCTTTCGTCCACTTAGAGTTTACATTAAGTACGGTTGCCTCCTTATCTTCCAAGGCAGAGATGGGAAGATACCCAAACTCTTTTGTTAACACCTTAGTAGTGCCAACGACTGGATTGAACCCGGATACATTGTCCCTCTCTAGTGCTGGCCCAGCAGTCATTAGAGCCCGCATTGAGGGGGCGATGTCCATACTTATAATAGCTTTCTTTAGCTCCATTACTACAGCAGAGTTAGGAATCTTATCATAGAGAAACTGGATATACCGATCCACTGTCTCTTCCCAAGTTTCCCTTCGCTTCTCAGCGTCCAGGTATCTAGCGTACTTACTAAGATGAATATATTTCTGAAGATCATTCATGGGACTCTCCTTCAATAAGGCCCTCTTTGTATGCCCTCATAACCCAGTAAGCTTGTTCTGTCATTGCTGCATCTACTTTTGCTGCGTCAACAGCATCGTGTTCCCCTCGACCAGCCATAAAATTCCAAGATGACCTAGTCCCTTTTAACCACTCGTTTGCTTCCTTATAATCCATTTTTGTTCTCTCCTTTACACCTAGACACTCTGTTACCAACCAGAGTATCAATTGCTCTGTACAACTGTTCCACTATCTCTTCCACTTCCATCGGATTATAGATACCCAAGTCAGCTCTGTGTTCATGGAAGTGCAGTCGGATATCTTTGTATCCACCGATGTCTCTTATCTCGAATCTCATTTCAGCACCTCCCTGGTGTTACTGGCCAATGTAAATAAACTCTTTTCCGCAGCAGGTACATCTGCAGAAAAAATCGTTGGTGTGAGGAATTAACTCGTATTTACTGTGGGTACAGTTCAGGATTTTTCGGCACATCGCATACTTTATTTTTGTCGCAAACATCACACTGATTACTATCATGCGCCGGAACATATTCACACCCCCCACAGTCTGATTCATAGAATCGTAAACAACTAATACATACACACTCATTCATCCCAGCGCCTCCCTGGCATTGTCGATCAATGTTTGAAATCTTCCCCATCTCCACTGACCTAGCCTCGGCCCATTATCTAACATCTCTTTAGTGGTCTCCACAAACTCCCTCAGCGCCTCACCCTTCCTCTTCAGCTCGGCTTCGAGCTGCTGGATGCGATTTAGTGCTACATAGAGTTCTGTCATATCCCCTTCTAAGACATGCTCACCCGCCGACAGTGAAGCAAGAGTCCTGTGTAATTTACTCATGTCTCACTCCTCATTCTCAATCAGATACAGTGGGCAAGAGTGGACACAGATGCCACACTCAGTGCACTTGTAGGGATTCACTGTAACCCCACTATGCAGCACTGCCTTAGTAATAGCCATCTCTGGACAGATAGCTATGCATTCACCACATTCGTTACAGCCTAGTTTGATATTCATAGTGCGCCTCCTATTACATTAAAAATTTATGGATTACATAGAACCATGCAACACCACAGGCTACAATTAGGTTCACTTGCAAGACTTCAAGTAGTATTTCTTTCACAGTTCCTCCGTTAAATCATAGTCTCTTCTACTTCATTCGCCACAGCCTCAGCTTTCTTAAGTAACTGGCTATAGTACCCACTGAGCTGCTTAGAGTTGTACCGATGCTTAGGAATAGGCACTCCAACCAACCTGAGGTCTGTCTCTAGAGACGACACCTTGGTTCTCAGCTTCATATTATGCGGTGGGAATACCATAGCTCTCCGTGTCTTACGGTTGAGCTGTTCATAAATTCCAGTGGCTCTTGGGGTTACTGAGACTAGCTCAAGTTTTCCAGTTGCTTTAGAGTACTTAATCATGATTACTTAGACCCCCTTGCTTTCCTGTGTTCTTTCATCTGCTGCTTCGCAACCTTAGCTGTCTCTGGAGACACGTCTCCATAATGAGTAGCATACCCATCCTTGGACCATCCGCTCCCTTTCAAGTGGAACTCGGGTAAGCTCAGTTGCCTTACCAGCTTCTCTCCACACTCTTTACAATACTGGTCATTCCGTAGATCAACTGGGATACCCATACGATCCTCTTTCCTCTGACACATCAGACATAAGTAAGTGTACTGTGCCATAGCGTCTTAGTCCTCCTTACTCAGAATCCTATAGAGCACTAGGTATCCGATTAGATCAAGGATAGTATCGTCTCCTGGATACTCAGTACCCTTAGCAATTCGAGACAACTTATCATCAATACGAACCCTCATCTGTTCCAGTGGATCAGATTTACTGAATATCCTAATGGGCTCTGCTGCTGAGTTACCGTAGCATTTGTTCTTGAGAAGCAAGATGGATTTGATAGAGTCACACTCCTCTGTGATCCTCTGTTCTATTGACACTGGCTCTCCACAAGTCAGCAAGTACTTCTCAATCTCTGCTTCAGAGACTATAGGAGACACCGGAGTAGCTGATGGCATTGTAACATACCTTAGCCCCTGCTCCTTAGCGTCTTCTCTCATCTTCTCCAGAGTCTTACAACAACAGCCCTCATCTTTGACAATACTTAGTTGTCCAGTAGTCTCTGGAATACTGACACTGTCCCCTGTGCTTAATAGATCGTATACTTTATGTACTTTAATTTCTATGTTATCCATGGTCACTCCTCCAAATGTAAATCTTCTTTAAGCATTTCTGATACCTGCTCATACTTGGATTCTATCCAAACCTCAAGCCCATCTTCTAAGTCGGCTACTGTAACCTCTATCCGTTCTTCTAGTTCACACAGTGAATAGTTCTCCTTTAGTAGTTCAATCATCTTTTTGATAGTGAGTTTCTTCATAGTACCCCCTGGCCTCTACCGTAGCAAAGATTCAAACGAGATAGCCACTGGCATCCCGGATACTATGACTACTGCTCCCCGGATAGGCCGGATCACTGAGCCCTTGTTATAAGCGTATGGTGGCCCCTTGTCTGAGATTAGACACCCAGTATCTATAGCGTAGATAAGCTTAGTCGGTGACTGTATTCCCTGTATCCCGAATTTCGAGTGAGCATGGGCCAATACAGTAGTCATACCCATTGTCTTCGCTACGTTGTAAGTTGATCCTGATGCAGTGTGTCTGAAGTAAAGCTTCTCTCTGGAGCTGTTGACCGTTAGAGACAGGTCAGTACTCCACTTCCAAGTCTCGGGGGCATGGATAAGCTGGTTGTAGGGGACAATCATTTCCTTAGGTATCCCAGCCATAGTCCCGCTTTTATAAAGACGGTCATCGTGATTAGAGGCGATAATATGTAACCTGGGAAACAGCTCAGCTAACTCTTCACAGCAGTCCACAGCCCTACTTATCTCAGAAGAAGGGGATTCATGGTTAGGAGCCTTGGGATATGCAGAGAACGCATACTGATCCAACAAGTCTCCAGCATGAATCACTCGGTCTGGTTCGTACTCCTCTTTAACCCTCTTTAAGAACTTAAACGTATCCCTATGCTGATACGGGAAATGTGTATCAGCGAATGCCAATACAATTTCATTGTCATATCGTTTAGTTAGTCTCTGGTTCAGATTCATTGGGTTCCTATTCATTATCACTTATCTCTTTCTCAAATTCTTTCTTTTGCTTCTCAAGCTTCTTGACTTCAGCCTTGAGTGTTGCTCTATCTTCACTCATTCTCTGAATTTGCTTCTTGTCACCCAATGCAGACTCCATCCTATTGCACATACCTTGAAGTTCTTCGATGAGACCCACAAGAGAGCAATAGTTTCTCGTCTCATTGCACTTCCTCATCTCCTCTAATACATCACACGCTGTCCTGTTAGCCCAATATTCGTAGAAATTCATCATTGTCCTCCCATTAGTTTATTCAGTAAATTTGCTAAGCTCCCACCGTCTCTCTGAAATGGACAACTGTCTCCAGAGACAAACACTGTGCACTCTCCATGAAAGTGATGCTGGCAATCCTTGGATTCCTTGATGTCACTGTACTCACAAGTGTACAGGTAGCTCCGTTTAAACTTCTTAGTAGCGCAATTATCTTGGTTTATGGCTACACCTTCGATCTTTACGACAACACCCTTGGCTTTTGTGTCGTTATCCTCAGTCTTTATGACGTGATCTTTGGTACTCATATCGCTTTACCAGTGCTCCCTGGATTATCTATGTTCACTGGGAATTCTTTGAAATACTTATGACACCTGTCTAGGAACCTAGGCAACTCTTTGTGAAGCGAATAGGGGATGTCTTCAGCATAATAGAACCTCCCCTTAATTGCTCTCCGTACTGCTATCTCTGATGCTTGGTCCTTGTTGAAACGATTCCCTGCGAACAGCTCTCCAATGAAGTTATACGCTGACCAACCAAGACGTACTGTGTCGTCTTCATCCCGGTATGCAAAGAGACATCCAACCGGCCTAGTCTTATCCTTGTTACCGTACTTGTCTCGTTTGTAGACGTACTCAGCTAAGTGTTTATAGTGATCCTTGGGTCCAGGTTCATAGTGATCTTTGTATTCGTATCCTAACCCACTCAGGTCTCCCTCTACTTCTGCTATCATAGTCTCTTCCATTTGATTTCCTCCGGTTACTTTGGTTCTTGGTTTTACTTGAATCACTGGTGTTCCCAGATGGAGTCGAACCAGCCGTCAATCTGTTATAAGGCGAACGCTCTAGCCGTTGAGCTATGGGAACATTTGGATTGCTTAATGCAACTGGAGCCACAGGGAAGACTCGAACTCCCAACCCTCTGCTTACAAGGCAGTTGCTTTACCGTTGGAGCTACTGTGGCTGGTACTGATAAACTGGCTCCCGAGCCAGGACTCGAACCTGGAATACCTTGGTTAACAGCCAAGTGTCTTGCCAATTAGACTACTCTGGAATACTTTTGTAAACTGGCAGAGGTAGATGGGATCGAACCACCGCTCTTGTGAGGCTTCAGATTTACAGTCTGACCCATTACCACTCTGGCAACTCCCCGAATTCTTTGTAACCCAAGGTATCTGTCTCTAGTACCTAGACCCCTAGCTCAGTACCGAGGGCTTCCTGAGCCCGTTTCCCTGCTAAGTAATCGTCTCTAGAGACAGATTCCATTGGTGCTCTTATGTACCTGGTCCAAGTGGAGAGACTCGAACTCTCACTCCCGTAAGGGAACAGATTCCTAAGACCTGCGCGGCTACCAATTACACCACACTTGGATTCCCTTGTACTCTCTAGTATCTGGTCGGGGTAGCTGGACTCGAACCAACGACCTTCCACTCCCAAGGCGGACGCTCTACCAGGCTGAGCTATACCCCGATACCTTAGTTACCAATCTTGAATTCATCTCCTTCCCAATCCACTGACTCTCCCTGGTAGCACTCTGGTCTCTCAGCAAAGAAACACACTGCTGGATGTTCCGAACCCCACCATACCTTCGCATTGGCTGCATCAGTGTCAGCGAAGAACCGATCACATTTACTCTTGTGTATACAGGTAGTTTCTCTACACCAGGTTCGATCTTTGTAGCACATCACTAGTAGCTCCTCCCACTTATATATTTATTCTTTATATCCTCTCCTAACTTCTTGAGTTTTACCTCTCTAACACTCTCTTGCTCCTGAGCATTCAGTATTATCGCTTCCAGCTTCCCAAGTATCGCTAAGTACTGAGGATGAGTAGCATCACAGTAGTCTCCGTGTTTCAGTGAATGCTCTAGTGCTTGTACTGGGTCACTAGTTTTGAATGAACCATCTCTCATAAGCAGACTAAACCTACAGTCCTTACAAGTGTATCGAAACGTACTCACATACATCCCGTCTATTCTAATTGAGCATCTGAACTTAGACTCTCCCTGATTCCCTTGGGAGTCTTGGGTATCTTTTGCTTTTCTATCTGAATCCATTCCTTAGTTACCTCCCCGGAACAGAGAACCTCAGGTACATTCTGCACCGAATAACATAGAATCCCATACCTATTGCACCAGTCTCTGTATGTCATGTAGCTACCGTCTTTTCGTAGGTTCCCGTACTTCTTCTCTGGATTCGAGAAGAGAAACACTAGCTCAACTCCAGGTGTCTCAGCTATAGCTTTGTACTTTGCTGCGTCTCCTTCCCGAAAGAAACCCTTAGTCTCTATAAGTAACCACTCCTTCCCGGTAAAGGTGAAGTCAGGCTGATATACCCGAGACATCCTGTAGTGTACCTTAGCTTCTCTGCTCTCGTACTCGGCAGTTGGTAATAGGGCCGCTACTGTCGCTTCAAACTTGCTCTTGTACTGCCCCGTTTTCTGGGGCTTCTTTGAGTATCGTTTGCATCGCATTTGATATCATCTCTCCCTGTGTAGTAGGTGGTTCCCAGACTTCTTTAGGGTCTCTGAGTAGATGAACTTGTCTAGCTACGTTCGTTAGTGCTGCTAAAGCAAGGTCATACTTGTCCTTCGGTGTGAGATATCCAGCCATTTCCTGAGGGATATTCTTCTCTACATCCTTAAGATAAGCAAGGAGGGATGCTATAAAAAATGCCTCCTCTAAATCAGAAGACCTAGAAGCCAGGATTTTCTCAGCAGTCTTTGGGCCTACACCAGAGATACCGTAGATACCATCTGTTACGTCTCCCATGAGTACCTGTTTCCAGAAGTTGTAACTAGCAGAAAACTCAGTAATACTCTGTATCTCATCTTTAATCGGATTATAGTGAACCCCTGGAATCTGTAGTAAGTCTTTGTCTACAGAGACAATCACATTGGACACTCCGAGTTCATTCAGTTGCTTGTTTCTGATAGCCAACACATCATCTGCTTCGAGTCTATCCACAGACATTGCTCCGAACTTGTCCATTAGATACTGCTTACAAGCGTTCAGATGCACTGGCTTATGCTCTTCCTTACGCTTCTCTTTGTAGGATGGGTTCACTTCTTTACGAAAGTTAGTAGCTCCAGTGAGGTAGAGTTCGAAGAAAAGCCTATCTGTATTTCCAATCTTATCTGCTATAGTGTTATACATGCTCTCCAGCGCCATAGCTACATTGTGTATAGCGTATGACTCTGGTTCTGGTTTGAATACTGTAGTGATCTTGGGATTCTCAATGCCGTTGGCTACACAGTAAGCATCCATGTCTTTCTTGTATCGAGTAGTGTAACCTACATTCGCATGAGTTCCATCTGCATTAGGTCTCTTGTACCTCACCTTATACATTTTCCCATCACAAGTAGCTGCTGCTCTGTATGCAAATACATCAGCGTCTACCAAGTAGACTACGTCACTTGAGTTCGGCTCAGTGAACCCAGTCCTGCATACCATACTTGACAGGGGATTCTTCTTTGGCTCCTTGTAAGTACCATTCTTTTTCATGTCTTCTATTTGATCAGCTATAAGCATTGGCATCTCCATAAACGCTAGCATCTTAAGTTCTCCAGTTGCCACTGAGTTGAGTTCGTAGGTTTCTATGTACCAGAAAAGAAAAGCCTTGTCTCAGGTACCTTGGAAGCTCTCAAGTATTACCACTAGGGTTGTTGAGTTTCCGTCTCCAGAGACAAGGCAGTTGTTCAGAATACTATGTTGTTCGATCCAGCGCCGTTGAAAGCTACAAGGTTCTCTACTACTACCTTGTCAAAGTAAAGTGGAAGGTGGGTCTTCCCTGCTACTGAGAAGAACTTAGCGGAGCAGTGTACTGTGACAATGCTACCGTTCCCTATCGCGTCAGTACATGGAGTGCCATCAGGGAACTCCACTACAGGAGGGGTGCGAAGTGTCCCGTCTGGGTTATGTACTTTGCGTTTAGCAGTAATGAAGTACTCACCTTCCTTTTCTTTGACCGGGAATCCAATAGCTTTCATCTCGGTATATTGAGCCTCGCTCAGTAACAAGTCAATCTTCCAAGCTGGTTTAATTGAGTACTTAGCATTCCCTTCATCCGGCTTATGGACCCTGGCCCATCGGCATTCTGTGCTCTGAATCTGAAACTTCTGATACTTCCCTTCAAAGGCGCTCTGCATTTCATGGATCGTTGGTTTACTCATTTGTTTCCTCCGTTACGTTAGTTGCATTGGTTCTGTTCAGTAATCACGTTAGTCTTCCTTGGCTTACTTAGTTTCCTTAGCTCGTCTCAGTGGCAACCAAATAGTACCAAACCTAGTACATATTGTCAAGCATCTGTAAGTAATTGAATTGGTTCAAAATCTTCTCGTTCTCCCCAGTATGTTGAAACCCCCTTAGCCCAAGTTTCAAACTCATCCTCCAAAATAACAGCTAATTTATCTTCATCTTCACCTACAATCATCACTAAGTCCCCAATATTAAGATCACAAATTGACCTAGAGACTCCAGACTTATTTATTGCTACTGCGTAAGAAGGCTCATCATAATACTTTCTCATCCCAGTACCCCCTTGCCCTTGTGTATAATGGTTTTTATAGCCAGAGCCACGGTCTGCCTTGATACCCCGAGTCTCTTAGCTACCTCTTGATCCGAGTTGCCATAGTGTAAGTAAAGTTCAAGTATCTCCCTTTGCCTAGCAGTGAGTTTAGACTTACTTAGAACGTCCTCTAGCTCCATTAGAACCACATGATGATCTGCCTTAGGATCATCTATGCTCTCCTCAAAATTAATAGGCTCAGGGATATCCCATAAATGAGATTCATTATTTATTATCTCTTCTATAGAATACTTAGTATCCTTAGTATTACCTTTGTTCTTCTTGGTACCTTTGTATCTAAAATTCCTATACTCTTTTCTTTCATAAAGGTAGCAAGAGAACAGTACCCTTTGGTATACAAAGGTATTCATTGGTACCCCTAGGTCTGGGTTGAACATATGCCTAGCTTCCATGAGCCAGATGAAAGCCTCTTGTTCCATGTCCTCTCTGAATGGTTGAAGGTGCTTTTTGAATGAGATGAATTTATTTACTACATACTTACAAAAAGATATATCATTCTTGATATCCTTGTCATCATACTCATACTTCCCAGGTTTAGGTATCACTTTATCTTCACTCATATATCCTCTTGTATTAGTGTTATTTCTTCTAGCTCATGGCAATACCAGCACCATACCCCCTCACTATAGATAAACTCATTCTCTTTAAAGTTAAAATCTAAGTCTTTTAAGTATGGCTTTAGGCCATACTCTTTTACTAGCTCAGTCTTAGAAGTAACTCTACAAAGAAACCCCACTCTAGCTAAGACTTCTTTATAATTAGTATCTTTTGTGGAGGTTACTACTAATATAGTTCCAACTGGAGGGAGCTTAGGCTCTTTGGAATTCTCAATGGACTTTTGCATAATTCCCTCCGAATTTCACATCACACTCTATTGGAATCCTTATGTCGTAGAACTCCCCCGCTTTCTTGGCTGTGAATTTTAATCCATCTTCAAACCAATTCATATTTATTGGTCCATTTTCTATCTCATACTCAAGCTCGTCATGGTATGCAATGAGTTGCTTTACAGGAGGGCTAGAGAGATCATCATACCACTCATGCATGATAGCCATCCACCTCTTAAAGATGATAGCTGCTGAACTCTGGATCAAGCTATTAAGCAGCTTATGGTCACTCCTAATGAACACCTTACGCCCGTCTAGCCCATAGATAAACCCCTGGTTCCTCCTGAATGACTGGACCAAGAGCTCCCTGATTCTATCGAGACCACTGTTAATTCTCCAGTATTCTTTGACTAATTTTCTTGCTTTGCTTACTGGTATCTTAAGTAGTTTACTAAGCTTCTCTGGCCCAGCACCATAGCTCAGTGAATACAGAAATATCTTAGCATCGTTCCTAGATATACCCAGAGTCCTAGCATTATAAGTATGGATGTCCTCTTGCAACAAAACGTTTATCAACGCTCCTCCATCAAACATAGCGGAGTAATGCCCCATGAGCCTCGCTTCAATCCCCTTGAG
>Ga0209727_1001504_pt1 | contig 18833 bp, 9 predicted proteins | sample RifGroC1_FD_183995 | JGI IMG/M metagenome (GOLD analysis project Ga0209727, IMG submission 183995) | Groundwater microbial communities from Rifle, Colorado, USA - Groundwater C1 (SPAdes) (version 2) | ecosystem: Environmental > Aquatic > Deep subsurface > Groundwater | place: Rifle, Colorado...
CCTATGAATTGTGGATTTATGGTAACAATAATAAAATTTATGCTCCATCAAATCCTATTAAAGAAATTGAACAATTCTATTTTAGTAAGGCAAAAGATTTATTTGAGCAAAAATGTTATTCGGATGCACTCGATGAAATAGAAAAAGCGTATCAAATGGAGCCAGATTTAAAGGAAATAAAAGCATTGAGAAGCAAAATAAAAGGAAATATTGGGCTACAATATCTTTTTGGTGGAATTATCGGTGGTGTCGTATCATCTGCTATTTTAAACATTCTCTATTTTGCTGCAAATTTAATTTTACCGTCTCTAAAAAAGTTATCAGTAGATGTTGGTATAAAAATTGCCTTGTTTAGTCTTATTGCAAGTTTTTTTACTGGTATTATATCAATTTTTATTTTTAACACAAAAGAACGGTTTGGCGAAAAAAGAATATTAAAAGGCTTTTTTGTTACAGCCATATTTTTACTAATATCTTTTACTTTGTTTGTAACTTTTATTTATATAAACCCAAATTCTTCGTTTGTAAAAGATTTTTTTAATGAGGGGAGATAATTGGGGGGGGTAATTACAGGTTTGTTATTTCAAGGAAGAGTCTTTTAATTTCTTTTGTGTTATTAAATATGGTTTTCTTCAAAAATATAAATTTTTGGTATATTTTTTGACAAAATTATTTTTATAAGATATACTTCATACAAAAGCTAAACATAGAGATATTTATGACAAAATTAAAAATAAGAAGAAAAATTCTTTTTATACTATTATTGACTTCGATTATTCCTTTTGGTATTTGTATTTTGTTTATGTCTAATCGAATTTTCAATCAGTTAAATAAAGATAGTTATATTAATTATTCAACAATATTAAAAAACCTTTCATGGAATATTGATTTAATGTACAGTCAATATGAAAAAACTCTAACAAATATGATGAAACTTGGTGATGTCAAAAAAGGGCTTTATTCTGGGGATTTTAAAGATGCACAGGATGAACTTGATGTTACAAATAGAGTTGTTGGTTATGAAGGTGTAAAAAGTGGTGATCAAGAGACTATGGAAACGGGAATGAGGCAGACAATAGAAGAACGAATTGATGGCTATTGTGTAATTTATCAATTAAATAGAAAATCAATAATTGATAAAACTGATTATAAAGCATTCAAATCTTCAAGGTATGTACAATTTCCAAACTACGAAGAACTGATAAAAGAGCCAATGTTTAAAGAATTAACAAATAATAAAACAACAGAAATGTCACTTGTAAAATTAAGCCCAAATGTTTATCCAAAAGGTAGCCCAAAAGAAGTTTCGGATATTCCTGTATTACTCTATCCTTATTACTCTAATCCAAAAGATGATAAATTTGATATATTTCTTTTTGTTGGACTTTCTTATGGGTTTATAGAAAAATTTTATAATGAAATATTTAATTTACAGTATGGGACATTCTATATACTCGATAAATTTGATAATATAGTGTCTTTCAATCATCCAAACGAGGATGATTATTATCAATTTGATGAAAAAAATGGTAAATATATAATAGCAAAAGATGATAAACAATTTGATGATATAACAGGAATGACATTTAAAGAATATAATTTACTCAATACAGATATAAATATATTAAAAACAAATCAAATTAAAGAATTAATAAATAAATATAAGATAAATTATGGAAAAATCAATAAAAATTGGCAAATAATTACTTATAAAAAGATTGATTACTTAACAATTATTGAATATTCTCCAAAAACTCATTTAAAATTTGTGTATTTTCAACCTATTGATTTAATTAGAAAACCCATTTATATTTTATTAAATTATATTTTAATCATAGCATCAATTATTATAGTTTGTATTATACTACTAAGTCTTATTTTAAGTAAATCTTTTACAAAATCAATTAAAGTACTTAGAGATGCTACTTATAAAATTTCTTGTGGTAATTATAATGAATTTGTTAGTGTTCAAAGTAGAGACGAAATTTTTGAACTTAGCGAAAATTTTAATAAAATGATAAAATCAATAAAATTGTATCAGGATAGGCTTTTATCTGCTGAACGAGAGAAAAAAGAGATGGAAGTTGCATCCCGTATTCAAACAAGTCTTTTGCCAAGTGAGGTTAAATCCAAGTATTATAATATTTCGGCAATAATGATCCCAGCAGAAAAAGTAGGGGGTGATTATTATGATATAATTGTAGGTGAAACAGAAGACAAACTTTGGTTTGGTATAGGAGATGTGTCTGGTCATGGGCTTGTTTCTGGACTTATAATGATGATGGCACAGACTGCTTTTAATACTGTTTTACTTAATGATCCAAAAATTAGTACCTCTGACTTGATAAAAAGAGTAAATAAGGTTTTATATCAAAATATAAGAAGAAGGCTTGCTGAAAGTCATTTTATGACTATATCTTTTATGGTAATTGACAATTTTGGAGATATTAAATATGCAGGAGCTCATCTTGATATTCTTATTTATAGAAATAAAACTAAAGAAATTGAAAGGGTTCAAACTACTGGAATTTGGCTTGGTCTTGTAGAAGATTTGGATAATAAAATACTTGAAAACTCTTTAAAAATGGAAAAAGATGATACTATGCTTTTATATACAGATGGTTTAATAGAGGCGAGAAATAAAAATAATGAACTTTACGATATGAATAGATTTATTAACAAATTTAGAGAAATAGGTCAAAAATCAGTTCTTGAAATCAGAGAGGAAATTATTGCTGATGTGAAATCTTTTATTTCAAAACAAGATGATGACATAAGCTTAGTAGTTATCAAAAAAATATAATTATTGTGGAGTAATTGATGGTAAATAATGAAGAATTAGATAAAATGTATAAAATACGTGAACAACTAAGAAATACATATAAAATTACAAGTAATAAAGATCAAAAAGATAGAATTGGTTTATATTTAAATCAAATAGAGTCAATAATCAAAGATTTGGAAAGTGGTAAATGGATAAACCCAGTGAAATTGAATATAATATCTGAAGATATAAAAAAAGAATCTGGAGATGATGATGGTGATGATGGTGATGATGATTCGAGTTTAAAATACGATGTAGAAATAAAAAAAATCTCGGATAAATTTAATGACTCAGAGATGGACGGCTTATATTCTTATTTTAATTATTTTGAAAATAATTTTTTGCCACCTTTAAGCCAGTCATATTTGAGACTTGATTATAATCTTGGTAAAAAAAGAGAAGATGTGTTTGTAAAAACTGATTTGATAAGACTTTTAATTAAACAGTATATTGAAGATGCAGAAGTATTAAAAACAGTAACGAGAAAAGAGCAGATTGAAAGTTTCAGAGAACGTCTTGCAAACAGAAAAAAACAATTATTCATTAAAATTGGAGAATATTTACATGATTTTGAAGACTTTGTTGATAATTTGATAGGTGAAATGAATCTTGGAAGAAAAAATATTCTTAATGCAAACGAAAAATATGCAACAATATTTGAATTATCAAGAAAATCAATTTTGGAAGGTAAAAAATTTAAAGATATAATTACAGAAACAAAAATTTTTTTAAATGAATTTCTCAAAGTTCTTAGACTTCCAGATTTTAGAAAATTTTAGGAGGAAAAATGATTTCACAAAACCCATTAATAACTTTAGGCTCTCCTTATGGAATAGGCTATGAAATTTTTTTACTAACTTTACAAAACACAAATTTATTTAGTGAAAATAAACCTTTTGTAATTGGTTCAAAACAAATAATGGATTTTTTCCAAAAACTACTCGATTTTAAATTAAATTATCTTTCTGTTAATATAGAAGAAATTGATAATATAAAAAATATTAATTTGGCTGATTATAAATTTGTACTCCTCGATGTTGCAAATCCACAAAAAGAAATAAAAGAACTTAATGATATAACAAAATACATTGATGGAGAAATAGCATTCAAAAGTATAGATATAGCAGCTGATTTGGTATCAAAAAATTATTTCAAAAGCATAGTAACTCTTCCAGTGAGTAAAGAAAATATAAACTTAATAGATAAAACTTTTATGGGGCACACAGAGTTTTTCCAAAAAAAATGGAATGAACAAAAGGTTTTTATGACATTTGTCTCATCTAAATTAAATATGCTTCTTCTTACCACACATATTCCACTAAAAGAAGTAAGCAATCATATCACAGAAGAATTAGTTGAATCTGGCATAAAAGCATCAATTGAGTTAAAAAATAGATTGGGATTACAAAAAAAGATTGGATTTTTGGGTATAAACCCTCACTCTGGAGAAAATGGACTTATAGGCACAGAAGAAATCTGGATTAAAGACATAATTGCAAAATACTCAAAAGATATTGATGGTCCGATACCCGCTGACACTGCTTTTACTTCTTTTAATATAAAAAAATATGACATTTATATAACAAGTTACCATGATCAAGGGCTTATTCCTTTTAAAATGCTTGCTTTTGACGAAGGGGTTAATTTGAGTTTTGGAATGAAATATATCCGTACAAGCGTAGACCATGGTACTGCCGTTGGACTCGTTGGCAAAAAAATCGCAGGGCTTGATAGTTTTATCAATGCTTATAATGTTGCGGTGAGGTTGGGGTAAAAAGCATAAAATTTTTGTTAAACCAACCTATTAAACGCGATATTATACTTTTTGTTCTCTGTTAAAAATTTTGAGTTGTTTAAAGTTGCTATTGATTGTTCTATTATTAAATTAATTTTTTTTAATTAGCCATTAAAAATATGTGCATTTTTAAAGAGATAAAAAAAGTATGCTTCTGGCGTTTTCTAATGACTTATTCAGTAGCTCCTATTTAAAAATAGCATTTTGTTTACAAATATAACTTATGTTTTAAATAATTATAGTTTTTCAATTCGATAGGAATTTCTTTATCTAATACAAAAATATTGATTTTTTTTATTAAAAGATATAATATATATATAAATTTATATTTTCTTAACATTTAAATTTAAAAATGTCTAATTATACCAAAAAGTTTTTAGTTTGCCTGAAATCTAATTACTTTAATCTGTGTAATCTGTGACAATCTTAAAAATTTGTGTTATATCGAAGTAAAGTGGAGAATTTTTGTGGAGAATACAAGAGTTGCGGCAATAGATATAGGTTCGAGTGCTATAAGAATGACAATCGCTGAAATAATTAATGATAAAGTTAATATTTTAGAAGAATTGAGGCAGCCTGTTAGACTCGGAAAAGATTCATTTCATAAAGGTAAAATTTTAAGACCAACTATAAATGAAGCTATTTTAGTTCTAAAAAAATATAAAAAACTTTGTGAAGAATATAATGTTTCTTTAATAAAAACAGTTGCAACAACAGCAGTAAGAGAAGCGACTAATGTTGATATTTTTATTGATAATATTAAAACTTTTACAGATATTGATGTTGAAATTCTTTCCACAACTAAAGAAACACTTTTTATACATAGAGCATTGATAAAACAGCTTGAAGAAAATAATGAAATTAAAGAAAAAGAATATCAAGCAATAATAGAAGTTGGGGCAGGGACTGTTGAAGTAACAATTTTTAGTAAAGAATGTATCGTTTTTTCTCGATCCCTTCCTCTGGGTACTCTAAAAATGAAACAAATATTTAATAAATATTCTGATAATGAAGAGCATTTTTTTAGATATTTAAAAGCGATTGTTTCAAACGAACTCAGAACTTTAAAAAGAGATATACCGACTTTTAAAATCAAAAAAATTTATGGGATAGGCTCAGAACTTGATTGTATTTCTAAGGTTATAAATGGTGAAAACAATCAAAATATGCCAGTTGATAAAAAAGAATTTCAAAAACTCTGTGATAAAATACAATCTTATGCTGAAGAAGAGATGATTCATAGATTAAAAATTTCTTATGATTTAACAGAAACTTTTTATGCAACCAATATAATGTTTTTAAAGATACTTGATTTTTTTAAATCTGATAGTTTCAATCTTCCAAAAGTGTCTTTAAGAGACGGCATAATAGAAAATATTCTAATTAAACAAAATAATTCAAATTTATTTTCTCAGTTTGAAAAACAGGTAAAAATAAATGCCACTAATATAGGGAGAGCATTAAATTTTGATGAAAAGCATGCAAAGAAAGTATTAGAATATGCTTTAATTATTTTTGAAAAAACTAAAGAAATTCATCATCTTGGAGATATAGAAAAATCTTATCTAATTGTATCATGCCTTTTACATGATGTAGGTACTTCTATCTCAAATAGGTCTCATCATAAACATAGTCTTTATGTAATAAACGCCCAAGAATTTCTTCATTTTGGCGAAGTAGAAAAAAATATTATAGCAAATGTTGCAAGGTATCATAGAAGATCACCGCCAAAGACTACACATCCTGACTATATGAGACTTTCTAACAAACACAAAATGATTGTTATAAAACTTGCTTCTATTTTAAGAATAGCGGATAGTTTTGATAATAGTAATTTACAGCTTGTAGAATCAATTGATTTAAAAATTGAAGATGAAAAAGTAATTATTATTTGTAATACAAAGAAAAATATTTATGCAGAGGCTTATTCTTTTAAATATAAAAAGGATATGTTTGAAGATTTTTTTGGAATTGCAATAACACTTAAAATAAAAAGGATTTAGTTATGAGTAAATATGAGCAGTTTTTTAATAGAGAGTTAAGTTGGATTGAATTTAACTGGAGAGTATTAGAAGAGGCTTTAGATAAAACAAATCCAATACTTGAGAGGTTGAAATTTCTTTCAATATTTTCTAATAATCTTGATGAATTTATAATGGTTAGAATTTCTGCTTTAGTATCACAACTTAAATCTGGTTACCCTTTAAAAGATGCTTCAGGACTTACGGCTATCGATGTTTTAAATAAATTACAAAAAAGAATTTCAGAATTAGTCAATTTGCAATACGAATGTTTTACTAATGATATACAAAAAGAACTTGAAGAAGAAGGATTTTATTTTTATACTGTAGAAACACTTCCAGAAAAATACAAAGAATCTTTAAAGCAGCTGTTTCTTAAGAAATATTTTTTAATTCTAACGCCAATGGCAATAGATAGGGGGCATCCTTTTCCGTTTTTAGCAGGAAAGACACTAAATATTCTTTTAAGACTTGAAGACCCCAAAAAAAATGAACCTTTGTTTGCGGTAATCCCTTATCCTTCAAAGGATAGATTTATTGCTATACCGGGTGACGAAACAAATCAAAAATATATATATGTTGGTGAATTAATTAAACTTTTTGCAAATTATTTTTTTAAAGGTTATAATATTCTAAAAAGTTGTATTTTTAGAATAACAAGAGATGCAGAGTTATCAATTGATGAGGAAGGTGCAGAAGATTTGCTTTCAGCAATTGAGGATCAACTTAAAAAAAGAGAAAAGGGTAGTGCTATAAGGCTTGAAGTTGAAGCTGATGCTGATGAGGAATTGCTTGACTTTTTGTTTCAAAATATAGAATACTATGACGGTTTTTGTTTTAAAATAAAAGGTCCTATTGATTTATCTTCTTTTTCACAAATAGTTTTTATGAAAGGTTTTGAAAAATTAAAAGATGCTCCATCAGCGCCTGTTTTATCTAAAGAATTTTTGGATGTTAAAGAAAGCATATTTGAGATTATTTCAAGAAAAGATAGACTTTTAAATCTTCCATTTGAATCATTCGACCCAGTTGTTAGATTTATAGAAGAGGCTTCCTGCGACCCAAAAGTTTTGGCTATTAAACAGACTCTTTATAGGACATCTGGGGATTCTCCAATAGTAAAGGCTTTAAAAAAAGCAGCAGAAAATGGCAAACAGGTTACAGTTGTTGTTGAGCTTAAGGCAAGATTTGATGAGGCTCAAAATATAAACTGGGCAAAACAGCTCGAACAAGTTGGTTGTCATGTAATTTATGGTATTGTTGGTTTAAAAATACACTGTAAAGTTGCTTTAGTCGTTAGAGATGAAGAAGACGGTATTAAAAGGTATATTCATCTTTCTACTGGAAATTATAATGATAAAACTGCAAAAATTTACACAGACATTAGTTTGTTTACAGCAAAAAAAACTTTTGGTAAAGATGCTTCTGCGATTTTTAACCTTTTGACTGGCTACTCCGAGCCTCCAAGATGGCAAAAACTTGTTTCTGCACCATTAGATTTAAGAAATTTTTTTCTTGAGAAAATAGAAATGGAAAAAAATAATGTTAAAAATGGTGGTAAAGGTAAAATTATTGCAAAAATGAACTCATTAGTTGATACAAAAGTAATTGAGGCTTTATATGATGCTTCAAAAGCAGGTGTTCAAATTCAACTAATTATTAGGGGAATGTGCTGTTTAAAGCCAAATGTTTCTAATTTAAGCGAAAATATATCAGTTATTAGCATAGTAGACAAATTTTTAGAACATTCGAGGATTTATTATTTTTATAATGGTGGAAATGAGAATATATATGTAGCAAGTGCTGACTGGATGGAAAGAAATTTTGATAGAAGAATTGAATTATTGTTTCCGATAGAGGATGAAGACCTTAAAAAAGAAATTTTAACGATATTAAAAATAAGCTTATCTGATAATGTAAAAGCAAGAATTTTACAATCCGATGGCAGATATACAAGGAAAAAACCAGATTCTGATAAGATTATTAGGAGTCAGGTAGAATTTTATCATTATCTAGCAGAAAAAAATATCGAAAAAAAAACAAGTGAAACCCTTTTTATACCACGAAAAAACCCAGATGAAGAAGAAAAGATTTTGTAGGTGATTGAGAGCTAAAAAACGCATTTTCTTTATATTTTATATCTAATTTGGTTAAAATTAAGACTATGGGAAAGAATTTTGATGTGAGCAAGTGGCAAATACCTTTTATTTCATTAGAGTAGAAAAAATTTCATTATTTTAATAAATTTCATGTAATAAAATTAACTCAATGGAGAATTTTATCACTCCATCTCCCTAAAAATCTTAGCCATTTATTTATCATCTGTCGCTAAAAATTGCTCTTTATTATCTGATTTTGATAAGTCTAAGAGGAAATAGGTAATTTAGAGTAATTTTTATTAATTTATTATCAATAAATATGTCTAAAGGAAAATCTTGATATAATATATGCTAATTCTTTTAGGTTAACAATTTCTATATTATTTATTTCATTAATATTATTATTTAAAAAATATTTTATATTTTCAAGTTCTTCAATTGCTTTGTCTACTTCATTTGTACTTTCTTTAATTTTTTCTTCATTAAAACTATTTATAAAATCATTAAAATTTATTTCATCGACATTTTCTTTTTCTATCATATTAAAAAATATTACCGAAAAAGAAGGCGAGCCAATAATTATAGCAAGTAATATTAATACTTCTTTATAATTATTTTCAGATTTATACCATTCACTATTTGATTTTATTAATCTATAAATATTTATAAATCTTTTTAATGATCTTGGAGAATCTCCTATAATAGGGGATATTAATTTTATGAAATTAACTTCATTATCTATTAGTTTCAAAAGTTTAGGATTTTTATTTTCATTTATTATACTTTCATTTTGTATTTTTTCTTTTTCTCTAATATTGATACTTGAAGTTGTTGTTTCATTTTTATTATTTGTTTTGGATGATTCAGTGACCATAATTGATTTATTTTCAATATCTTTTTCTAATAATCCTTCAATATATTTTAATTTTACATCATTTTGAATAGGTTTTAATTTGAATGGTATTTGAAAAATTTTTTCGAGGTAATCAAAAGGAGTTGCACTTCCCTTTAACTCCATAAAAAATTCTGACTTTGCAAGATTATCATCTGTTTTCACCATTAAATTAAATTTTTCTAAAAGAGATTTAGATATCCATCTTGCATCTACTCCAACTACAACAATAAATAAAGGAAATGCTAGAATTAAATGAATAGCTTGTAAAACATTTATTACAATATCAGAAGGGCATCTATCAAGATCATCTATAAATAAAATAATTCTTTCAATTTTTTTATCGCAGTTAAAGATTTTACCATTTTTTAAAATTTGAGATAATTTTTCTTTATCTTCTTTAGTTACATATCCTAATTTGTAGATAGCTAATTTTTTTTCATAAGATTTTAAAGCTAATTCTTTTTCGTGTTTTTCTAAATTATTTAAAAAAGATTGAAATTTATTTGTTTCAAATTGTTTTGGAATATTAACATAATCAATAAAATAGTTTTTTATATCATTCTTGGGAATACTTTTAAATTTATATCCTATAGATTTTAAGAATTTATAAATATATTTATACTCTTTTCTCTTTAAATTTTTTTTTAAGATGTATTTCCTTTTGAAGTATTTTTTTTTGTAATATTTATTAATTATATTTTCTTCTTTAGAAGTCTTAAATGTTTTTGTATATGGATCATAAATAGATATATCTTTATATTCATTATATTTCCTAAATGTTTTTGTCTCTATATCATAAGTAGATGTATCTTTATATTTATCACTTGAGAGTTTTTCTTTAATATAATTATTATAATCTTTAGAACTTATTTCAAAAGGTGGCATTCTTATATTTTCAATGATTAATATATTATTATCTTTTTCTCTTTTATATATTCTTTTAAGATATTCTTTTTCTTCTTTATTTTTAATTTTATTTAAAATACCTTTTTTAAAAACTTTTGCATTGATTTCATTTGGTATTTTTATTATATCGTATTTTAATAATATTTTTTTTAATTCTTTTTCTTCTTCTATTTTTAAATTATCTATAAATATATATTGTTCTTCCATGTCATCATTTTTTTTATATATTTTTTTAATAAATTCTATATCTTTTGGTTTTAATATTGGATTACTAATTATTTGATTATATAGAGAATTATCAATCTCAATTTGAATATTATCATATAAATATTCACTTAATTGTTCAAAATCTTTTCTTATTATAGAAATTATTCCAAGATGTTTTTGATAATCACAACTATTTAATCTTTTTTCTATAAAATTAGTTATTAATTTTCCTTTATTTATACTTGATATTTCTATCTCAATTTGACTTTCTTTTAATTTAGCCTCGAAAAATTTGTTTTTTGCATCATTTTCAATTTCAATTAGTTTATCATATTCTGCCTGCAATTCTTTTGTAGTTTTATTTTTTGAATATATATTTTTATAATTATTTAAAGTATTAATTGCTCTTGTTTTTAATTCTAATTTTTTTATAAATTCAATAAATGTATTAATAAAAGGAACAATTTTTAGAATAATTATAGATAATGGTGTTAAAATTGAAATTATAAAAAGAATAATTGTTTGTTGATTAAAGATAAATATTAAAAATGATGAAATTATTACTAAAAATATAAATAATAAAATAATCTTATTTCTATTTTTAGATAATGAGAATAATTCTTTAATTTCTTTAATAAATTTATTAAATCCATCTTTATATTCTTTTATATCACTTATAATTGATTTTACTTTTTGGTTTATATCGCTATTAATTATTTCATCTTTTAAATTAGATAATTCTTTAATAACTTTTTTATCAGTTAGAGTGGATTCAATTAATGATTGTATCATAATATTTACTTTATTTTCAGTAATCTTTTTTTGAATATCTGTTAGTTTTGATTCTGCAATTTTTCTTTCTTCTTCTGCTTCAAGTTTTATCCTTTTTACTGTTTCAAGATTATCATATAATTCTTTTTCTTTTTTTTCATCATTTGTTAATATTTTTAATTGAGTCGCTAATTCTTCAAATATATGACAAACAAGGCTTGCCCATAAATTTGTATCAATATAATGCCAAGCATTAAACTCTATCAAAGAAATATTCATACAATAGGCTGTTTGTTTTGAAACATAATCAATTAGATATAATTTTTGTATTATTTTATTTATTATTTTATCATCAATATTATTGTTTAATTCGTAAATATTTTCTTCTTCATTAATTTTATAATTTTCAAATAAATTTTTATCATCATTTTGTAATTTATTTAATATTTCATCTTCAAATTTATTTTTATCAATTTTATATATTATACTCTGGGCTTGATTACTCAATCTTTTAATTTCTTCTTTCATCTTATTCATAAAAAAACTTTTTCCAGAACCCCAATTACCAAATAATCCTATTGATAATGGAGGCACTAAGTCTCTTGATGATACTAATCTTGAAAATGCAATAGTTTCTTTATTTCTATTTAGAAAATCTTCGCCTAAAGGTGAGTCAGATATATATCGGGGGCGTTTTTCAGAATCAAGAATAGTCTCTTTTTTCTTAACAACAATATTGATTAAATTAATAATAGTTTCAACTATATCATCTGAATTTATATCATCTTTAAATTGTAATTTTTTAAAATCATTTATATCAATACCTTGATAAAATTTTTTATATTCTTCCCAATTACTTATTATTATGGAATATAAAGTATCCGAGTTCTCATTTTTGTTGGTAATATGATTTAATGAAATTGGGAAAAAAGGTTTATTATATTTAGCATTATCTTTCATAAAATTGAAATAATCTAATCCTCTTTTTCTAGTGCCAATGATAATTATGGCAGAGGCATTTGATAAACAATTTTTATATGACTCAAACTCTGTGTTACTTGTAATTTTTATAGCATCATTAAATAAAGCATCTTCATTGTATAAATTTTGGAGAATAGCATTGTTTATATTATTAATATCCCATTTTTTATTTGTAATCATAGTATTTCTAAATGAATTACTAATTATCTTATCAATACCTTTTTTTCTACAACTTGTTATTAAATAATAATCATTTAATGCTAATTTTTCTCCAATTTTTGCAGCAACATCATTTTCTATATTGGGCAAATTATCTGTAATACTTCCTAATATATGTATATATGGATAATTATTATCTTTATCTATTTCTGTTACAATAGGAGGGTTAATGTCCATATCTCTTAACTCAAATAATTTATCAATTTGAGTCTTAAAGTTTTGTTTTAATTTAATTAAAGCTTTATATAAATTAGTAAATTCAGGAAAGTTTCGTTCTATCTCATGAATCAAATCAGTAATTCGAGTTGAATAATCACCAAAATAAACATTTGAAATCTCAAGTTCTCTACACAAGTTATCAAAATCATTTTCGTTTGAAAATTTGTCAATTAGAAACTTTTTTATTTCAAGTGTTATTTTATCAACCATATTAAGACTCCAATTTCTCAATATATTATAAAATATTATATGATTTTGGTAAATTATTTTATAAAAAAATATTATTTTATAACAAAAAATAGTTATTCAAGAATATTGTAGATAAAAAAGCGACATTCGCGAATGTCACTTTTTTATATTGTTTTTCTTCTAATAAAGATATTTAAAACCTGAATTTTACATAAAAAAAATGAACCAACGATAAAAACCGTTGGTTCAAAAGTTTTTTATTTAAAAATATTTTGAATTAATTTAATTATTGCTTGATTTAGTCCAATACAAGTACCAACAAATACAATACTAACCATACTCATTAGTTTTAGAAGGATATTTATACAAGGACCAGATGTGTCTTTAAATGGGTCGCCGACAGTATCACCAACAACTGCTGCTTTATGAGCATCGCTTTTTTTACCACCGTGTTTTCCGCTTTCGATATATTTTTTTGCATTATCCCAAGCCCCACCAGAGTTAGCCATCATAATAGCAAGTACAAATCCACTAACCAAAGAGCCAGCGAGTAAAGCCAAAACTGTAGCAGGTCCAAAAATTATTCCAATAAAAATAGGAGTTGATACAGCCATTAATGAAGGAACGATCATTTCCCTTTGAGCACCTACTGTACTTATTTGTACACATCGTGCGTAGTCTGGTTTTTCTGTACCTTCGAGGATTCCCTTTTTCTCTTTAAATTGTCTTCTAACTTCTTCAACCATAGCCTTTGCTGCACGACCTACCGCACCCATTGACATAGCAGAAAAAATAAAAGGCAAAACTGCACCTATAAAAAGCCCAACTAAAACCATTGGATCAAGAATATTCTCACTCAAAAAATATGCACCACTTTTTAGAGGTATAATAAAAGAATTATAACCAAAACTTGTAGCTTTATTAAATGATTCTACCCAAACTGCTGAATGTGCTGCATCAAGTTTTAAACTCTCAAGTATTTTGTTACCGTATTCTGCAAGTAAGGCTAAGGCTGTTAATGCAGCACTACCTATTGCAAAGCCTTTTCCAGTAGCCGCTGTTGTGTTACCCAAAGCGTCCAAAGCATCAGTTTTTTTTCTTACTTCTGGGTTCATTTCTGCCATCTCTGCAATACCACCAGCATTATCGGCAACAGGTCCATAAGCATCGGTTGCAAGTGTAATGCCAAGTGTAGAAAGCATTCCTACAGCTGCTAAACCTATGCCATAAAGTCCAAGATTCCCTGCACCAGCAAAGAAGTAAGCAGCAAGTGTCCCCAAAACTATTGTAACTACTGGTATCCAAGTTGACATCATACCTAAAGCGAGTCCACCAATAATTACAGTTGCAGGACCAGTTAAAGCTGTATCAGCAAGATTTTTTGTTGGTTTATAGTGATCTGAGGTAAAATATTCTGTGAAATAACCAATTATATTACCAGCAACTAAACCTGCCATTATAGAGCCCCAAAGTCCGATTGATTTGATACCCAAAAGTCCCCATACAACAAAAAAAGATACAACTGCGATTAGTATAGTACTAAAATATATACCAGTCCTTAATGCTCTAAGTAAAGTCTTTTGTGTAGCATCGTCTTTTGCTTTAACAAGGAATGTTCCTGCAATAGAACAGAGTACACCAACTACCGCAATAACAACTGGAAGCTGGATGTATTTTAATATTGTATTAATGTCACTTCCTGCCATAGTCACAGCAGCGACAGCCCCCAAAGCCATAGTTGCAACAATTGAGCCAACATAACTTTCGTAGAGGTCTGCACCCATTCCAGCTACATCGCCAACATTATCACCAACATTATCTGCAATTGTAGCAGGGTTACGAGGATCATCTTCTGGGATACCAGCCTCAACTTTACCAACTAAATCTGCTCCAACATCAGCAGCTTTTGTATAAATACCGCCACCAAGTCTTGCAAATAATGCCATAGTAGAAGCACCCATACCAAAAGTAATCATAATAGGAGGAATTTCTTCTGGGCTTACAATACCAAGACCTAAAGGCATAAAAACATACCTAAGTAAAATCCACCATAAAGCCAGATCAAAAAGTCCCAAACCTACTACAACCATTCCCATAACTGTTCCAGAGTTAAAAGCAACTCTTAAACCAGAGTTAAGGTTTATACTTGCAGCTTGTGCTGTTCTGCAATTTGCTTTTGTTGCTATTTTCATTCCTATAAAGCCTGCAAGACCTGAGAAAAATCCACCAGTAATAAAAGCAATAGGAACAAAAACAGAAAGCCATCTTTCACCAGTAATATTAGGTAAAATCCATGCAATAAATCCAAGTATAAAGAATAAAACAATAAAGAATATTCCAACAACTTTATATTGTTGTCTTAAGTATGCCATAGCACCTTCTTGAACATACTTAGAAATTTCTTTCATTTTATCAGTACCAGGGTCTTTTTTTAGAATGCCAAGTGCAAGAATCAAGGCAAAAACTAAAGCACAAAGCGAACCAAGTCCTGTTAAAAACATTAAATCAATTCCGCCAGTATTATTTGATTCTGCAAATAAACTGGCTGGAAGTAAAGCAAAAAATAATAAAAAGATTTTTTTATTCATTATGTCCCCCTTATCAATTAAATACCATTATAATAGAAAAATTTAAATTTTGTTAGTTTTTTTTATAAAATTTAAAAGTGTAATAAAATCTAAAAATATTTATATATATAGAAAAAAAATAAATAACATTTTAAAAAAGAAACAAATTTGTATCTATGAAAATATATTATAATTACACAATTTAATCCGTACCAATCCGCGATAATCTGTGATAAATCCGTGTTATACTATTTTAATCTGTGTTAATCAGCGATAATTTGTGTTAATCTGTGTTATATTATTGACAATTTATAAATCCTATCTTATACTTTCTATTAATATATACCAAAAAGTTTTAAATTTAAATGAATATTGTTATTTTATATAATTACACAATTTAATCTGTGTCAATCTATGGTAATCTGATTAATTAGTGTTATATTGCAAATCTTAGGATTGTTTTATGAATGGTTTTAAAATTCTAATTATTGATGAATCTGAAATTATAAGGAGTTTTTTTGCAGATATTTTAAAAAATAGTTTCAGGTTTGAAGTTTTTACTGTTAAAGATAGTATAAATGCCATTATAAAACTTAAAAATGAAAATACTATTCCAAATATTATTATTATGGATTATGATTCTAATTTTGATGATTTTCTTAGAGAAAAAGCAATTATAAAGAAATCATATATTCCAGTTATTGTTCTTATTAGTCAAATAACCAAATCAGCTATACTTGAAATTAATAATTCAAAACAAAAATATTCTGAAATAAAAAAAATAATAGCAAAACCGTTTTCTATTGACTCTGTGTTAAAAAGTATAGGCGAAATACTATCAATAATGTTGGAAATTGATAGAACTGAATGTAATTTGGAGGCTAATTTTAATGAAAATATTATTACAATTGAAAATACAAAGGGATTTAATAATCTTAAAACCGATATTCTAAAATTTAAACTAAAGGAGTTAAAGAATATTTATGATATATTTATGCCTCGTGTTTTCATAATGTTAAATGATATAAAAATATTAGATAGAGATATTTCTAAATTTAATCATTTCATCAACAAAATTATTAAGAGTCTTGAAGAAGACTATAGTTACCTCAAAAATCATTCAAATTTAGTTAGAATTTATTCAAATAACGAACTAACCTATAATTTTCTTAAAGAAATATATTCTATGCCTAAAAATGTCTATAATTCAATAGAAGAAGCAATAGATTCATTAAATGATATACAAATGGGAATGTATCTTAAGCCAGATGCAAATAAAATTAAAAAAGCACAATTTAAAGATAAATATCATTCTTTAGACCTTAGATTTGAAAAAGAAAAAATTGCAAAAGAAAATAATGAGAAGCAGGAAAAGAATGATAAAATTATTATTGCAATTGTAGATGATGATAAAGTTACCCATGCTTTTATAAAAGGTATTATAAAAGGAGATAAGTACATAATTAAAAGTTTTTTTAATGGTAAAGATTTTGTTGATACTCTTGCAAAAGAAATTCCAAATTTAATTTTTCTTGATATGATGATGCCAATAATGAATGGTATGGAAGTTTTAAGTTTTATGAAAAATAATAATTTACTAAATAAAACTGAAGTTGTTATATTTTCTGCAAATTTATCAAATGAAGTTATTAATAGTTTAAAATATTTTAATATCAACAATTATATGGCAAAAATAGTAAAAAATTATCCAATAATTGTTGATAGAATAAATAAAATACTTTCTGATATTGAGACTAATGGAAAAATAGAACATATTGAAAACTATAAAGAAGATATAAAAGTAGCAATTGTTGATGATGATTTTGGAATAAGAGAATATGTAAAACTTATTATGACTAATAATGGATTAAAACCGTTTCTTTATGAGAATGGTAAAGATTTTATTAGGAGTTTAGCGTTAAATCAGCCAGATATTATTTATCTCGATCTATTTATGCCTGAAATGTCTGGTTTTGATGTGATAAAGTGGCTAAATAAAAATAATTATAATATACCAATAATTGTATTTTCTGCATCATCTCAAAAAGAAACAATTAAAGAATTAATGGAATTTGGAATAAAAAATTTTATTTTAAAACCTCCTTCAAATCCAGATTTGTTATTATCAAAAGCAAAAGAATTACTTGGTGTAAATTTTAAATATAACACCAATTGATACAAATTAAATTGTATAATTAAATTATATTTAATTTTTATAGACTTTAACAAACTAAAAACTATTGGATTTATAAATACTTCTAAATTATTTGAAAATCATCTAAATTAATCCTTTTATTACTAAAATAATCTTTTTACTAAACATTATAATAAAATTTAGATAAATTTAGTCTTTTTGATATAAATTGCTTGACTTTTTTGTTATATAAATTATAATGATTCTAAATTAAAATATAGTACAAATTTAGATTTAAAAACTTTTAAATTAATGGAGAACTATGAATAATAAAAATGTTGTAAGAAATTATTTTTTGACATCTATTTCTTTTGGAATAATAATTGGTATAATTTTTCCTTTTTATTCTTCGCTATTTGTAAATTATAAAAATCAAACTGCATTTATTTTTTTCTTTATAAGTTGTATTTTTGCAGGGATTTTGGTTGGATCAATTTCTTATTTAATTGGAAGATTTATAATTATTAGTTATATAAAAACTACTTCAAAAACGCTTGATTTTTTTGCAAATCAACAAATAATAGACCTCACAAAAAAAATTGAAATCACTGAGACTGATAGTGTATCACAAATTGCTTTGTCAATAAATAATTTTAAAGAAAAACTCAATGATACTCTTAGTTCAGTTAAGTCAATTTCTACCGAAAACCATTCAATGTGCCAAAGCTCAATTAAGTTAAATGAAGAATTAGTAAATAATGCTTTGTTTATCTGTGATAATGTAGAAACAATAAAAAGAAATATGGAAAATATGGTTTCCGAAGCAGACAATATAAATATGGCAACAGAGGATATTAATCTAAATATTGAAGATTTTACTAACTCAGTAAACGAGCAGTCTTTTGCTATAACAGAAACAACTTCAATAATTGAAAAAATAATAAGTCTAATAAATTCTGTTACAAATAAAACTCAAAGTAAATTAGAAATTATAGAAAAAATAGGA
>Ga0209727_1001514_pt1 | contig 18768 bp, 18 predicted proteins | sample RifGroC1_FD_183995 | JGI IMG/M metagenome (GOLD analysis project Ga0209727, IMG submission 183995) | Groundwater microbial communities from Rifle, Colorado, USA - Groundwater C1 (SPAdes) (version 2) | ecosystem: Environmental > Aquatic > Deep subsurface > Groundwater | place: Rifle, Colorado...
AACGTTGCTGAATACGCTTAATTATGGATAAGCCATTAAAAATACGGTTATCAATGCCGGCTGTTGATAAAGAAGATATTACAGCTGTTACAGACACACTTCAAAGCGGCATGCTGGTGCAGGGACCTCGGGCAGTTGAATTTGAACAGAAGTTTGCTTCCTCTGTCGGTGTTTCATATGCAGTAGCGGTATCAAGTGGTACCGCGGCACTCCACTGTGCTGTTCACGCGTTGGGAATTGGTCCCGGAGATGAGGTCATTACTACGCCGTTTACCTTTATCGCGTCTGCAACAGCAGCTCTATATGAAGGGGCAACCATTGTTTTTGCTGATATTTCCCAAGATGATTTTTTGATGACGCCTCAAACCATTGCCAAGAAATTGACAAAAAAAACAAAAGCAGTGATAACAGTAGATTTATTCGGAAAACTTTGCGACTATGCGGGAGTTCGTGCTGTGCTTCCCAAAAACGTCCTAGTTATCGAAGATGCCTGTCAGGCAGTAGGGGCAGAGCGCAGCGGAAAAAAATCAGGTGCATGGGGAGATGTCGGAACATTCTCTTTATATGCAACAAAAAATATCATGGTGGGAGAAGGCGGGATGATGACGACAAATTCTGAAGCATATGCCCGGTCATCGAGGTTGTTCAGAAATGTCGGTCAGAGCGACCGGTATGTATATGAATGTCTTGGATATCATTATCGGATGCCTGAAATGTCAGCGGCATTAGGAATTTCGCAACTTTCCAAATTGGATGGGTTCAATACAACAAGAAGAAATAACGCTCAAAAACTTATGCAGGGATTAACCGGAATAAAAGGTATTATTTTGCCGGGGGATTCAGGTCCGGATCATGTCTATCATCAGTTTACGGTCAGGGTGACTGCAGAATGCAAACATACCCGCGATGAAGTTGTTCATTTTATGCAATCCAAAGGAATTCAGGTTGGCATCTATTATCCTAAACCGCTGCATCTGTATCCTATGTTTATGGAGATGGGGTATAAGAAGGGTGACTTTCCGGTTGCAGAACAAGCCTCTCAAGAGGTTTTGTCATTACCCGTTCATCCGTTACTTACTAGTTGTGATATTGAATTAATTAGTAACACGCTACGGTCATATATTGGTTGATATTATGCTGATAACGAAAAAATTGCGGCGATATGCGGATAACCGGGGATTTCTTGTCGAAAATACCGATCCGGATATTATAACCGGATCCAAGCATTTTTTGTATACGGCCACAGCGCCAGGAATAATCCGTGGAAACCATTATCATGAACATAAAATCGAATGGTTCTGTATTATTAAAGGGAAATGTCGGTTTGTGACTGAAGATATCACGACGAAACAACGGGAAGAAACAATCATTACGGATACAGACGATATTGTATTTCGTACAGAACCGCTGGTTGCCCATGCGATGGAAAATGTTGGCGATACGGAGATGATTTTTTTGGGGTTTGTAAATGAGGTATTGGATCATAATAAACTGGATACATTCACGTATAAAGTTATTTAAAAAATATATGGATTATTTTAAACACGATACAGCAGAAATTGAAGAAAATGTATCTATCGGAGCTGGAACGAAGATCTGGCATCACACACATATAAGAGAAAACGTAGTTATCGGTAAGGAATGTATTATCGGACAAAACGTCTATATTGATTCAGGGGTTGTGATTGGTGATTATTGCCGGATTCAAAATAACAGTTCTATTTATAGGATTTCTCATATTGGCAACTTCGTATTTATTGGTCCACATGTCACATTTACCAATGATAAGCGTCCGAGAGCGTTTAACAAGGAAGGGGCTTCTGTAACAGAACAAGATTGGGAAATGGGTACTATTGTGGTAAAAGATTACGCGTCAATTGGCGCAGGTTCCATTATTTTGCCGGATATCACCATTAGTGAGTATGCACTGGTTGGCGCGGGATCAGTCGTTACGAAAAATGTGCCCTCGTTTACTCTTGTCTATGGAAATCCTGCTCAACCCCATGGGAAGGTTGATAAACAGGGGAAACGATTAGTATGAAACGTTCCTCTCCGCTTGTTTCCATTATTATTGTGAACTGGAACGGAAAACATTGGCTTGAAGGCTGTTTACCGTCATTATCAAAAGTCACGTATAAAAACGTGGAGTGGATTATTGTAGACAATGGATCGACGGATGGATCAATCGAATGGATACAAAAACATTATTCCAAAACAGTGCTTGTTAGTAATTCAGAAAATCTTGGTTTTTCTCATGCAAATAACCTCGGATATAAGGAGGCAAAAGGTGAATATATTCTGTTTTTGAATAATGATACAAAGGTTGCTCCTGATTATGTGACGGAATTGCTGAAACCATTTGAGACGGACAAAACAATAGGGGGAGTTCAGTCAAAGATTTATCTCATGGATGATTCAACAAGACTTGATTCTGTTGGCGCATTTTTAACGCCTACTGGATTTTTATTTCACAATAATTTGGGAGGGAAAGACAAAAAGGTGTTGGACAAGGAGATAGACCTTTATACGGCAAAAGGTGCTTCCATGATGTTTCGGAAAGACGTTTTAAAAAAAGTTGAAGTCGATGGTTGGATTTTTGATCCCGATTATTTCGCTTATTTTGAAGAAACAGATTTATGTCACCGTGTTTGGCTTTCCGGGTATCGTATAGTCTATGCATATAAAGCGGTTATGTATCACAAAATGGGCGCGACAAGTAAGAATTTGATCAGTGAGTGGGTTCAATTTAATTCTTTTAAAAATAGAATCAATTCGTATATAAAAAATTTAGGACTATTTAATTTGTTTTTAATTCTTCCTTATCACATATTTTTGTGCCACGTATCTGCAATTTTATTTTTAATAAAAGGGAAAATCCGGCTTGCAATTGCTATCGAGCAATCGATTTGGTGGAATATACAACATCTAAAAAAAACGCTTAATGCAAGAAGGTATATTCAAAATAAAATTCGAGCAATTCCTGATACTGCTTTTTTTTCCATTATTATGAGAAAACCGGGATTAAGATATTTCATGAATTTTTTCCGGCTAGTGAGTATAATATAAACACATGAAACAAACAGCGCTCAACAATAAACATATTCTTGTAACCGGTGGTACCGGATCATGGGGACACGAACTTATAAGACAACTACTTAAGCGGTATCCAGACGTTGCAGAAATACGGGTCCTTTCCAGAGGTGAACATAAGCAAGTAGACATGCTTGGGGAATATGGGGCGGATAAACGGCTTTGTTTTATTATCGGGGACGTCCGGAATAAAGATATAGTGAAATACGCGACCCGCGGCGTAAACGTTGTATTTCATTTGGCGGCACTTAAACATGTGCCGGTCTGTGAAGATAATTCATGGGAAGCGGTACTCACAAATATTATAGGAACTCAAAATGTCATTGAGTCCGCTGTCGAAAATAACGTTGAAACGGTAATAGATGTATCTACTGACAAAGCAGTTGAGCCATATAATCTGTATGGAATGACAAAAGCGTGTGGTGAAAAATTAATGGTCAATGCAAATGCGTATTATGGCGGTCAAACAAAATTTATCTGTATCCGCGGGGGAAATGTCATCGGAACAAACGGAAGTGTCATTCCGCTTTTCAAAAAACAAATCCTTCAGAAAAATGAAATTACGGTCACGGATGGATATATGACGCGCTTTCTGATGACGACACGGGATGCGATAGGGCTTATTTTTACTGCTTTTGAAAATTCTGTTGGCGGAGAATTATTTGTCATGCGGATGAACGGAGCGACATTGACAACCATTGCCAAAACCATGATAAAGCTTTTTGGAAACGACAAAACAAAAATTATTACCATTGGTTTACGTCCGGGGGAGAAACGTCATGAAGTATTGGTGTCAAAAAATGAAGCACCGTTTACGAGAGTGATTTCTCCTGAATATTTCATGATTTTACCTCAACAGAGAGATCAAAGTGCGTATGCAAGATACATGAAATATCCCGTATTCGGAGAAAACGAATTTTCTTCATTAAACACGCACGCGCTGAACGAGTCAGATCTGGAGAAGATTCTTCGTGGCGAGAAATGGTTGTGGGATTAATGATGAACATGATTAAACTCATCAAATCAACATTTTATAAAGAGAAAGAAACAAAAAATAAACTTTGTGCGTTTATTAAAAAAGCGGAAATGCTCAGTTTCGGTTCGGAATGTCGAAAATTTGAACATAGTTTCGCTGCCTATCAGGGGCGAAAACATTGTGTCTTCGTCAATAGCGGTAGCAGCGCGAACCTCGCTATTATTCAAGCTCTTCTTAACGTAGGAAAAATTAAAAAAGGTGATGAAGTCGGTTTTTCAGCGCTTACCTGGTCAACTAACGTTATGCCGCTTATCCAATTGGACCTTATTCCGGTTCCTATTGATTGTGAGTTGGATACATTAAATGTTTCCTCTCATAAACTTCTTTCGGCATTACATAAAAAACCAATAAAAATGTTATTTCTTACAAATCTTCTTGGGTTTTGTGATGATATAGACGAGATTGTCCGAATTTGTAAGGAAAGAAATATACTTTTGATTGAGGATAATTGTGAATCTTTAGGTACTGTATATAAAGGGAAGAAATTAGGTAATTTTGGACTGGCGAGTACATTCTCATTTTATGTCGGCCATCATATGTCAACAGTCGAAGGTGGTGCTGTATGCACAGATGATACAGGATTAGAAACTATGTTGCAGTTGGTCCGGGCTCATGGATGGGATAGAAATTTGACAGAGGATAAACAGCTCAAAATTCGTATGAAGCATAATGTGAATAAAACATTTTACAACCGGTATACATTTTATGATTTAGGTTATAATTTACGGACAACGGAAATTCAGGGATTCATTGGAAATACGCAGATACCCTACTTATCGGAAATTATTGAGAAAAGACAAAAAAATTTTAAACGGTTGGCAAAGGCTATTTACGCCAATGTTGACAGATATTATCCGATTCGTTATGACCATATTGATATCCTGTCAAATTTTGCAGTTCCAATTATCTGTCGTAGCCAGACTATCCGTGACGAACTTGTAAAAAAATGTGACGGCGTTGTTGAAATCCGGCCGATTGTAGGCGGAAACATGACCAAACAGCCGTTTTATTCAAAATATTTCAATGGAATTCATCAAGATAGCCTGACTAATGCCGGTATAGCCAATAATCAGGGTTTATACTTTGGGAATAATCCGGAACTAACTGAAAAAGAATTAAAAAAACTCCTGTCCATATTTTCATAAGACCAAAACATTGAAATGTATGAATAAATTAGCAAAATCAAGTGAGTTATCAATCCTTTTTCTTTCCTGTGACAAGTATCATGACTTGTGGAAACCGCTTTTTTATTGCGTAAACAAATATTTTAAACAGGATGTATATCCTGTTTATCTGGGAAGCAATACTGTTGCGTATAAAAATAAAGGGGTAACAACATTGTTTTCAGGACCGGATAAGGATTGGTCTACAAGTCTTCTTAAAATTTTAGATCAGATAAAAACACCCTATATATTTTTATGGTTAGATGATTTCTTTCCGATAAGCGCAATTAATATAGCTAGATTTTCAAATGTGTTACATTTTATGATTAAGCAAAAGGCCAAACATATTCACGTAATACCCCAACCAAAACCTGATCAAGTTATCACTGACGGTTTATATGGAATGTATGAGAAAAAAGCTCCATACAGAGTGACTGCGTTCGGATTTTGGGAAGTAGAAGCACTTAAGAAGTTATTGCTACCAGGTGAGAGCCCTTGGAATTTTGAAATTATGGGTTCTTATAGATCCTCATATATGGAAGGTTTTTATTGTGCTATGAAACCTGTGGTTGTTACGATTAATGTTGTTGAGAAGGGAAAATTTTTTAAAGATGCATATTCATATTGTAAAAAGCAGGGTATACCGCTTGATGTATCAAAACGTGAGGTATTCGCGGGTACAAATTATATTAAAAGCGAATTACAAAAATTCATTTTTGATACGATAGTGAACGTTCCGTGGAAATTTAGGGTAGCGGTCATGAATGTATTGCGGAGGATAATGATAAGTTATTAAATGCGATATACTATACATATGAATTCTTTTTGGAAAAATAAAAAAGTACTTGTTACTGGAGGCGCCGGGTTTATCGGTAGTCATGTAGTGGAAAAGCTTATTGGGATGGGAGCGAATGTGAGGATATTGGATAGAATTTCCGATGGTAAATTGAAATACATTGAATATTTAAAAAAGGACATTGAAATAATCCGTGGAGAGTGTGCAGATCCTGCCACTGCTCTTACAGCGTGTACATCAATGGACGTTGTTATGAATTTAGCGGCGCATGTAGGAGGAATTGAATACAATAGAACGCATCAGGCTACTATGCTTCATGATAATAGTGAGATTGCATTGTCCATGATTGAAGCTGCAAGAAAAGCAGATGTTGAGCGATTTCTTGTTGTTTCATCAGCGTGTGTGTATCCGCATGATGCAATTGTCCCGACGCCTGAATCAGAAGGAACACGAGGTGAACCTGAACCAACAAATAGCGGATACGGATGGGCAAAGCGATACGCGGAGCTTTTAGGTACATTGTATGCAGAAGAATACAATATGAAAGTTGGCATTGTGAGGCCATATAATGCATACGGACCACGGGATCATTTTTCTCCGGAATCATCTCATGTCATACCTGCTCTTATTGCGCGCGTGGCCAGCGGCGAGAATCCTGTTGTTGTATGGGGAAGCGGGAAACAAACACGGGCTTTTTTATATGTGGAGGATTTCGCGGACGGACTTATTCAATCGATTGAACAGTATCCGGTGCCGGATCCAGTTAATATTGGGACTGATGAGGAAATATCCATTGGGGATCTGGTAAAAATGATTATTACAATCAGTGGAAAAAAATCTGATATACAATTTGATACAACCAAACCGGACGGAAGTCCGAAACGGAATAGCGATAATTCAAAAGTAAAAGAAAAAGTTGGATTTTGTGCAAAAATATCACTCAAAGAGGGCTTACAAAAAACAATTGAGTGGTATAGTAATCAACATATATGAATCAAATAAACGAACCGTTGGTAAGTGTCATTATCCCTTTATACGTAATCGGTGACAGATTTTTTCAGGATTTGAAGCAATTTGAGAAAATGGAATATTCAAATTTTGAAGTCCTTGTTATTTGTGATAAAAAAATTAAACTTCCTAAAATAAAACAGATCAGGTTAATTATCACGGGGCTCAAACAGACAGGCCCTGCCGAAAAGAGGGATATTGGATTAAAATTTGCAAAAGGAAGTATATGTGCCTTTATTGATGATGATGCGTATCCGGATTCAAAGTGGATGAAGATCGCTGTTCGTCATTTTGTTCGTAATAAAAACATTATTGCAGTTGGTGGACCGGGAGTAACGCCTCCTGATGACGGACGGATGGCTCAACTCGGAGGCATGGTATATACGTCGGCATACACAAGTGGTCAGTTGAGGATGCGGTTTGCCCCTGTAGGAGAGAGAACCCGAGAAATTAAGGATTGGCCGGCATATAATTTGTTTATCCGTACGGACATAATGAAAAAAGTTGGAGGTTGGGGGAGTACATTTTATGGTGGAGAGGATACGTTCATATGTCTGAAGATGCTTCATTACGGACGTATGATTTACGATCCAAACGTTATAGTCTATCACCACCGCCGTCCCTTATTTTTACCCCACATGAAACAGATATTCAATGTCGGGGTGCACAGGGGATATTTTTTTAACCATTATCCGGAAACATCAAGGGAAGCATTATACCTTCTTCCTACAACCTTAACCGTCGGTTTTTGGACTTTGTTGGTTTTTTCTTTATTTAATTCGATAGCTTTTGAAATGTTTCTTCTTGCTTTCGGTATGTTTTTTGGAATAGCTATTTCGTCAGTACTAAATAGGCGTGATCCTTTGGGATCAATTATTGCTTCATTCGGCATCATAATGACACATATGGCATACGGCATAGGTTTTATAAAAGGTTTGTTTACGGAAAAACTTCTGAGGTAGGACGATGGAAAAACCGGTTGTCTCCATCATTATTCCAACATACAACGAAGAGAAACACTTAGCGTCCTGTTTACAAAGTATTTATCAACAGGATTTTTCTAGAAAGAGCATTGAAATCATCATCATTGATGATGGGTCAACTGATGAGACGATTCGTATAGCAAAAAAGTATAGCGCCCGTATAGTACATAGTGGTCATAAACACATAGAACGATCTAAGAGTATGGGCATTCAGGAATCAAAAGGAAAATATTTATTTTTTATTGACGCAGATATACGATTGATTGACAAAAATATTATTTCATCAGCGGTCAATCTTCTTGATTCAAATAATCAGATAGTTGCTGCCCAGTGTATTTATTGGCACTATGATAAGAAGCACTCCATAGTCAACAGATATTGTGAATTATTTGGAATTAATGACCCTCTTCCGTATTATTTAAAGAAAAGAGGAATACGAAGTTTTCTTGATAATGGGTGGATATATCCGGATACCCTCATAAAGGAGACTACTCTTTATTATCTTACACAATTTCATTCAAATAATTTGCCGACTTTAGGTTCACAGGGGTATCTGTGTCGTTCAAATAGTATTAGACAATATACCCATTGGCACCCTTATTTTTTTCATTTAGATGCAACTAAGGAGTTGGTAGACAAAAACTTTAATACGTTCGCCATGCTAAAGCGAAGCGTTGAGCATGATTATGTTGATTCAATCGGTCAATTCTATAAAAAACTATATAGAAATCTGGAACTTTTCTATACATATAGATCTTATAGAACATATGATTATGATATTAAACCTGTTACTTTTTTTATTGTACTAATTCAGATGATGACAGTTATCCGTCCACTGATAGATAGCGTACGAGGGTATATAAAAAAACCTGATATTGCATGGTTTTTACATCCAATTTTTTGTATTACTGTTCCGATTTTATATATATTCGTTACTTTTAAATATATAATTGGTAAAAGTTTAATAAAAAAGCATACATATAAATGAAGAAATATTTTGGTATAGCCATAGGTATTTCGATTATCCTATTTATTATCCCCTTTTTTTGGTTGAAACCGGGATTTGTTGATCTGGGAGGCGATGCGGGAAGACTGTATTTTATTGATCCAATGCTTTCTGCACAACGTTTAATCGCACAGGAAAATTTAAATGGAGTGAGGCAACTCTCTTTGGTACCGTATCAATATTTTTTGTATATTCTGAAGCTAATTGTCAGAACTCCAACGTATCTTATTTGTGTAAGTAACGGATTGACTTTGTCGCTTGCGTTCCTTTTTTCCTATTTGCTTATACGGAAACTTCTTTTTGTCACTGAAGGAAGATTAAAAAGTTACAGAGATATCGCAGCATTGACCGGTGGGATAATCTATGTAAGTTTTATCAGTAACACAGGATGGTCGCAGGCTCTCTATACACAAAATCAAATTTTTCTAAATCCGCTTATTTTTTATTTGCTGTTACGGTTTTGTATAACTTCCTCTATGAAATATGGGTTGGCAATTTTGGGTATTTCTTTGATCTTTTCTGAAAATTTTGGATTTTCCGCAATGCCGCAACTCATGTCTTTTTTTCCGTTAGCCTTGATTTTTTTGTTTTTGTATTCCCGTTTTATATTCCATGTGAGATTCCCCATGAAAAAATTATTATATGTAGCGTTGTTATTTATCGGTTTACATGCGTTTCATATATTTCCGCTCTTTGCAGCGGTATTAAATAAAACTTCACTTAACGGATATATCTTTAACAGTACGTCAATAGAATCATCCGGCGTACAATATTTTGATGTCAATCATCTTGCTTTGGGAAAAGTCAGCTGGCAACTGTTTCAACCATCCAGCTGGCGTAGTCAAAATATACTACTATTTATAGTACCGGTTATTACCATATGGGGATTTTTATTGAGACGTTCCAAACTACTTCTTCTGACCGGAATATTTTTCGCGATAACGCTATTTTTGGATACCGCGAATATTACGCAAATCGGGGTACGGTTTTATCACGCGCTTTTTTATATCCCCGGATTTTTGATGTTCCGGTCTTTTAATGACAGATGGTATTATGTCTTCGCGTTTTTTTATACGCTCCTATTCGCATTTTCATTTTATTCATTGATAAAGCAATGGAAAGTCGGATTGGCGATCCTATTATCTGTCATCGTTAGTTTTTTTGTAATGTACCGCATATTCCCGTTTTTACAGGGACAAGCCCTGTACGCTCCTTTGTATCAGTCAAATAATGTATCGCCTGTCTTAATGTTGGATCCTGATCTGATGAATGCCATAGAATTCACAAAAAATCTGCCGTACGACGGAAAAGTGTTGACGGTACCGTTGACGTTTCCGTATTATCAGATTGCATACGGGAAAAGCGGTGGTGCATATAGAGGAATCTCAATAGTTTCGACTTTGGCAGGTCATGAAGACTATTCCGGATTTTGGTCTTTTGGTCAGTATGAGAAGCCTGTATTTGATGCACTCCAACAGGAGGATATCGGGACATTGTTGTCACTTCTTAACAATCTCGAAGTAAAGTATATATTTCGCAATTCTGATTCCCGTATCATGGATGATTTTCCCGGATATCCCTATGTGTTTCCGGGTATGACATATTCTTCAAAAGACCAGTTGCCGATCATAATGAATCAAGCTGCTTATGATAAGCTCATTGCAAGCTTACCCGTGAAGAAAATTTATGAAAAGGGATTTTATTCTGTATATGAATTTTCCGGATCACCAAGCTATTTGCAAAGCATTGTAGATTCAGGACTCCATCCTTATTTTTTCATGGGCCGTGTAGTGACAGTGGTAACAATCATGTTGATTATTGGTTATATATATTGGAAAGTGGTTAAGAAAAAATATGAAAAATAGGAATAAATTAATATTTCCGTCGCTTTTTCTTATCCCTGCGATTGCGGGTATTCTCTGTATGGATTTAGCAGGCATATTTAATTACACCGATAATCCATTCTTTTTTGTATTTGCTGTCTATGTCATCTTTGTTTTCATTCAACGATCACAAAGCAGGTTTACATTTAGTATCGCCATGTTGCTACTAATCTATATGGGATTGTCGTATATTCCGGCTGCAGCATCGCGTGCAACCGAGCGATTCGGCGAATGGTTTTATTTATTTTTTGTTTTTGGGCTAATTCAGTACGGTAGAGAAATATACATACGAAGAAAATTATGAAATGTATCATATGCGGAAAACAATCATGGAAATATTTTTTTGATGCCCGGGATAGGATGTACGGGATATCCGGACAATTTATCGAATATAAATGTGCGGGTTGCGGTTTCGTACGGTTACATCCAAAATTATCACCGGCGGAATTAAAAAAATATTATCCTCCGGCCCGGTATTATTCATATTCCGTTAATAAAAAGCCAAGTATTTTTACTAGTCTCAGGGAATATCTTATTCTTCATTTGAACCAAAAAACCTTAGTATCAAGAATTCTTGAACTATTTATACGAGTTCCCGCAATGCCGTCTGCTGCAAACGGAAAGATTCTTGATATTGGTTGCGGATCAGGGGATACACTTTCGCTCCTTAAATTGATAGGATGGGATGTGTATGGGTTGGATATAGATGACGGAGCTATTAAGGAAGCACATAAACGGGGACTACATAAGGTTTCATTGGGTAGCTATAAAGATTTAAAAAATTACCCTGATAATAATTTTGATGTCATACGTTTATATCATGTGATTGAACATTTGGATGATCCCGGAAGTTGTCTTACACTGGCATATAAAAAACTGAAACAAGGAGGCGAAATCATTATCGGTACGCCGAACGTAAATAGTTTTATTGCGAGGGCGTTCAGGCAATATTGGTATAATCTGGATTGTCCCAGACATTTATCGTTATTTTCTCCAAAAACACTTGGAACCTTAGCTTCCTATAAAGGGTATCAAACACCCAAGATCAGATTCTGTTCAGGTGCTGGTTTGGTTGGAAGTATCCAATACGTTTACAAAGATGTGTTATCCAAAGATATTGATTTAGTTAATCGTTCATGGTTGGTGATGATATGTTATCCTCTTGAGTGGATATTAGATACGATTGGTGTGGGAGATGTTTTTGAGTTACGTGCAATTAAATAATATGTGTTTATCTTACTCTAAGGTTCGATACTATCTTTTATTTTTTTACTATAAATTGCGGGTTTTTCTTGATTGTAAATCCGGTTGTGGACGGCTCTATATATCGGAGTTGATTCATATTTGGAATTCCATATTTCACACTTATTATGAAATGCCGGGATATGACAAAATTTACGAAATAGAAACGATTTTCGGAAAATTTAAGTTTATCGGCGATAATTACGGATACAGCATTCTATCTCCGGCTTTTGAACGGCCTGATAAAGAATTTTTGACGGGCATGATGAGACAAACGTTGCGTCGCAAAAAATCCATTTTGTTTCTTGATATAGGGGGATTCGTGGGAGATTATGCTATAGGAATCTCACGACTGGTCAAAAGTAATGCAATAACGACGCTCGTATTTGAACCGGATCATGACTATTACAAATTACTTTTGACTAACGCACGTGTAAACGCCGTCCCAAAGTTCAAAGCCTACAATATAGGTCTAAGCAATAAGAATAAGACTATTCGAGTACCTCGGTTCCCTACGCTTGTCGGTATTATTCCGAGCAAAATTTTAACATTTCGACTGCGTTGTCTGGACGATATGTTACCTGAATCATTTTATGAAAAATTTGATGAAATATTTGTCAAAATAGATATTGAAGGGCACGAGCAGGAAACTTTTGAAGGAGCTGAGAATCTCGTAAAGTCCGGAAAGAAAATTCGTCTCATGATTGAAGATTGCGTGAATCCCTCCATAATACAATACCTTAGCCATCATGGTTGGAGGTTTACAAAGAAAATCACTCCGTATGATAGCTTTTGGGAGATAAATTAATATGTCAATTATTTGGCGGATGAAAAAATACGTTATTGCTCACTGGCAAGCGTATATCCTTTATAGTGTTGCTGTTGTTTTATTTTTTACCCCCATTCTTTTTTGGGGAAATCTTTATATAGTGGGAGGAGATGATGCCCGGTTGTATTATCTGTATCCGCTCGAATATCTTAAAAATTTTTCTTTTAATGTCATATCCGGCAACACGCTCGGGGGAAATTTAGGCTATATGCCGGTGAGTTATTCTGCGCCGATCATCGTATTTTTAGTGATTCTTAAAAACCTGATTCCTCTGGTTAATACACAATTACTCTCATATGGGATAATTTTTTCTTTGGGGTTCTTGTTCTTTTATTATTTTTTGCAGGAATGGATTACGAAAAAAACGCCTTATGATTTCTGGATTAGTATCGTTGTGTCACTTTCTTATATATTATCTCCCTATATTTCCCGAACGTACTTTCAGAGCCAGTTTATTTCCATTTTTATTTTGATGGTACTCCCGGGATTTTTATGGCTTTTTATTGCAGGAGTTAAACGGAAAAAAGTGTCATTGGTGATTGCCTCTTCGCTTTTGTATTCTGTCTTCAGTGCTACCGTATATAGTTTTCCATGGTTTTTGCCGTCCATGTTGACTATTATTCCGCTGTATACATACCTGGCTATGCGGTACGGGAAATTTTTTTGGAAGATGGTATTTGTTTTTCTTGGAGTTTTTTTACTGTGCAACATTTATTGGATTATCCATTACATTATTCCTGTCATATACCAAACCAGAGAGGCTAATTTTACCGCAACGCTTATAACAAATTCGTTTATAGAACAAAATAACGATCTCATTGGTTCTCTCGTCTACCTTAATAGTCCTGTACATCAAATGATTCAATATCTGCGGACTTCCTGGCAGGACAGACAGGGGGTAACTGTCGGACAGACATTGGGAGCCGTGTATCTTTTCGTCATCCTTACTGCAGGTTTGGTTCTACGGAAAATCAGGAAAGAGATTAGAATTCTGTATCTTACCATCACCTGCGGACTCCTTTTGGCAATGCTATTTATTACACCGAATTTTGGTTTTTGGAACCTGCAGTTATTTCAGTTTTTAAACACTCATATTCCGTTTTTCGTGATTTTCCGGAACATGTATGACAAGTTTGCGCTTTCAATGGCGTTTTACTTTGCTTTCTCATTGTGGATCTCCTTTGTAGTTCTTGGCGAAGCAAAGATAAAACGAATATACATTTACGTTGTTACGATAGTTGTGTTGTTTGTAACCCTCATACGTTCTGTTCCCTATATGTATCCGAATTTTAAAGAAACAGGTGAGTTGACACATATCAGCGGTTTAAATAAGGACTATATGGATCTTACCCGATATATACAAAATCTCAATACGTCATCACGGTTCGTCTGGTATCCCATGACATTTGGAGATTATGTTTATATTAGTGACAGTAACAATCCCAATCATTATTATGTCGGCATTTCCCCTCTGCAGATATTTTCCCGCTCAAGTGATCTGGCGGGATTCTATGGTTTACAGACACCCGGTGATCCTCAGCTCAACTGGAATGTACTGACTTTATTACAACAGAGAAACTATACGGAAGTCGGAAATGTATTAAAACGCTTAAACGTAGGATATGTCATAGTTAACCATGAAGAAATGCCACAGAACGTGCCGTTTGTACTGGAACAATTTGATTTCGTCAAATACCAGAATATTCAATACCTAAATACGATCCTCGGTGTAAAAATCAGGGATTTCGGGAACCGGTATAGTCTGTATGCAATTAACCGCGAATTTTTTTCACCTACCGTATTTTTGTCTGATGCGCAGATTCCGTTCTACAAGAATTCGGATGGTACATATGATATCGGCCCCTTTACTGTTTCTCAACAGACGCATCTGATTTTTATGGAACCATACAGTCGCTTATGGACACTTGAGCGTCTTGATGATTATAAACAGAGGGCGATACAAGGAGTAAGCAGTCTTGCTTATGGGTATGGGAATGACTGGCTTTTGGATTCTGCAAAGTTAGGATCTCCGACAGTACACGTTCGTGTGGAATTTTGGCCTAACAAACTTATTAAACTCTCTGTGATAGTGAGCGCTGTAGTAGGAGTGCTAGCAGGATTGTATTGTATAGTCATGCTGGTAAAAAAAAGAATATGAAAAACAACCTGTTGGTAAAGTTGAGTGTTTTTTCTATCCTGATTATCGGAGGTTTATTATTGTCATTTATGTGTTTAGATGAGACAAATATGACGTCGTTTTTGGCGTATCATGACGGTGGTGTATATAAAAACTATACACCCGGACCATTAATTTTCAATCAAACAATCCGCGGAGAGTTTCGGGCGGTATACGACAATCTCGGGATGGTAAAACTACGTATTCAGACGTTTAATCGAATCAATACAACGCATATTACGTTTGAAATCCGCGAGAAAGGAAATCCTACTCCGCTTGCGACCAATGCATATACTACTGACAGATTCACGGATGGATTATTGTACCCGTTCGGGTTTCCGGTTGTCACTCATTCAAAGGATAAAATATATGAGTTTACCGTGACATCCCCGGATGGGATACCTGACAATGCAATTGGTATAGCGGAGGGGTATCACGATATTGCGACGCAGTATGTATTTCAAAAGGTAAAGATTTTTTCCCGTTTGGAAAACATATCATCGTTCTTTTCGGAAAAAATAAAAAGTATCATGTCTGATCCATATATGATCCTGTATGTGAGTATGTTTTTGGTTCCCGCTTGCGTCTATCTGTTGCCACGACATGGAAAGATATTGGCGATGTATTCATTACTCATATATACATACATTCCATTATCCATGTATTCAAATACCATACTTGTTCTGGCAATGTTGATGTACGGTATTGCTATATTTACCCGCATAGCCGCGTCCCGGATATATTTGGTTGCACTCATATGGTTAGTCCAGATTCCTTGCATGATAGCATTTGGTAATATATTGGCCGCAGACAGAGCCGCCACATTAATTTTCTTTTATATTTGCATTGGTGGTATCATTTCAGTTGCGGAATTAAGAAAGCAATAACTATGTCGTATCCGTTGGTTTCCATCATAATCCCCACGCATAACCGCAGAGATATGGTGATCCGGCTTTTGCAAAGTATTATTGCTAGTACCTATAAAAGTATCGAAGTAATTGTTGTTGATGATGCATCTGTTGACGGTACAGCTGTCGCGATTAAAAAAGCGTTTTTCCACAATAATGCAATTTGTGTTGAACGGAACAAAATAAATCTTTTTGCAGCGGGTTCACGGAATGTAGGAACAAAAAAATCGAAAGGGAAGTATATATTCTATATTGATGACGATAATGTTCTGGAAAAAAACGCAATATCCAGGTTAGTTAACGCATTTGAGGCAAATGAAAAAATCGGCGAATTAGGTTTGGTAAATTACAGTTTTATCGATAGGAAAAAAATTTTGTGGTTATTCACAAAGCGAAACATGCTGACCAGTAAAACGTATTTACCGGATAGCCTGGAGGAATTTTCCAATCAAGAAGTCTGGGATACCGTGGATGTGCCCAACGCATTTATGGTACGGGCGGATGTCATAAAACAACATAAGATATCATTCTGTAATTTTTTTGGCATTATGTATGAGGAAAGCGATCTTGCGTATAGAATACGAAAAGCAGGATATACCATACAAGTGGTGAGAGACGCAAAAATATATCATGATGTGAAAGATTATATGCCTCATTTTATGAACGATGAATGGCGACTCTATGTATTTGCCAGAAACAGAATAATTTTTCATTCACTGTATTCAAGTAAACTGCAATTGGTATCGATACTTTTAGTTTGGATATGGATTTTTGCTTTGTATTATTCGTATAAAATACTTGCTTATTCAGGAGCCGGAAGTTTTTCACCGGCAAAAAGAATACATTTAGTGATTCAATATTTTAAAGGAAATATAGATGGGTTGCTTTTTGTCATCAGAAATGAAAAATTGAGTTATTCATAAATACTATGTGGTATTTTGCAGGCGGAGATGCTGGATTTTATTTTGCTGAACAACTACAGAGGTTGTCATGGCTGCCGGTTTCGTGGCATTCTGAATTTGGATTTGGTGTATCGACACTTGTCCGCATGTGGTTTGATTATCCGTATCAGTTGTTTCTAAAACTTTTATCTTCATTCGGCTTTTCTTGGTTTATTATTGATAAGGTGTTGTGGTTAGTTGTCCTTGTGCTTGGAACATACTCTTCCTATACGTTAGGGAAATATATCTTCGAAAAGAAACTCCCGGCAGCATTCACTTCTCTTGTCTATATGATCAATACGTACAGCCTTTTATTGTTTGCTGGAGGGCAAATTGGTGTTGCCCTCGCGTACGCATTCGCCCCGTTTGTTTTGTTGAAGTTTATTCAGAAAAACAACCAGCAACCACGAACCAGCAACCAAGAACTAACAACCAGGAACCAGGAACCAATAACCAACGGTTTATATCTAGCCCTTCTTATTGCTTTTGATCTTCGCCTAGCATGTCTATTGCTTGGAGTGATTATTCTGTACCGGATATTTACAAAAACATTTCATTTTTTGAAAATTGGTATTTCATTACTTGTTGCAGTTCTTATTCATTCATTTTGGATTCTGCCGACAGTTCTTACAAGAACTGGGCCATCTGTTATGGGGGAAGATTTTACCAACCCCGGTATGCTGAAATTTTTAAGCGTCGCGGATTTTTCTCATGCATTATCACTTCTGCATCCGAATTGGCCGGAGAATCTGTTTGGAAAAGTCTATTTTTTGCAGTCTGAATTTCTTATATTACCAATTCTCGCTTTTGTGTCACTGCTATTTTTATCTAAGAACCACGAACCAAGAACCAAGAACCAGGAACCCATATTATTCTTTGCTCTTCTCGCTCTTATCGGCGCTTTTTTTGCGAAAGGAACGCAGGCTCCGTTTGGAGGAATATTCCTTTGGTGTTTCCAAAATATCCCCGGATTTATCATGTTCCGTGACCCGACAAAGTTCTATTTATTCATCGCATTGGGATATTCGATACTGGTACCGTTTACGATAGAACAAATAGCTAATATCATGAGTATTAAGTATCAGGTATCAAGTATCAAGTATAAAAACAAAATACGTAATACTTTATACTTTATACTTTATACTCTTTTTGTTGTTTTTTGGTTGTTCACGCTTCGGGCAGTCTTTACCGGTGAGGTGAAAGGGAATTTTTATCCTCTTCGACTTCCGCAAGAATATGTTTCTTTGAAAAATCAATTAGTAACTGATGTCATACCTTCCCGAACACTCTGGATACCGAATAAAGAAAATTTTGCATATTATTCTGATGTTCATCCAATAATGACTTCAACAGCTGCTGCATCGATTGATTCAAGCATAAAATACATTATTGTGCCTGTCGACGTAAATAGAAGTATTTTTTTAAATGATTATAAATATGATTCCGTGATGAGGAACAATATAATTGAAGAACTATCGAACAAAGGATTATTGCGGGATGAGCGATTTCAAAATCTTGCTGTATTTGAAAATCCGCAATTTCAGGAAATGAAAATAACAATTCCTGATATAGTTTCTGTGCAGCAGAATTACGCAAATATCGGTGTAATTATCAGTGCGGTTGCACTTGTTGTAGTTTTTATTCTCATCCTATGGCCTTAATACTAATTATTTTTGTTCTTCTTTCATGGTACGTAGGATACCTTGT